>ENA-UOTX01000758-UOTX01000758.1-compost-metagenome-genome-assembly--contig:-NODE-758-length-31024-cov-7.750800_pt1 | contig 31024 bp, 19 predicted proteins | sample MGYA00238143_ERZ746982 | MGnify/ENA primary metagenome ERZ746982 (study PRJEB28758, sample SAMN06268862) | compost metagenome | isolation source: single cell | place: USA: California, Emeryville, Joint... | reverse complement strand
AGCATAACGTATCTCTTCATACTAAATCAGTTCCCAGTGACTCGTTGCTCGTGCAAAAGAGACACACCAAAACCAAAAAGGACAAGAAAAGTGAAGCCGATCAAAAGCAGCCGGTGGGCTTCGATAAAACAAAGCCTATTAAAATAGTCCAAAGACCTCAGCAAACAGCGCAGCAAGGTAACTCATTGAATTCGAACAGGCAATAGAATTAATTACTATTACTATTAAATTAGGCGACATTGGTATTATCAAACAAGGCGAAGAGGTTAAGAGTGAGATAAGCGGAGCTCAGCCTCAGCAGGCACAAGGGCAAACGGATAAGCCATCGCAAGAGGAATTCCAAAAGCTTTTTGAAAGGAAGATGAAGGAGTTCACTGGCAATTATTTGAAATGTCTTGACCGCAGGCTCGGAAGGATCGAACAAATGCTTGATTCGAAGATCGATGAGCGAATAAACCGCTACCAGATAGGCCTAGTAGGGGAAGGATTCGAGAGCCAATTGGATGTTCGGATGACTAAGCTGTTTTCGCATGCTTTTGAAAACAGAGTTACTCCTATGGTTGAAAAACACTTCATGAAAATGTTCGAGCAAGTGAACGCCAGCTTTGAAAACGGGAATAAATTTTATCAGGATAAGCTGAATATTGAGCAGACCAAAGCCAATCATATGCGTGACACTTTGAATGAAATCATGAAACTGTACCTTCAGATATCTAGCGCAGTGACTCAGAGCACGGCACTCAACCAAAGCAATTTCAGTCGCATGCAAACCGTGTTCCAAGATAAGAAAATCCAGATAACTAGAATGGTGGATCATTTGTCTGACATGGTAGCAAAACAACAAGAAAACCAAAAGAGGCTAGGTGCCACCGGCCAAGGGGTCATAGAGAACATGATTAAGCTGAGAGATGAGATTAAGAGTCAAGTCAAAGTGATTGAACAAAAAATGCAAGAGGAGGCGAAAAAAAGAGCAAAAGAGGGCAAAGCTGATGATAGCAAGAAAGGAAAAGAAATTGGCCGGCCTGAGGGTTCAAATGAGCAGGAACCCATGGAAGGAGGCCAAGCGGATAAAGGGAATGCTCATGAAGCCGCAGAGCAGCTGGCTCGTATTCAGCAGCAGTTGAATATGCTGTCTCAGTTAAATTTCCCTCAGCAAACTGAAGTTCAGAAGGAGCAGTCAGATACTACGAAAGCGAGAAGTGAGCAACCTCACACTACTCAAGGTCTTCAGGTAGACGATGACGCTTCTAAAAACCTGATTAATCAGTACAATGATCAATTACAGCAGTCAGTCAATCGCTCCCAGCCGCAGCCAACCCCATCATTTGACCCTATCCAAGCTCTTCAGAATCAACTTTCGGGTATGCTTTTGAAGAAAGAGACCCAGTCGCCGGAGGAACAGAAAGAGAAAGAAGGAAGCGGAACAAAGGTGGGGTCTACCACTGAAAAATTACAGCCTTCTGAACAGAAAAAATCCTCGGACACTAGCAAAGAGAGCGCTGATGAAAAGCCTTTTAACTTTGATGAGAGTTTAAAACTCCTCACCCGAATGAATCCTAACCTCGGAGGTGATGGTGGTGGCGCTCTTCCACCAGGGCTATAAGGTTAATAGCAAAGAAAATCTCTAAATGATCCTGATGATTAGAGTGAAACTTGATAAATGAGGAAGTATGCATGATTATGTAATATTCTTGTCGTCTGTTGGTTTTTGGTAAATAACAGCTTTGGCGGTGTAAAAATAACCAACTTCGTATGCTGCTACTATCCTATTATAATTGCAGTAGTTAATTCAATGTAGTTCAGGAAGTTTTCAGCATCCTTCTAACAAAATTTTGATTTGTTGCTACAGAGAAAAATCGGTGGAATAAGAGAGAAATTATGTTTGATGTTATTGTTGGTATGAGTTAGAAATAATATTTTTCGTTTTAAGAGTCTCTAAGAAAGCCCAAAAAATTTGAGTTTCTAGCTGGTAGGGGTTTCATTGGCAATATGTCATCAGATAGTGAAAAAGGATAATAAATTTTTTCCTTCGCTAGACACAACCGCAATTATGCTGAATAACACTGAACTGTACATATTGAAATACAAACAAGCTCAAATCTGCTTCTCTGAGATTGCTAGAGAGAGAAAAAAAAAAACCCAAAAAAGGATATTTCCACAGATGATCTGAAGACTGCTGAGAAAAAATTATGATTTTCTTCGTAGTTCACACAAGACAAGCTATATTAGACATTTCACTAAAGCTTGACTCGGTATTACCTCGCAAAAAGAACACTAGACATTCAAGTGAAAGCACACTCATTGCAAACTCAGCAAAGTAAAGAAGTATTTAAGATATCTGTTTATTATTTTGAATAAATTGTTGAGAGTATAGAGTTTTCGAAACGAGTACATGTGTTAGACTATATCTGAACTACAAGAAATTCATAGCAAGCAATCATAGAAACACTGCTATCACTCGCTTCTCAAGCTGGATTCTTCAAACGTGTTTTTCTACTTCGAAGCTTTGGTTGAGGTTGATGCCGTATCAGTATCAGCATCCTTTTTGACTTCTGTCTTTGCGCTCAATTCTGCCACTTGGAAGTGGATAAGTTCGTCAGAGAATTCTAGGTCCCAAACAATTTTGCAGTTTTTGTCCTCTTGTTCCAAAGATACCGTAAACTTTGTCAGTTCGCGACCATCTTTTAAGAGAATAGCCTTTATGTCCTTGGCAGCTTGCTTACAAGTTTCCCATATTTCTTTAATATCACCTTCATCAGATTTCGGATCAAATTTTCCCAAGTTTTTGAGGAACTTCTGCAGTCCAACGTAAGGACCACAGGTAACCCATAGTTCATCCCAAGCGTCTTTGGTTTGGAAATTTGTTGATTTATTTTGTTTTTCAAAGAGGAATTTTGCGGTTTGGCGTCTAAATTTCTTCAAACTTACATCAGTAATAACCTGTCCGGTTGTAATACCATGCACAGTGTTGTCTTTATTTGTGATTTGACTAGCAGAGGCCTTTTTTTCTACCATTATTAGATTAAATTATTATATTTTATTCCAACACTGTTACGTGTTGTTGATTATGACAGTGAGTCAACTAATTTGTTTTTCTGATCACACTACTAGCAAGCTGTTTCTTCGATAGATACTCAGCCTAGAGATGCTATTTCCCCAAAAACAGTGTTTCTGCACAGATCAACTAATTGTAAAAGCCCCATTTTGGAGAGTTAGTTGCTTTGGTTTCTCTCTAGAAGACAAAATTGTGTTGAGATGTAAATTTTCCCAATGGATATTTCGATAGAAAAATTTAGTTGAACTACTTTTCAATGAGGTTTATTTGCTAAGTATCTGCGATATAACTTCTATTAAGATAAGACCACTGACCACTGACATCGTCTACTCAAATTACAAATCGAATTCAGTCTGATGATGACAAAAGAGTTTTATAATACATGCCTTCGGCAATAATGATCAAAATGAAGAAAATGATGTAACAATTCTCATAAGGCAATGGCATTTCAACCTAAGGAGCTTGTGTTGAAGTCTTCTCTCATCATAACAATCAATAAATGTAACGCAGCCTATTAGTCCGCTCTTCCCGGATACTTCTTAAGGCGACGCACTGCACTGTGTTCATGACTCTTATGTACAAACTCGAGCAGCCCACTGCTCTCAGATGACTCTTCAATGTCTTTTCTCTCGTTCGCGATTTGAGCAAGTTCTGCTTCCAAATCAGCAATCGCATTCTTGGTCTCCTCTCTCTCAACAACTAGCTCTTGAAGTCTTTCTTGAGCCTATCATTCAAATTCACTCAATTCACACTACTAACTCACAATTTCTTACGATGTAATAGGTCCGATCCGCAGAAGTGTCAGTTCCATTCATTTTTTCCAAATTCTCAGTTTGTCGGCCTTCAATCGCTTGGAGCACAGTCTCATTAACCGCTTGGTCATCAGCAGCCAACACGCTGCAGTCTGAATTGTCTCCGCTGGAATAGACCCAGCTATCAGCCGGACATCCTGAATATGAACTCGATCTCCCCAAGCAAGCCTTGATTCCATAGCTACTCAGCGCGCACCATCCACAATCCGGTTCAGCAGTACATTCCTATACAAAATATCACATTTAATGAAAATTTTTAACGAAAACTTACGCTGCAACTGGTATAGCCTCCGCACTTTCTTCCTGTGCAGACCTTATAATTAAAAATCCGGCAAACCGTGTTCAGAGGGCCAAAGGCATCTCCTTCGACGCATTTCTTTTCAAATGGGCAATAAACACATTTATCGCTTTGTGTGCATGAGTCGCAGTCTGGATACACGCTGCAGTAGGACAGCGGCGATGGCATCTGGATTTTCGCTTGTGTTATCTCGTACTCAATTTCCTCAAGGTTTTGACGTTCATCTTCGAGCCGGCCGGTAATGATCAGCTCCTTGGCATCCATTCTAGATGCATACACATCTGCAATGTCTTTACTTATTTCTTCGTACTCACTGAAAGCGTTATCGTCTACAGCTTCGATCTCACCCATAACATATGATGTCTCGGTATCGATGAGATCGGAGATTTCTTCGGTGTTGCGGTTGACGTACTTTGTAAAATTTGCCGAAGCCTTGGTCAAATTTTCGTTGTTTGTAATCAAATCTTCGTGTACTTTGGCGATAGCTGCCTCAAATACTGCTATTTGCTCTGCGATCTCAGCGTCAAGTTCGTGGATTTGGGAAATTACAGCATCGGTTAAATTGCTGACATCAACTTGATGTTCTTCTGTGAGAGTAATTACTTTTTCACTGACGATTTCATAAGTAGCTTCTGGTTGAATCTGTTGGGCCGCAGGGGCGGGCGATTCGTTAGATGCTGTTGTAGTTGTGGTACTAGTTTCTGAAGTTGAGGCAGCTGTTTCTGAAGTTGAGGCAGCAGTTTCAGCGATTTCAGCAGTCGCAGCCGTCGCAGCAGTCTCAACATTCTCAGCATTCTCAGTGTTCACAACAGCAGCGGTTTCTGTAGTTTCAGTGGTTGTTACCGTTGTCGTGCCTTCTGGTGCTGTTTCTGAAGCAACAGTATTAACATCTGTAGTTGTTTCCGATGCTGTTGTGACTGAAGCGGCTGTTTCTGCGCTCTCTGTGCCAGTAGCAGGCTCTGCAGGTTCAACCGCAGTTTCTACCGTGGTAGCTACCTCAGAAGTAGCAGGAGTCGTAGTACTTGTTGCATCAATTGCTACCTCAGCTGAAGTTCCTACTTCAGCTGTGGTTGCTCCCTCCGTTGGAGTTTGTATGGCCTGGAGTGAAGTGCTGCTCACGCGTTGCATGTATGAGGATGGGGACACGTCAACAATGGCATCCACTTTGGTTTCTGGCTGGATTTTCTGCTCTGAAAGACCAAATATTTGAAGATTTGCTCTATTTCTCTTGCCATGGGTAGAAAGTTTCTGAAATAAGGCTTAGATCCTAATGATGAGAAGAGTTTTACCTTAAAGAACTTTGACCCTAGTCCATCTATGACACATATTGAGCAGATTAGAAGGAGAAGAACGAAGGTAGTTGCTCTTGTAATTTTCATAACGCGTAATTAATTCGTTTTTGAACTCTTCTAATGTGAATAAACGAATGCTACAGGTCTTTTTAAATTCGGTTTGATCTAATATGAGTGCTAACTTTATGTACTTTATTTTTCAATAGGACAAGTAAACAGTGAAAAGATATCAAAAAGGTCCTGCTCTCCAATATACACGAAATAGAGCACTTTATAAATATGAAATCAGAGGCGAATCCTACAAAATCAAGCAATTCCTTTAGATTTCCTCTATTATTTAAGAATAACATGCGATTCTTTTACAATATTCTGCAGAATATTCTCAATTATCAATGAATTAAGAAGTATAAGATTAGTTTCACGGTGTCGGTTATTTCTAAAAATTTTTTCATGCAGAAATTTGGAAAAATTATGATTACAGTTATTACTCTTCATATCAAGGAGTTGTTTGAAGAATCCGCAATGGAATAAAATGAAGAGAAATTATATCAAAAAATAAGCAAACAAAATCGCATGTCGATTTTTATTTTACTTTGCTTTGCTCAAATTCCTTGAGATAAAAAATCTGATTTCTATGCACAGCTAGTTCATATAAGAGGATCCACATGTTTGGAGGTTCCAGCATTAATTCAGACAAAGGTGAGCCAGTGATATAGGTTTCCTCAAATAAGAAAAATTCTGCCTTGTAAAGCATCACTTAAAGATGTTAATTCCGCTTAATAGGTACAATTTCACCTCCGCTACTTTAATATATTTACAGTTTTTCCTTTCTACACGGAACAAAACCTCAACATTTGCAATTTTGCGTTTCTCACGGCTCAACCAGAACAAGAAATATTTGAGATCGAGAGTGATACAATGGGAAGCCAAATCTTTATGAAATATTATGGACTGAAGCTGCAGTTTCTCCATTGAATCTGCCTATGTACATTGCCCTAAAGAAATTATCTATGATATACCAATCGTAAGGAGTTAACTCTCTATAATTCAAACGAAGGAATCTCATTGTTCCATTGGAACCTGCCATAGCAGTTGTATTTTAGCTTCGTCCAAGTATCACATTATTATTTTGTATCTTAGACAAAGAATATCAGAAATAGATCAAGTCCAGAAAAAAATTGAAAAGAAGCAGAATTTGACATCCAGGTTTATTGATAAATCATATACTCAACACTTTCTCATTCCCGTCGAAAACCTAAAGAGTTATTTTCATAAATTACAGTAAGGAAACAACAAAGAGAATCCAACATCAGCATTTCTGATACTTTTAAAATCAATGTTAACTCAACCGAAATACAATAATGTTTCGAAGTTTTAACTTTCTCAATTATCTGGAATACCAATGGCTCCCGAATATTAATTCGATTGCGAATTTTGGCAGTTTAAAAAAAAAATACTCCAAAATATTCTTTACAGTTATCTGAAATCATAATCAAGAGCGTCAAGCAATCTTGATCCAATCCAATTTTTTTAAATTAAGAATATCGAAAATTGCCTTCGAATTTAAATCAATTCTCGAGTTGCCTCGGAAATCCAAAACTATTTCCGTCAATCTACTTAATTCACCACCTACATGCTTTCCTAAGGACTTAACTTCCATTTCTGTGTGCTAAGTATGATCTCCGCCGCCACCACCACCAAAGCTGGACTCTCCATCAGATAGAACTTAATCGCTATTTCTAAATTCTTCAATTTTTATTGATCGTGGTCCCAGATACACATGAGCTTCACACGAAGGGCTAGAACGGTTATTCTGCAATTTTTTGTTATGAATTTCCACTGTCTGAATGAGCCGATTTGATGCGAATGTTAATTAAATCAATTCCGAATTTTAATATCTATTAGCGAAGCTAATTGAGTCAGTGAGGTTTTATTTTCTGAAGAACTTTTCGTTAGGAGGTGGTAGTATCAAATTTCTATTTTGATTTATAAAATCCACCCGCATAAAGCCAGCACTAAATTACTACTTCTCCTGCGGATTTCACTAAAGCAATTACATAATGAATCCCGTGGTCGCGCGCAATCTCAAAATCAGTCGTTATGACAGTGGCAGCAGAGATTCAATCACATCAGTAGCGAGTTCAGTGGATAGCCGGCGTAAAAAAAGCAGGATTTACCTGCCCTCCTTTTCGCGGCTCAGGCAAGTAGCATTCGCAAAGAACGCAAATGAACCTATTTCAAAGCAACCGCAGTCTCCTTCAACATCACCAAACGAAAATAACAAACCAACAACGAGCTCCGTGTATCTAAAATTTAAGAAAGCACAGAAAATCCTTTATCTCGCAATGGAAGAGCCTACATCGTCTCTCTTCGCTCGGATCATCTTCGTGCTGATTATAATCGGAATTCTCTTTTCTACGGTTAACACTATCATCGAAACAACAAGATCCAGCGATTCTCCTTCGGAGATAGGGTACATTGAGACGGGGATTTCGATTTGTTTTATCATCGAATTTTTTCTCAGAATGGTCTCTTCGACGGCCTTTGGCGAGCCTCTATACAAGTTTTTTCTCTCAGGGCTCAACATCATCGATGTTGTAGCGTTATTGCCTTTCTTTCTAGATTTCGCGATTCAAGATACGAGCTCTGGATCTCTGCGAGCGATTCGGATAATAAGACTTGTGAGAATATTCAGAATTTTTAAAATTAGTCGATATATCACAGGTACTATCACATTTATCGATGGAATTCGTCGGTCGCTCTCTTCGCTCGGATTTTTGGTGTTTTTAATCGTTTTCCTTGACGCAACGCTAGCTACAGTCTTGTATTACGTTGAGCAAGGCAGCACCTTCGATCCTGATTCCGTTCGAAGTGAAATTACTTCACTAACCGAGGCAATGTGGGTTACTATGGTCACATTGAGCTCAGTCGGCTATGGAGATGTGTACCCTCGCACGATCTTAGGTAAAGTGTTCGCCTGTCTCTTCGCTGTCGTCGGCATGTTGATGTTTGCGATTCCAGTCGCCGTTTTGGGTAATAATTTCCAAGATGCTTACACCCGCAAATTAGAAAAAGATAAGATCGAAGCGTATAAGGAAGAGAAGTTCAAAAACAACACTCAGAATCTTACTGAGGCGCAAAAAGAAATGTATTTTATGTCTGAAAGGATATCGTCTATCGACCATACGAATGAAAAGATTATGGAATTGCTTCAACATAGCAAGACTCTCTATGGCACCGTAGCTCGAAACGTAAGGCATCTGTATCGATCGATCTACGATGAAGAGGATCAGCTACAGAAGCGAGAAAGCATGGTTCGTGAGGAGAGTAAGTCTCTTGTGCATAATTTGCAAAATAAGATGGACTCGAGGATACAACTGATGGAGAAGCTGATGAAAGCGAAGAGGAAAATCAAAATAACAAACCTTTTCAGAGGAATGAGAGATCCTTCCAAAAGAACTGAATTTTCTCTGCATGATAGCTCGATGCATTGCGAACCAGGAGATTTCAATAATGGAGAGATGACTCCGCAGCGGGATAGGCGAAGAGCGTTGACTCTGTTTCCTATTAAAATGAGAGAGGATTTAAATACTTCAACATATATCCCAACGGAATTGCATCCGGAAAGAAGTCAGATCCCTGTGAGTAATTATAAGAATTATATGCGATTGTATGACTCATACGCCTCAATGAGCCCGAGAATATCGAGCATAAAGAGGGGAAGACGAGCTGAGAGTCTCCAGGTTTCGAGAAAGTCTGAATATCCTCACATTAAAAGCAGCACGCTGGAAAACGAGAATGAAATTATTAGATTTTACAATGAGAATTTTGGGGTTTTATCAAAAGAGATGCTTCAAGAACTACTCAATTCCGACCTTGATATCTCACCTTCAGAAGAAGAGGAACCCCAGTCCGGAATCGTCAGGGAAATGAACAATTTCATTGATAAAGAGGAGAGTGCTTCGCCGCGGATCTTGTTAATGAAATCGCCGAGGAAAGGCAGTGATAAGACGTGGTCAAGCTCCTTAAAAACAGAGAGTATCATCGTAGAAAATAAGCATAGAGCAAATATGAAAAAGACAAGTATATTTAACCCGAAGCAAATCATGGCCCGGAAACCTTCGAGAGATAATAGTAGGATGTGGGAAGAGGCGGATTCGATAATAAGTGAGCTCGAAAAGAAAGGCCGGTTAGGAAATCTCAGGAAACCAAGGAGTGTAAGTTCCAGTTTTAGTCGAAATTTACAGAGTCTGAGTCGATTTTCGAAACCAATGTCTTATAATGACAGTCAGATATTGAGAATGAAGGTTGCGTCAACTACTGATAGGACTTCTCGTAAACTAATCGGAGATGAGTGGGTGCCGTCGACGATAGCTGAAGATGAGAAAGAGGGGTATCAGCAAAAGACGATTCGAAGATCGACTGATAACCGAGTTTCAACAAAACATGCTGGAGAAATAACACCGCAGCAGACTAAAAAACAAATGTTTTTCAAGACGATTTTGAAGCATAAAGTCACGAATCCTCAGTCAGTGGCTCCAGATTAACGCGCTTTTTTTTGTGTTTGATTAAGTCTAAGTAGATAGTTCAGAATACTAGTTGAATAAGAATATAATTCTCAAGACATTTTCAAAATTTTATAGTTTAGCAATATGATAAATTTTTTACTTTGTTCTGACAGTTTAACATATTTCTGTTGTTAATTTCAATCTATCAAACCAAGTGAATCAAAAAATTCAACTGCTTTTTAGTCTGATTTCACTTAATAATTGAGCTTTAATCACACAACAGTTCGTAATAGCAAATTAATATGCAAAAGTTCCTCCCTCCTCTCGATCCTTCAAAGCAGCGGCTTCTAAATCGTAGTTTCATTCTTTACTATATGATTTACTTTTAATGACTAACTTGACTTTGAAGGGAAGGCCAGTCTATTTTCTAGTGAATTATTCAGATCTGCCTTATCCAAAAAAGAAAAAGCTTCTCTCTCAGCAGTCGAAGCAAATAAAGGGAATAAATTTTTCGTTGAAGTACGTCAACTCGAAAAGGACGAAGATAAATCTAATACTCGAGTAGACCGTACGATATTTGAAGACGCTGAAGTTATTGGTCAAGTACTACTATAGCTCTTTCACAAAATGACTAGTGAATAGGCTTGGGACAAACTTATTGTTTGTCTGAACAGACGACTAAAATTAATTTTTGTACTAGATCAGCATGCTGTGCATGAAAGAATCCGATATGAATACTACCAACAGAAATATCGAGATTACCCAGTATATCAAAGCGTTCATCAGAAGTCAGATCAAAAACAAAAGAATTTTGAGCGGTCGATTGTCGAGCATAAAATAAAAGATTTTGAAAACTATAGCTCATACTTATTCGAAGTGAAATGCTCGAATGAAAGCGAGAAAGTTGTGATTCCTGCAGAAAAAATGGATTCGACAAAGCAACTGGTTGCTGCCTTTTCTGTTTTTTTAACATTAAACAGTTCATGCCCTTTAGCTGAAAGAATGCCTTTTGGAAGTCCAGTTTCCAACTGTCAGTGTGGCTCCCACTCAACACACTTGGATTATCGGTGAAGGTAAGAAGTCCTGTCAAAGGAGCTAGTTTTATTAGATTTGTGTTTAGTTACCAGAAGTCCATTTATTCTTAAGGAGAATTTTGGAAAAATTGCCTGCAATGCTATTAACCAGAATGCAAAGATGGGTTATAATAATGTCAAGATAATATTGCAAGAAACTTTCGACGAGTAAGATCATTCGTTCTCTACTACAGATATGAGACAATTTGATGTTAAAGTCTATTAGCAAGTAAGTCCTGTAAAAACGGAATCAAGTTTGGAGACGGATTAACTAGAATCAATATGAAAGAGCTGATTTCTCAACTGAAGCACTGCGATTTTCCGATGTATTGCGTGCATGGTAAAATGGTGTGATGACATTCTTACCTACATTTACTTTATTTAATAGGGAGAAATACTGTCTTTCCTCTAAAGATTAACTCAGAGTTTAAAGTATCTAACGTTAGGAATAAGACGCATAAGATAAGGAAGTGTAGTTTCAAGTGATTTGAAAATGTTACAGTGGAATATAGTAGTAATTGATTGGGTTAATCGCTACATCTGGATATTTATATTGTGTGTTCATATGTTCATGGTGAAGGAGTCTCCTCAATTACAAGAAAATGTTACACAAATAATAATTGATAAATTCTCTGATTTCTCAGATCTAATTTATGAGTACGCATTATTTCTGAACTTGTAATAGCACATCAGGCACCATTTAGTCCGTACTTTCGGATTCTTCTGTTATTTAGCAGAATTTCTCAGAATCAGAAAATGAAATTTTCAAAGCATTTTTCCAATTTGTGAAAAATGAGTCTAACAAAATTCGACAAACAAATTATGAAACATTCCGATCACTTTTCACTAATTCCGCTCTGATAACGAACAGTTATAAGCTTCCAAACGAATTATATTCGCAGTATTCAATATAAAGACTTCCATCAGAATCTCGGTACTTCTCATAGACTTCTGACACCCTCTAATCTATTATACAACTTCATTAAGAGTTAATAAATGGATGTATGTCTACCGCTGCTCAGCAACGTATCCCCGTTAACAAACAAATACAACGCCTGGCTTGGTTTCAAATCGAATCTTCTTCTCAAGGTTCTAATCAAATGGTAGGCTTTGTACATCTCAGGTACCAGAAACCTGCAGATCAAATCACATTGCCATTCTTTTTGAAAGGAAAGTTACTTCTTTCTATCCAATTCAAACCATTTAGATTTCGAGTGCTGTTCAACAATAATTGGGATATGATTCGGATAGCTCTTCATTAGCGCCTGAACCATCTGCTTTCTCTCATCTTCAGAGTACTTAAGTCTATAGCTTTCAGGTCTCCTCTCCATCTGGTCGATTCTATCAGATTCGATGAAATAAATTAGAATTTCTGTAGGCTCTAGAACACAAAACTTAATTAATTAGCAATTTTTCTAGCTTCTTAGCATTTGAAAATAATCTCAGTAGAACTGAAAAGAGAGAGAGAAGACAAAATAAAATAAAAAATGAATAGAAGCTTTAAATCAAAAAGAAAGAAAAGATTTTTATAAGCTAGCAAGTAGTTAATTGCAAAAAAATTTCTCTGACTCTTGCTTCTAAATTAACAGTAATACAGTAATTTATTTTATACATATAAATTGCAAAGAGACATTCAGGTCAACCAGCAATGAGCAAGCCATTACTCCAGCCAAATAAATTCAAAAACAGCCTCGAGGACAGATCTATGATGGAGCGACGTCTATCAAATGAGGGGCTTGAGAGCCCTAAAATGTCCAAGGGAGAAAACTTCTTAAAGTCTCCTAAAGCAGAAAGTCCGGTCCACTCAGATTTAGAATACGGTAAGCATATTGCAAAGTTGCCGGGATCTTAATCGATAACCTCTCTTTCGAATTAGAATTCCATACGGTAGAGGACGCAGGGCTTAGAAGTACTACTGATGGGACAAGATCATACTATACGAGCAAAGGCCAAGGAGGCGAAGACTCGAAACTCGGTGCGTCCTTTTCGCTCAGAACCGATGGCAAAACCTTCGTTTCATCGTTCGGAGAGATGGAAAGTAGATCTTGCCTTCTTGACAGTCGAATCTAATCACAATTAAACAGATGAGTTCGATAGCGATCCAATATTCAAGCAGCTTTGCCCTCCTAATCAATATTCAGGGGACAAATGCGTTGTTTGCGATGGATCATTCGGTCTTTTGAAAGGACGTCATCATTGGTAACGAACAGCATCGCTTTTTCTCGCATTATAGCGAATTTCACAGCAAATTCTGTGGAAAAGCTTGTTGTGACGAGCATAGCAAGAAGAGACGACCTGACCCGCAAACACCAGGCAGCTATGTCCGAATCTGCGATATTTGCGATAGAAAATATATCAATAAGATGATTTTGGACGAGTTCAAAGGAAAACTAAAACGCCGAGACGACGAGCTGAAAGAACTCGAAAGCAAAGCAAACCAGTATCAGAAAAAACTCAAAGAAAAGCAGAACACATATGATAATCAGATCTCTGAGGTATTCTAGATGCGTTGACATGATGGATCTAAATCAGCTTTTTTGTTAGAAAGCACGAAAGGATAAAGAAATCAATGACAAGATTAATACCTACATCCAGAAAATAAATGAAGCTAAGGAAGAAATCAAGCGGGTTGAAAAGGAAAATATGGCTTTGAATGGCAAGTATGCGGAGCTTCACTCTCAAAATGAAGATCTTGAGAAGAAAATTCAAGACCTCCGTCGAGAAGAAGAATCCCAGTAAATTATTCATTCAATTTAGTGACTTATTCCGTCTTTTAGAACGAAAGAGAGCGAGACACTGTCGCAGAAGATCACTGCAATTGAGCAAGATATCAGCCAAATCAACAGGACCATTGAGGATTATGACCGAGCGCTATCAAATAATAAAATATATGCAACAACAGGCGACACAAGGAGCAAGCAAATATCATACAGCGCCAACCCAGATGCGTTGAGAGCAGTTCAAAATAGCATGACTAATGCCGGAGCGACTGGCGTAAGGAATTCCCTGATCGGTGCGAGAGAGTCGGGTTATGTGAAAAATGAAAGACCTGAACAAAGCTCCTGCAATACGGGTTGCAGCATTTTCTAGAGGTTGTTATGGCTCCTCAATGTGTTAGATATTCTAACATGGAAGGTGCTGATGATAATAGTGAAATTTCGTAGTTATACTGAAAAATTGTGGGTTGTTTATACTTTCTGAGGTTCTATCACTTTTTTCGATTTTTTCATAATGAGATTTCTGCACCTTGATAATCAGCCTGAAAAAAGATTGAATTCTATTTAAATGGTGTTCTATCGCGTTTGAGAAAGCTAATGACCAAGTTTTAAACAAAAATCTGAGTTTCTTCTTAACATTCCCAGCAGGTTTCTCATTCACTCGAAAAGCCCGTTTACCCCATTAATTTTCCAGGATTAATTTAATTAATTCGTTTTAGAATAAGTTGAAATTTAACCAGCACTCTTGAGCTCCGCCTAGAATAGTTTTCCTCTTTGCTTGTTAGAAAAACCTTCATGCATCACCATTAATATGACTAGACTTTAACAAGCCGAGCAGCTCCCAAGGAAACTAGGTTGGGAAATCTCTTCTCTACTTTCGAAAAAATAAGAAGATGTTATCGTTACCACATGGTTCCAAATTCCTGAAATATTTGCTGTGATTAATGCTATACATATAATTCGTACATAAAACTGGAAAAACCAGAGGCAATGAGTAAGCCATTGCTGGAGCCACACAAATTCAAAAACTGTCTCATAGGCAAATCCTTCAAGGACTTGCATACATCCGACGAAGAAAGTAAGACACCAAACTCGTTCGATGAAGAAAATAAACTTAGCACTTCTCCAAAAGAAAGTGGGATCTGCTTAGACAAAGGCAATGGTAAAGCGTTTGCTCAGTTAATGAAACAAAATTACCTTCCTTAGATTTTCATATGGTAGAGGCCAACGGGTTGATAGTTACTAAAGAACGAACAGGCTCTTTTTCCAATTGCAACGGCCAAGAGATTGAAAAAAACTTATCAAAATTCGGTAAGTCATTTGCGCCCAAAGCTGATAAAAGCAGATCTATCGTTTCATCTTTTGGAGAGTTGGAAAGTAAATTATTTATCACAAATATCACCCTGATAAACTTTAGCAGGGGACTTTGAGAACGATCCTATATTCCATCAACTCTGTCCTACAAAGCAATATTCAGGGGACGCATGCCTCGTTTGTAAAACTGAATTTGGCTTTTTCCAAAAACGTCATCGCAACTGGTATTGTTTTCAGACATCATTTTTGATGTAACGCGTTTTATTAGTCATTTTTGTGGGAAGGCTTGCTGTGATGATCATAGTAAGAGAAGACGGCCTGATCCACAGAAACCAGATAATTACGCGCGAATTTGCGATATTTGCCACAAGAAATATGTCCACAAGGCGACATTGGACGAGTTCAAAGAAAAACTAAAGCGCCGTGAAGACGAACTTCAGGCACTCGAAAAGAAATTTGATATGCACTTAGAAACTTTGAAAAAGAAGCAAAATATGTATGATAATCAGATGGCTGAGGTTTTTCTATCTGGTTGATGAAGATTTCTAACATTATCTTTTTGCTAGAGGCACAGAAAAGATCAGGAAATCAAAGAGAAGATCGACGGGTTCAATGAGAAAACCCAAAAGAACAATGAAGAAATCAAAAAAGTTGAGAAAGAGTGCATGGCATTAAGTGCTGAGTACGCTGCGCTTCAAGCTCAAAGCACAGAATTTGGAAAGAAAATTGAGGATCTCCGTCTCGAAGAAGAAAAAATGTATATAGTTAGTGCTGATTATATGGATAAAATTATTTATTAGGCAAAAAGAAAACGAGAAGTTGTCTGCACAGCTTGCTGCCACTGACCAAGATATTTCTCAAATTAGCAAAATTATTGCCAACTATGATTTGACAATAGAAAATAATAAATTATACAGAGCAACGAACTCTTCCAAAATCAAAGGGACATCAATCAATGCAAACCCAGAACCTGGTAGCATGATCCAAATGAGAATGAGCCAAAAAGGTAGCAGACAGAGTGGCGCTAAGAGCTCTCTCATTGATATGAGAAAGACGGCTTACCTAAAAAACCAAGAGCCAGACAAAAGTGCTTGCATTGATACCTGCAGCATATTTTAGCTGCTGCAATTTAATGACTTTTCTATTGATGCAGATTGTTTTGAAGAGAGAGAGAAAAAAACATAGGGAATCATGTTGTGTTCATTTATTTTGAAAATAGTGTTGTTATGATACTTTCTAATGTTTAATCGCAGCTTTTTAAATTTATTATACATGCACATTGAAATTCTGCACGTTTTCAATCAATTCCAAAAAAAAAATGATATCGAAGACCAATTAATCAAAGGAAATTTATTTTACTTCTCGGTCCATTGAGAGCACCTTGTTAGATCATTTGCTTTTTCAAAAATTAATATTACGTCAGAAAGTAAAACTTTAAAATCACTCAAATATTGCTGCAATTGATCAAGGTATTGAAACCAGTAACAAAGAGTTCGAGAGTTATACAGAATGAGCAACAACTAATCAGAATCCCATCAAACTAGATTTGTTGTAAAGGCTCTCACTCAATTTTGTGTGACTTTTGAGTCGTCATACTTCTCTAGCGTCAGATCTCTTTTTTTGGGTTTTTTAACTTCATTTTTTATTGTCAATTCCTGTATCAAAACGGAAGCCAACTTGCTATATTTTTCACAGCAAGTTTCCTGTTATTTAACAAATACCATTTACACGGAATTGGATGCTTCCAAATAGAATATGGACATTTTAGCAAACACAAAAACGCAATAGTTAACAATTTCTAGGCTTCTTGATATGTAACTATAATAAGGACCGCTAATAGTGAATTTGATCTATTTGGACAATGAAAAGTGGAGAATCAACATTGACATACTACAAAGTCGTCGTACCTCTTATACTCTAAGTAAACTAAGCTATACCTACTCAGCTCTTCCCAGAGCGTCATAAAGTCTTCCAACAGCTGCCTTCTCATCTGCCAACAAGACTCTTTATTAAAAGGAATAATATTGCAAATTCATTTTGTAAATGATCACATCCATCACTCTATCACTAATTATCTTTGCATTTATTTAATTTCCCAATAACTCGAGGTCGATGCGTGCTAAAGAAGCATAGTACAAAGTCTACCTAACTGATATGAATCGGTTTATTTTAGCAATCCGCTTCATTTGTGAATAAATCTTTTATTTTTCCTTCATTTTTCGGAAACTTGTTAGAATAATCCTGATTAAATTATTAAAGGCAAAATAAGGTTTTTACCAGCACCCAAAAATTGTCAGTGATCCAAATTAGATCAGCTAAATCGAATTTTTTCTAATTTCAGAAATTTCGAATACACCTCACTTTGCGGCGTTTAACTTCGTCTCGTGATCGGAATTTTGTGTCTTCTCCTCAGATTCTGAAAAAACTCTCTTTTTTTTGTTTGGTATCTCATCAAAAGACGAATATTATATCGAGATGTTATCCCACTCATTTTTTCCCTTTACATACTTTCTTTATAATGGATAAATATCACCGAATTTTTTTCTAATGATGACATATCAGATAAGATTTAGTGATATTAAAGAGAAATATTCCTCAGTTGTGATAAATGAGGAGCTTGCTATCGAATCTCGGCTGTGGGTTTGGAAAGCGGGTTTATTTTAGCGCTGTAAGGCCATGATGAGCCCGAAAAAGCCCAAAAATAAGGCCGAAGATAAGACGTGAAGATTAAAGATTAAAAATACGAGGACACATCCCAGCAGTGAATTTAAACTTATATTAATCAATCAAATTAAAATATAATCGTCTTACCAGATTTTCCAGTGATCAAAGCTAATCAGTTCGTGAATTACATCAGTGAAAAGACTCTTTTAGTAAAATTTGATTTTATTAACTGTGTTGAAGGATGGTACTGGAAGGATAATACGCACTGCAAGTTAATCTTCAACTCCCATGAAAATCGTCCTCCCTGGTATATAAACGGACTTTAGGAGAAGTGTAATTTTAATTCCATCCAAAGCAAATTTCAAGAGAGTACAAAACCATGGACATATCTCAGTTTCTTCTCACGTCAGATACAGTCGATAGCAACAACTTAGAGGAGGAGGAGCTACAAGGTAGTCTCTTCGTATTATCATTAAGCCCTAACATCCTTAGTAGAGCCTCTTTCGAGTGATTTTTGCGATGAAGAAATTTCTCAAAGAAAGAAAAAAGCGACAACTCAAAAGAGTAAAGCACTCAACGAAAACTTTGAGGAATTCATGAAAGAAATTAAATTCGCTTCATACAGCAGAAAAGATGATCTGTTTGAAGAAATCCTCGGAAGTCTGATTGTTAAGTGTCCGGGGATCCATGATGAAGTTCATCTGGCTCGAACTTTTGACTCTTTGATGAGAAAGCTATCCCATAATCCCCGATATGGAAAAATCAATTGGTCAGAGGAAGAAACACACTTTCTCATCTCGATAATAGCTTATCATTGTCTCATACACGGCTCCAATTTCCATGCGATGGTAATGTTCAGCTCTATGAGACTTTTCCTCTAAAATAGCTTTGTAGAGTGATAAAGACTGGGAAAGCTTGGGTAAATTTTTTCCAACGAAGCAAGCAACCCAGCTGAATAGACGCTGGAATACGATTGTTAGGACAACCGTGGCTCAGAAACCATGGACTCCTTTGGAGGATAAACTGTTAGCTAATCTCGTCGCTGAGTACGGAAGCGAAAGACAATGGAAAACAATTGCTGAAAAGATAAATGCTCAATCCTTATCCAGATGCTACCGGCTGTCCAGACAGTGCCGGGAGAGATGGAACAACTACGTCGATCCGAAGATAATCCGCGGTGGCTGGACAAGAGAGGATGATGCAAAATTAATGGATGCGTTCCAGAAAATGGGCAAAAAATGGTCTGCTATTGCGAAGTTGCTTGGCAGGACTGAGAACGCTGTGAGAAACCGCTGGAATAGCCTCGTCAAGAAATCGCCCAGCTATGTCCTGGAGAAAAACGCTTCCAATGGGAACTCCGAGGCGGGCTTTGCGACAAATTACCTCGAGAAAGTCAATACTCAGGGCTATTATGAATCTTCTGAAGAAACCAGTCAGGCTACTGATTATAATCATGCTTCTTATCAAATGGATAACACAGGACGTAAAGGCGTCGATATGGTTGGAGGTCCCTTGTATCAAGCCGAGTCTGTTTTCAAAGAAGAAGCAAATGCATCAAACACTGTTTATCTGAAGCCAGTGTTAGATTGGAACCAAAATACAAACGAGTTGAACCAAGAGAGCTATCAAGGGTTTGGAATGGCCTCATTGCCAGAGTTTCAGTCCTTCAAATTTAGTAGCGGACCCAAGGCGGAGCAGAAGTTCAGCCAGGAGGTCTCTAAATCGGATTCTCAGGTGTTTTATGCGATGATTGATCCCACCACAAAGGAAATGAAGCTGATGGAAAAGGTTTCGCAAGATAACTGGCCGAGATATATGTGGTGTTAGGAATACCTGAGATAGTTTGAGGGTCCTAGATTAGAATAAAGTGCTAATCTAGTCCTGAGTGGGGTCAAAATTTGTAAATGGCAATTGTACGAATATGCTTTAAATATTTTACATCAGAGTAAATTAATTAACTTATTATTGCTCTATTTTCTCTGTGTTATTCTTTCTTATAGACTTGACTTTGGAATGCAATCCAATAAACTTCTTCTTGTTTTTTGCCTAAGAATCTTTGTTTGAGCGCGGACGTGAATTAGGGTTAAATTTTGTAGTGAGGTCTAATACTGCGATATTTCAGAGAGTTTGACAATATTTGAGGTATCGATAGCCAGATCCATATATAAATACTGAGGATAACATATACAATTAATCAATTACAATCAATTATATGTATATATATCAGCTTTATGGACAACTACCAGACAACAGTTCTTTTTGAAATTCTTTGTGAATTGCGAAATTACGCTTTAATTTCACGGATATTTCTACACTATTTGCTTTTCGTTAACTCGCAAATTCTACTCAAGTTTGCTTGCGTCAGAGGTTTTATCAGCACATCGAACGCTCTCACTGAGCCCTTTGGATCCAAGCAGAGATTTCTTGTTTCTTGTGTGCAATGACCAGTCGCAATCAAAATATGTGTGTGCTTAAGGAGGTTTGTTGCTTCGTATTCACGAATCTCCTTGCTTGCTGCGATTCCGTCGAGATTCGGCATGTTGAGATCAAACAATAAGAACTGGAAGGTTCTTGGAGGAGAGCTTTTGAAGATTTTGACAGCTTCAGCTCCATCATTAGCAATCACGACTTCAACCCCTTCTTTCTTGAGCATTCGCTTATAAATCTCTCGATTATAGACGAGATCTTCTGCTATAAGTGCTTTTTTTGTGGCGACAGGGGATTTTGGCTGGTAATAGCTGATGTTTGATAGATCGGGCATCTGCACCATTGAAGCTGATCTTTGAATGAAAGAAACATTCTTTCTAGAGTCTAATATTGATTGAAACTCAATTTTCGACCTTGTATTGATAGATGGCAGTTTCTTAAGTTGACTTGGCTGATCCTCATTCGGAGAGGATTGAGTCTTTATCAAGAAGACAAATGAAGTTCCTACTCCCTCAATGCTTGATACTTTGATGTCTCCTTGCATCAGTTTACAAAGTTCTTTGGAGATCCAGAGACCTAATCCAGTGCCTATTTGTCTTTTGGTTGTGTTTTCATTCACTTGAGAGAACCTTTGAAATAATTGACCCACTTGATGAGGTTTCATCCCACAGCCGGTATCGACAATTTCGATTCTAATGTACCCATCGCTAAACTGACATTGACGTTTGAAGAAGGACTTTGGGAACGTTTTCTTTTGCAAATCAAGGTGAAATCTTTCGTGGTCTTCACTATTCTCAGTTCCGAATTCTTCAGCCACAAATGATTGAGTCATTGGATTTTTCTTTTCAGTCGTATTTCTGGGATTATGTTTGCCACCTTCAGGAATCTCTTCATTCAAAAAAATTTCATCTAGGTAGCGAGATTCAAACTTGCTGAAAGGAAGTTCTGTTCCTCTTTCAAAACTGCACATGATTCTGATATCTCCTCTTTCAGTGAACTTGAGAGAGTTACTCACCAAATTCAAGAGAATCTGGGAGAGCCTGTGCTGATCAAAGAGTACATTGGTCGGAAAATTTTTCTCAACTGAAAGAAAACCGTTGAGTCCTTTGGGCTTGATCAGCATAGACGCTGTGTGCCAAAAGTTCTCGAGATACTCGATGAAGTTCCCTGACTGCGGATTCACATCAAGCTTATTTAATTGTATCTTTCCAGAGTCGAGGATATTAGTCAGAAGATGCAGAAGCATACGTCCGCTCATCTGAGCGTTTGTAAGTAAAAATCTTACTTCTTCAGTGATGAATTCATCAAGAGCGAGTTCGATGCTACCTAGCAGAGCATTAAGAGGGTTCTTGAGCTCATGGGAGAATGCCATGAGGAAGTTATCGTTCATTTCCATGGTCTTTTTAAGCTCAGCATTGAGTTTTTCTTGGGTTTTGAGATGAGACTCGATCACCATTCGGTCTTCTTTTTGGCTTTTGAGAAGAGCATTGATATGTTCCACGTATCGAGACGTATTAAAACTTATCATCATGTCAACCAAGAGCTGAATTATCAATCGATAAAATCTTGGACTCGTCTCTTGCAGATTTGCAGAGTCTGTACTCCAGAACATTTCTTTGTTGCACAACCAATAGATAGTCCAAGACGAGATACTTACTCCGGTAAATGTGTAATCGATGTGTTCTAGCTCTCCAAGAAAGTACAACACTGCGTGAGCAGGAATGATAAAAGTTTCGGCAATATACAGACTGCTGGGATCAAAAGCAGCTGTCAATGGCATCAGGACAGCTAGAACAACACTGGTTAATCGAGTAGATTTGTCATGAGTCGGAGTGCTAAAGTGGAATCCGAAAATCATTACACAAATAGCAGACAACCAGGTGATCATAAGTCTCGTAGAAAGGAGATCGGTGAGCAGGTAGATTGGTATGTAGACCAAATAATTCGCGATAAGCAATCTGGTTTTAAACCGTCTTTTTTTATGAAACTCGTCCATTATTCACTTTTGGTGATACAATGCCAGTTAATTTAAATATTACAAATATCACACTGTCAATTATTTTCTTTAGTTGAATTTAACCAGCAATATACAGTTTAATCAGAGCTGTCGTATTTTCTGAAACAGAGAGTGTTAAATGATGACCGCTAAATATAATTTTTTCATATTTGAAGGACGCCAGCTCTCGGCTTTCAGCGAATGACACTTGAATCCTTTAAACTTTCATTCTTTTAGATGGTAACCACAGATTTCGTATATGGAAGAAAAAGATCATTGAAAGATGTATGACGAAGCTTAAGGTCCATGTTTGTGCACAAGTTGGTTCTCGCTGGACGTTGTTAAGTAATTCTGCGATCTAAGAAAGAAATCATTCGGATAAATTAAAGGTGGGTGTTTAGTTTATTAGTCATATAACTTGATTAATAAAGTTATCGCAATTAGCGACCGAAACTGAAAAGCTATCATCCTTATCATTAGCCTCAGACAACTCCACAAAGGAAGTTGAAGCTGGTAAACAGTAGTATTTCATTGATTGCCTTATGTAGATTACTTCGCTTGAGCAATATCTTCACCAGTTCTCCAAATCCATTGTCGGATTAGATGTACCTCTTTTTTGCTTGGATTCGTAGAGCTCAAAACTTCGAAAGGTAATTATGTCTCGAACTTTCATATCAGTCAGAACTAGAGATTTGCCTGATTTTCGATGATGATGCCTCTCATGTAATTTCATGCGTTTATGCAATTCACATTGCAAAAAAATTTTTTCCCCGTTGAGCCTAGAATTTCTGGTATGTGAGCTTCATCCATTATCCGTTGCCTCTTATTTACCTTAAAGTCTCTCATTCAAAGATCTGAAAATGCATCTCTCACTTATTTTGCAAGGTGTTTATCGAATTAAGAGATTTGCCGATTAGAAAACAACGACTTGTAATGATAAGCTTTGATACTTTGAATTATCATTATTTTTCAAGCCGTTTTATAATATGAAGAGAGATACTCATACAATTTTGCTCTTTTTCGCTATTTGGATTTGTTATTTAATGAGGAATTCTGATTTTATCAATGTTTGGAGTGTCCCTTCTCTAATGATCTAATAATACTGATGGCTGTACTCCAAAATAAACTGAATGAGGGGTGTGCTTGCAAATTAAGAGGAAAAAAATTCTAATATTTGTTCATAATTTTGAGAAAATGTTGAACAATTCCATCATGAGTATTAATCAACAAAAATTGACAAATCCAAAAGAGAAAGCAATTAAGTCTTTCTTCAGGATTAGTATAATAATGATCTGCTAAATTTACACATAATGACTTTGATATTTGACCCAAAAAATGTGAATCTAAATCTAAATTGTAATAGATTTGATATTAATTTTTTGTTAATTCACAAATTTTAGCCAAGTTTGCTTGCGTCAGAGGTTTTATCAGCACATCGAACGCTCTCACTGAGCCCTTTGGATCCAAGCAGAGATTTCTTGTTTCTTGTGTGCAATGACCAGTCGCAATCAAAATATGTGTGTGCTTAAGGAGGTTTGTTGCTTCGTATTCACGAATCTCCTTGCTTGCTGCGATTCCGTCGAGATTCGGCATGTTGAGATCAAACAATAAGAACTGGAAGGTTCTTGGAGGAGAGCTTTTGAAGATTTTGACAGCTTCAGCTCCATCATTAGCAATCACGACTTCAACCCCTTCTTTCTTGAGCATTCGCTTATAAATCTCTCGATTATAGACGAGATCTTCTGCTATAAGTGCTTTTTTTGTGGCGACAGGGGATTTTGGCTGGTAATAGCTGATGTTTGATAGATCGGGCATCTGCACCATTGAAGCTGATCTTTGAATGAAAGAAACATTCTTTCTAGAGTCTAATATTGATTGAAACTCAATTTTCGACCTTGTATTGATAGATGGCAGTTTCTTAAGTTGACTTGGCTGATCCTCATTCGGAGAGGATTGAGTCTTTATCAAGAAGACAAATGAAGTTCCTACTCCCTCAATGCTTGATACTTTGATGTCTCCTTGCATCAGTTTACAAAGTTCTTTGGAGATCCAGAGACCTAATCCAGTGCCTATTTGTCTTTTGGTTGTGTTTTCATTCACTTGAGAGAACCTTTGAAATAATTGACCCACTTGATGAGGTTTCATCCCACAGCCGGTATCGACAATTTCGATTCTAATGTACCCATCGCTAAACTGACATTGACGTTTGAAGAAGGACTTTGGGAACGTTTTCTTTTGCAAATCAAGGTGAAATCTTTCGTGGTCTTCACTATTCTCAGTTCCGAATTCTTCAGCCACAAATGATTGAGTCATTGGATTTTTCTTTTCAGTCGTATTTCTGGGATTATGTTTGCCACCTTCAGGAATCTCTTCATTCAAAAAAATTTCATCTAGGTAGCGAGATTCAAACTTGCTGAAAGGAAGTTCTGTTCCTCTTTCAAAACTGCACATGATTCTGATATCTCCTCTTTCAGTGAACTTGAGAGAGTTACTCACCAAATTCAAGAGAATCTGGGAGAGCCTGTGCTGATCAAAGAGTACATTGGTCGGAAAATTTTTCTCAACTGAAAGAAAACCGTTGAGTCCTTTGGGCTTGATCAGCATAGACGCTGTGTGCCAAAAGTTCTCGAGATACTCGATGAAGTTCCCTGACTGCGGATTCACATCAAGCTTATTTAATTGTATCTTTCCAGAGTCGAGGATATTAGTCAGAAGATGCAGAAGCATACGTCCGCTCATCTGAGCGTTTGTAAGTAAAAATCTTACTTCTTCAGTGATGAATTCATCAAGAGCGAGTTCGATGCTACCTAGCAGAGCATTAAGAGGGTTCTTGAGCTCATGGGAGAATGCCATGAGGAAGTTATCGTTCATTTCCATGGTCTTTTTAAGCTCAGCATTGAGTTTTTCTTGGGTTTTGAGATGAGACTCGATTACCAGTCGGTCTTCTTTTTGGCTTTTAAGAAGAGCATTGATATGTTCCACGTATCGAGACGTGTTTAAAGTGATAATTACGTCAACCAAGAGCCGAATTATCAATCGATAAAATCTTGGACTCGTCTCTTGCAGATTTGCAGAGCCTGTACTCCAAAACATTTCTTTGTTGCACAACCAATAGATAGCCCAAGACGAGATACTCACTCCAGTAAAAGTATAATCGATGTTTTCCAATTCTCCAAGAATGTAAAGTACTGCGTGAGCTGGAGCGATAAAAGTTTCAGCAATATATAGGGTGCTGGGATCCACAGCAGCTGTTATCGGCATTAGCACCGCTAGAACAACACTGAGGATTCGAGTGGATCTGTCATGAGTCTGAGTGCTAATGTGAAATCCGAGTATCATAACAGCGATAGCGGAAAACCAACAGATCATTAGCCTTGTTGAGAAGATATCAGTGAAGAGGTAGATGAATATGTACACCAAACCATTTGCGAGAACCAAATTAGTTTTAAACCGTCTCTTTTTTTGAAACTCTTCCATTCCCTGCTTTTGGTGATCCTATGCCTGTTAATTTAATTATTACTAATATCACACAGTCATTTATTTCCTTCGATTAGATTTAATCAAGACTAATTATTCTCAGTACTCTCATATTTTACGAGACAGATACCGTGTTAAATGATAACCACAAATATAGTTTGCTGAGATTCGAGAGATAACAGCTTTTATCTGAACAATTGATGCTATACAGACGCTGAACTTTCATTTTTTTTTTTTGATAATGAGTACCTTCGGAGGAAAAAACGCTCGAAAAGGATGTATGGTAAGGATCAAGGTGCTTCCTTTTGCCAGGTGAGAGCTTGCTTAGTAACTCTTTGATTTATGAAAGGCATCATTTCGACTCTTGGAAAGTGAGCATTTGGTTCATACATAGTTTTTAATTTGTTAAATAAAGTTGTCATTCTTAGCGACTAAATTTGAAAAATGAATTATCCTATGATGAGACCAAGAAGTAGGTCCTACACAGGTAAGTTGGAGTTTGCAAACAGCAGCAAATATTGAATGCCTTGTGAGGCTTAGTTCTTTTAAAACGATGATGACATTTTCACTAACCATCAATCCATTTTTAGACATGTACCTCGTTTTGTTTCCATGCGTCGACTTTCGCATTTAATTTTCCAGAAATTGCCATCCAACAGAAATCCAGGTTAGCCAGACTTGGAGTTCTGCTTGCTTTTCGTAAGTACTGCTCATAGAAAATGGCATAACTTTGTTCAAATCAAATTGTCTCGTACATGTTTTGCGTTTTGAGCCTTAAATTTCTGATTTGTGAGTCTCAGCCACTCACTTAATTGCTATTGTCTACCTTGCTTATGCTCTTTTCACTTATTGGTCTTGAATGAGCTTTTTTCTCTCCTTTACAAGGTGATTATCTAAAAAAGGCACCTAAGTGAAGTGATAACAAAATACTTATAACAAGAAATTACGCTTGTTAAATGATTGGTAACTTTCAAACTGCTGCTACATATCGACCAGTCGTAGCCTTGTAATTTTTATCCTTTAGAGTTTAGAAATATTGATGTCTCCACTCCAAAGATACTCAAAATTCTTGTTCGAAAGCTATGAACAATGAAACGCCCATCGGTAAGAAGAAACTTACTATTCATTCGAATATCAATGCAGAAAGTTGTTTGTTGAAAATGTTGAAAATTTTTGGGAATTTGTTGAAAAGTTTCAAGGATAATGAGGGCATCAAATGATACGAATAGAAAATATAAGGGATAAAGGAAATGGATAGTTTACATAGGATAAAAATAATAAAAAAAGTGGAACTTACTTCCTGAGATTTGACAAAAAAAGAGAGATTATGAATGGGACTCTCAAATTAATATTATATAGACTCGATATTACTCTTTAGTGAGTTCACAAATTTTAGCTAAGTTTGCTTGAGTCAGAGGTTTTATCAGCACGTCAAACGCTCTCACAGGACCTTGAATGCTTAAGCATGTGTCCCTCGCTTCTTGTGTGCAATGACCTGTTGCAATGATTATTTTGGTACTTGTCAGGCGATTTGCAGATTCGTACTCACGAATCTCCTTGCTTGCTGCGATTCCGTCGAGATTCGGCATGTTAAGATCAAATAATAAGAACTGGAAAGTTCTTGGAGGAGAGTTTTTGAATATTTTGACGGCTTCAATACCATCGTTTGCAATCACAACTTCAATGCCTTCTTTTTTGAGCATTCGCTTATAAATCTCCTGATTATAGACTAGATCTTCTGCAATAAGCACTTTCTTGGTGGTGTTAGGTGTTTTTGTTTCGGATTGCCTCAAGCTCAACGAATTGGAGATCTGAATCATAGAATTCGAGCGAGGTGTGAAAGAGGAATTCTTTCCGGTTTCCGAGTGTGATTTGAACTCAATGTGTGACCTTGTATCTATACACGACAGTTTCTTGTTGAGTTGGTCTGGCTGAGTCTCATTCGGAGAGGATTGAGTCTTTATCAAGAAGACAAATGATGTTCCTACTCTCTCAATGCTTGACACTTTAATATCTCCTTGCATCAGTTTACAAAGCTCTTTAGTGATCCAGAGACCTAATCCAGTGCCTATTTGTCTTTTTGTCGTATTTTCGTGTACTTGCGAAAATTTTTGAAAGAGCTTGCTAATGTGAGAAGGGCTCATCCCACACCCAGTATCAGTGATTTCTATTCTAATATATCCGTCAACAGTCTGACGTTGTCGTTTGAAAAAGGATCTTGGAAAAGATTTTCTTTGTAAATCAAGATGAAATTTTTCATGATCTTCACTTTTTTCAGATGCCAACTCTTGCTCCAATATCGGCTGAGACATTGGGTTTCTCTTCTCAGTAGTGTTTCTGGGATGATGTTTATCACCTTCGAGTATTATTTCGTCCAAAGATACATCATTGAGGGATTTAGACTCGAATTTTTCGACTGGAAGCTGACTTCCTCTCTCAAAACTACACATGATTCTGATTTCTCCTTTCTCTGTGAACTTGAGAGAATTACTCACCAAATTCAAGAGAATCTGCGACAGTCTGTGAGAATCAAAAAGCAAATGTGTTGGAAAATTCTTTTCAATTGAAAGGTAACCGTTGAGTCCTTTAGGCTTGATCAGCATGGAGGCTGTGTGCCAAAAATTCTCAATATAATCAATGAAATTTCCTGGTTGTGGATTCACATCAAGTTTATTGAGCTGTATCTTCCCAGAGTCGAGGATATTAGTCAGAAGATGTAGAAGCATGCGTCCACTCATCTGAGCATTAGTGAGTAGAAATCTCACTTCGTCACCTATGGCTTCATCAAGAGCTAGTTCAATGCTGCCGAGGAGAGCATTAAGAGGGTTCTTGAGCTCATGTGAGAAGGCCATGAGGAAGTTGTCGTTCATTTCCATGGTCTTTTTCAGCTCTGCATTGAGTTTCTCTTGAGTTTTAAGATGTGACTCGATCAGCTTTCGATTATCATTTTGGCTTTGAATAAGATCATTGATATGTGCTACATATCTTGACGTATTAAAACTGATTATCATGTCAACCAAGAGATGGACTATCAGCCTGAAAAATCTTGGGCTCGTACCATGTGAATGAATCGAGCCTTCTTCCCAAAACAACTCTTTGTTATACACGTAATAGAGAGTCCATGAGAAAGTACTCACCACAGTGAACGTGTAATCGACGTTTTCCAGTTCTCCAAGATAGTAGATTGCTGCATGGCACGGAATAATCAAAGTTTCAGTAAGATATAAACTACCAGGGTCTAAAGCAGCCGTAACCGGCATCACCAACCCGAGAGCAACGCTTATTAATCTGGTAGAACGGTCATGTGTCGGAGTGCTCATGTAAATCCCAAAGATCATAACACTAATGCAAACTAACCACGTAAGCATCAGCTCCGTTGAGAGGAGGTCGGTGAAAAGGTACATCGGCACATATGCAAAGTAGTTTAGAAGGGTCAAGCCAAGTTTAAAGCGTCTCCTTTTCTGAAACTCGTCCATGTATTGGCTTTTCTTGTTAAGTCAGTAAATTTAACTATTACAAATCCCACGCTCAGATGGATGTTTCACTGACTCCTATGGTTCTATATGAAGATGTTCGATTTTGGAGATGGTTTTAGAAGCTTTTTAAAAGACCGATTAATAAAAGAAAAAATTGCGCACACAACTCGACATTCTCTTGATTGAGATTAATTTACAATTAAATATTACGATCTCCCGTATTTTACGAGAGAGAGATGCCAAATGTTGTCCATTTATTCATGTATTTCCGAAATCGTCGAGCAATTCGCATACACCAGAGAAAACCAATTCTCTTAAGACGCAAAACAGTCAAAAATAAAATAGAAATGGATACTGTCCTTAATTACCAGCGTTACAGAAGCTTCTAAAGAAATAATCCTCTCAGTGAAGGATTTTTGAGTAAAATTTGGTCGCGCTTTGTAATTCAGAAACCCTTCGAAAAAAAAAAGTTTCGAGAATTTAAAAGGTGGGTGCTTAAATTATTTACTCTGAGGAATTGTTAATTTGTTCTTATCCAAATAGAGGAGAAAATAATTTATTTCATTGCCTTACCATCTGAGAACGCAGTCAGAGAGTCCAGAAAGAGTATATTTTTTGCTTTTAAAGCTGGATTACTCTAATAGAAACGCATAGTACACGCGCTAGTAACTGCTTATCCATTGCAAACTTTTATCTGTTTTGTTGAGAAGATTTGAAGCAGAGTCTGAAGCCATACTTTTTCGTAGACCTGTCTATTGAGTAGTGACAAGTGTACCTGCAAATCAAGCAATTTATGCCTCTTTATATATGTAGTTTAAATGCCCGTCTTGAGAGTCTCAAAACCTCAGTAAGTATCATATCTCGGGTCCAAGTTCATTTCGTTGCATCTGATAGCAATTTTTCTTGTAGTGTCCGATGGAGATGAATTTAAATCATTTCTTCAATCGTGGGATTCGCATATAGACAGCCAGCATATCTAATTATTGTTGCAATTTACTTATCTCAGTACCGAAGATGCTGCCTCACAATATTAATTAACCTTTATTTTAGAAAATGGACATTTCAAACAAATTTGTTGTTTTTGTTAATGGAAAACTTAGTATAACTCACTCTTTCTCTTCTCTTGCACAATGTTGATTTTAGCCTTTATCTACGTTTTATGAGACTATTCTGACATAATCGCAAAAGTACTGTAACTGAAATCATGAGATTACTCTAAGGATCCAGTAAAATTGTAGCGAAAGCGATTTAGAATGCAATTTTGTTGCAAGAAATGCAAGAAATGCGTCCTTACAAAAAATGTTAAGTGAACGCAATACATGTACTTGCTTCTATCAACCATACAAGAAGCTTTCATTTTTTGGATAAGAGTCAATGAACAAAGAAATAACATTGTTTCTTTATAGTTAATAAATATTTGAGAAGCCCATTGCGGACCTAACTTATCTGTAATTTCCTCAACGATACTTTGTCAATTCACAAATTTTAGCCAAGTTTGCTTGCGTCAAAGGTTTTATCAGCACATCGAATGCTCTCACAAAGGACCTTGAGATTGCAAGCATGTGTCCCTCGTTTCTTGTGTACATTGACCTGTCGCAATGATTATTCCGGTGTTCTTCAGGCGATTTGCAGCTTCATACTCCCGAATCTCCTTACTTGCTGCGATTCTGTCGAGATTTGGCATATTGAGATCAAACAATAAGAACTGGAAGGTACGCGGAGGAGACTTCTTGAATATTTTGACGGACCATCGTTTGCAATTACAACTTCAATGCCTTCTTTTTTGAGCATTCGCTTATAAATCTCTTGATTGTAGACCAGATCTTCTGCAATGAGAGCTCTTCTGAAGGCATTCGGTTTTAAACGCCTGCAGTCCAAAGAAGACAAGGCTCGGTATTGATACGCTATATCTTTT
>ENA-UOTX01000756-UOTX01000756.1-compost-metagenome-genome-assembly--contig:-NODE-756-length-31092-cov-12.779591_pt1 | contig 31092 bp, 22 predicted proteins | sample MGYA00238143_ERZ746982 | MGnify/ENA primary metagenome ERZ746982 (study PRJEB28758, sample SAMN06268862) | compost metagenome | isolation source: single cell | place: USA: California, Emeryville, Joint... | reverse complement strand
AAAATGCACACATAAGAGACAACTACTACAAAAGGTGATTTATTGCTTTTGAAGCCTGCTTTTAATATAATCTATAAAACGAATCATTAAGCGAAATCTCAATAAGTTGGTTTTGCTTACCTAATATCGCCTGAGCTTTTTCTGAATTAAAGTTCACCGGAGGATCCTCAGAGGTTTTGTTTTCCTATGAAGTAAACATGATTCGTCAAATTGCTTATATATGTATTGTAAATACCTTCTCATTCGGGTTTTTCTGTTGAATATCGTTCCGAGGTTTAGTATAATTCGTTGATAGTTGTGTCAAAGGCGTGTTTGCATCAGACGAATTCTGCATGCACTATGTGAATAAATGAATGTTAACCACATTCGTCTTGAGAGTGTAGTTTTACCTTCTCGAAGTTCGGAATTTTAGGATTGCCTTGAGTGCTTAGCAAGGGATCATATGACCTATTGTACTTATAAGCAGCTTCGTTTTTCACACTTTGTGTGGTATATTTGCTCGTCAGGCTGGAGGGCTCATATTCCTTTGATGATGGTGCCATTACGTTTAAATCTCGCAATTTTTTTGTGACTTTCTTTAATAAATCTTCAGTTGTAGGCTCATTTTCTTGTCCAAAACTTAACTGAAGAGCATCGGGCCCCTCCTTTTGGCTTTTATTTAAATTTTCAAATGATTTGTTCTCCGAAGAATCTTCTCTATTTCTTTTTTTCAACGCCGATTTAAGTTCTCTTGCTCTGTCTCTGCTCACTTCTTGAGTATATGACTCATCTAACTTATTCTTGATCGGAGAGCTTGCTGTATAGAACCTATCTCCATTCATTGTTTGGTTTGCTGTGCTGGCGAATGATCGCGGGGCTTTCACACTGGGGGAGTATTCAAGACTGTAAGCAAGCTTGGACTTCGAGTCCTTATTTGAGGGATTGTAGGTCTCAGCGAATCGTCTCTTTTCAGGAGTGTCCAGAGATTCTCTTGTTTGGTAGTTCCCGTCGAGGTCCAGCTCAACTCCGGGAGCTGAGTCATAATTCATCTGATTTCTAAGCTGTTCCCTCTCAAACATAAGCTGCTTCACTGTCTCATTCAATTGGGCTTTCGACTGCTCGCATTCAGTGGCTTGAGTCTTGAGCTCTCTGATCCAGTTCACTATTAAACACGACAAGATCAGGGAATCGAAAGGGACAAGTAGAATTACTATAATTTTCTGGAGGGACTGCTACTCCTGCTTTTTCAGTTGATTTTGACCTTTTATTTTTAGCTTCTCGATTTCCCTCACGTTTATCCTTCAATAGCATCTCGTCCAAACGAACCAAAAACCTATTTTCCTAAGTATCAGCGATTAGCATTCAACCTCTCATTCGTTCAAATAGTGGTTTTACATTGCGGCGGGAATTCTCAAGAAATTCGATTTTCTCCTCCAACTCGCCGATGTAATTCTTGTATTTTTCAACGACTCTGCGTAATTTAGCGATTTCCTGTCGATTTATCGCATCTTTTAGCTGGAGTCTGTGAATGGTATCCTTTAGGTTTGCTACGGCCGGATTATTTATCCCAACGCTCGTTGAACTCGTATTCTCATCTCTGAGATGAGCACGTTTATCAGGTGATCTCTTTTTCTGAACGCTCAATCTGATTTTGGTGTGAGAACTCGCTGATGGTGTTCCTGCATACGACTTAGAATCTAAAAAGAAAGCACATGATCAGCCTTGAAAGCAATAATTTGATAAATAATGAGACCTTTTTTTGCTGATGGTGTCCATCTTAGCAAGTTTTTTGTGCTCATAGAGTCTCCAGAGGTTGTTGTATTCTCAAAGGTGTCGGCCCAGAGTTTAAGTTCCAATGAGTTATCATTATTGTAGCTTGTTCCTAGTCTTTGCTTCTCTGCTTTCCTTCGCGACTGCGGGTCATCGGGAAAAAGCGTGCTAGCTACATTGCTGTCTGGATTGAGCGTGTTATAGTGTGAAGTGGTGTTTTGTTTGATGCGATCTTGCCTTGGAGGCGAAGAAGATGTATAGGTCGTTCCATTAGTTATGGGGTATTGAAAACCATGGGGATCGTTTGCTAAAAAATCAGTCAAACTCGCGTTCATTTCTTGATAAAATTTCTCATCGCTTTCAAATTTGGTTCTGATCCTTCCAGCTTTCCGAGTTTTGCTGCTGGGTACGCTTGCATAGTTAGACATACGACGTTGAGTTAACAATAAATTTTTTTCTGTTAAGAAACTCCCGCAGATTTAAATAATTGCAACGCGAACAAAGAAACTCCTTCTTATAATCCTAAATAAACATTTGTTAAGATCAGCAACCCTGAAAGTCTTCTTCTCCCAAGATTATCAAATTCAGCTTCAGAGGAATAGAACGCTGAATAGGCTAATTTACACACATATTTGGAGCAGATTGATCATCAAAAGAGAGAAAATACATATAATCTCATTAAAAATACTATCATTTTCTCTGTCCCATGATATATTTTGACGATCTGAGTGAGAAAATCGATATTTAATCTCAATCAGCAAAACTTCAGAAAAAGGTGAATCGCATACATTAGTAAGATGTTGATTTGAGCACTCAGCGATCATTAAGAAGACTATTATAGAATCTTGAAAATAAAATTTAACTCGAGCAGAAAACAATGAAAAAGCAGAACAATAAGCAGAAGAAGGACATCTATAAGGATGTCGACGTCCTGGTTCGTCGTCGTCAAGCTGAAGCTCCTCAAAATGGAGTAAGAACGACAACTTAGAATGACTCTAATTCGAGCTATTTAGGAATATCTGTTTGACTACAAATTAGAAGCCCTTCAAAAGGAGTTCGACAAGCTCAAAAGCGAAGAGATTCAAAAGAAAATAAAAGTCAAATTCACCGACCTACCACTCTCTAAATACACAATCTCTGGTAACGATCTGTGATTTCTAGATTTAATGACCTCTGTCGGTTTTTAGGGTTAACCAAAAGAAACTTCAAGGTTATGACTGAGATCCAGCGCTGCGTGCTTCCACATGCCCTCGCAGGAAGTAATCTAATGAAATTTTCAATTGATTTTGATCCCATCATCCATAGGAGATATACTCGGTGCGTCCAGAACTGGTAGCGGAAAAACTCTAAGCTATTTGATCCCGGTCATCGAAAAGCTCTTTATTGAAAGGTTTACCCCATTGGACGGGCTCGGAGCTTTGATTATTACTCCAACAAGAGAACTGGTAAATTTCTAATCTATTGGCGAACCGTTGCTTATAATATTTTGCTTAATAGGCACTTCAAGTTTTTGAAGTTCTTCAATCAGTGATGTCACAGCACCCACACATCTCGATGGGTCTTTTCATTGGAGGAAAAAATGTTAAAGCTGAAAAAGCGGCTGTTGGCCGCATGAATATCATGATTGCGACTCCAGGTCGTCTCCTTCAGCATATGAACGAATCGTACGGTTTCTCCGCCACTAATCTCAAGGTTTTGGGTAATTTCTCTTGACTTCTTTTGACGAACGAACTAATTTTGTAAACTTCTTAGTTCTGGATGAGGTAGATATGCTACTTGAACTCGGTTTCGAGCAGGCATTAAACGCCATCCTTCAAGAGCTTCCAACTGAGAGACAAACTCTGTTATTTTCAGCTACTCTCAGCAAGAGCGTTCATAATATCGCAAAATTCAATATGAGAGTATTAAACAATCAGCGCTATTGTCATTCATTACGTGAAACTATTTAATAGAACCCTGAATACATTTCACTGCACGAGGCGAAAAGCGAGCTGAAAGATGGCCTCAAAGCCGGAAACGACACGAAGCCTGCAAAGGGCACTACTTCTATGATGATAGAATTGCCAAAGGGGCTAGTGCAGTACTATATGGTGGTCAAGCTTGAGGATAAGCTGGATCTGCTGTACTCCTTCTTGAGATCGCATATGCGTTCAAAATCACTTGTTTTCTTCTCCACAATTAAACAGGTGACTTTGCTTCATGGAAACTGTATTTTAAGAGTTTTATCATCAGGTCCGCTTTGCGTTTGAAGCTTTCAGAAAATTGAACCTCTCAAGACAACTCCCTCTTTATCAGCTTCATGGAAAGCAAGGACAAGTAAATTTTTTTAGTTTTTATCAGCCGAGTTAATCGTCTATCTTATCGCCTAGGCACAAAGAATGGCGATCTTTTTGGGATACAAAGAGGCAAAGCACGCTTCAATGTTTACTACCAATATTGCTGCGCGTGGTCTTGATTTTCCTTACGTTGACTGGGTCATTCAGGTACGAGTTATCTGGAAGCAAATTGATATTTATCTCTCATATAATCTAGGTTGATTGTCCTGAGGACGTGAGTACGTATGTCCATAGAGTCGGTAGAACTGCTAGATACACAGCAGAGGGTAAATCACTTATGATGTTGATTCCATCGGAGGAGAAGTTCATTGAAAAAACGAAGAAAAAAGGACTTGAAATCAAAAAGATCTTCGTAATTTCCGCGTTTGTTATTTGCAAGTTAACATTTCCCAAAGCAAAATCCCAAAAAGTCTCTGACGATCAAAGCCTCGCTACAGAGCTTTGTTTCAGAAGACATGAACCTGAAGCAATTGGCTCAGAAAGCCTTCATTTCGTATGTTCGATCAGTTTTTCTCATGCCAGACAAGGAAATTTTCGACGTCTCCAATCTTAACACCAATGACTATGCAGGTAAAGAAATCCTTCTGATTGGCCGGCTTTAAATAATTTCTTAGAGAGCTTGGGGTTGATTCAAGTGCCGCAAATCATGATTAAAAAAAACAACGTACCAGCTGATTCTGAAGACGAAGCCCTTGAGAACGAAGAAGTCAAAACAAAGTCCAAATCAAAGCTCGCGAAGCTGAAAGAAAAGATAAAAGAGAAGAAATTAGCCACAAAAGCTCAAAGTAGATTTTAGCCTCTTTCTGTGAGATATTTATGTTGATTTTTAGAGGGAATTAACGGAAATGCAACCCAAAACGGACAGCAAGAGGATATGGAAGAAGAAAATGAAGAGATTAACGGTGAAGAAGAGGAGGAAGAAGAAGACGAGCCACAGGTTGAAAAAGCCTCGGCTGCAAAGAAAAAAGCTTTGGCTAAAAGAATGGAAGCCTTCGAGGATAACAAAGAAGACGAAGAAGATGAAGATGAAGATGATGACGATGATTTGCTGAGAGTCAAAAGAAAGAATCACGAGATTGATGATAGTGAGTTGCAAACAGAAACGAAAATCAGTAGAAACCGTCTCAAAAAAATCAAGATTGGAGAAGGCATTTTGGGTGGCAAAAATATCACTTATTTCGATAAGAAAGGTAATTCATCATCAAATACTTGAACAAACCGTTAATAATGTTGGTATTTAGGTACAAAGATGACTTACGCTGAAAAACTGGAGAAAGAACGACTTGAAAACCTCCAAAAGACGAATGAGAGAACTGACGAACCGGCTTTGAAACTTATTGCCAAAGTCCAAAGAAATTTAGAGAAAGATAAAGAGTTGTACAAGGAAAGAATTAGAGAGAAGAGGCTTAAGAAGAAACTCAAGGAGAAAGAATTGCAGCGCGAGAAACAACAGGGAGCTGCTGCTGGTGGAGTGGCTTATTTGGCAGGCGGTGGCGATGACGATGAGGATGGCGCTGAATACGATGATGATGGTGATGAAAATGAAAGCTTCGAGGACGAAGGAGAGGAAGGAGATTTCGACGGTGAATATGATGATGATGGAGATGACGCCGATGACTACGAAGATGATGAATAATAGGGAAGTAGGTGTGTATATAGATATGAAAGTAGTAGTGAAATATTCTCAATGCGTAGTGGTTGATAACACAAAATTCTGCATATACTGTAGAGTATAGAGCCCTAGAAATATATCCATGTGATTAATTTCAGAATCTTGCGATGAAGCTAAGTAGTGCCTTTAGGGTACGATTATAAGTCAAGCATTTCGTTGGTATCTGTAATTTCGATATGTTGAAACGAATGACCGACTGCAAGAAGTGATTACGTGCTTGTGATTTAAAAGTTGAGCAAATGAAAATTTTCCCTCTTAAAAATCCTCTTTCGATCTGATCGTATCAAAGAATAAAAGCCTTTATTTCATTTTCATATTTTTTTCCTCACTCAAAATCACATTGAATCTACCACTTAAACATAACACATATTCATTGCCTTATCATTATCAAAATAACATAGAACCAAACACGTAAAATTTTCTCTTTGTAATTAGATGAATTCAGCAACGTTCATTGGCATCTCATCGATTTGTGTCGAGTAGTACTGCTCAATGTCTCTAAGCACTCTGACGTCTTCATTACGAACAAAATTAATCGCAACACCTTTTCTTCCAAAACGACCAGATCTACCGATTCTGTGAATGTAAAGCTCTCTGTTATTCGGCAAATCATAGTTAATAACCAACGAGACCTGCTGCACATCCAGACCTCTGCCCCAAATATCAGTGGCGATCAAGACTCTGCTGTTGCCCAATCTGAACTCGCTCATAATTTGATCTCTTTCTTTCTGGGCCATGTCTCCGTGCATACTAACCACAGTGAAGTTCGCATCTCTCATTTTTTGCGTCAGCCACTCAACTTTCTTTCTCGTGTTACAGAAGATGACTGCTTGCGTGATCGTCAGAGTGTCGTAGAGATCGCAGAGGGTGTCAAATTTCCATTCTTCTCTCTCAACGGCGACGAAGAACTGCTTAATACCTTCTAAGGTCAGCTCATCTCTTTTGACGAGAATTTTGATCGGGTCGTTCATGAATTTAGTCGTCATCTCCAAAATTTCTTGTGGCAGGGTCGCAGACACGACGACGCATTGAGTAGCATAAGGAAGATAGCGGTAGATGTCGTAGACTTGCTCCTTGAAGCCCAAATTGAGCATTTCATCAGCTTCATCGAGAATAAGCATCTTCACGCTTCTCGTTCGGAGATGTCTTCGCTGAATCATATCGAAAACTCTTCCCGGAGTTCCTGAAACGATGTGGACACCGTGCTCCAGTCTGCGTTGGTCCTCGCTCATATTTTTGCCTCCGACACAGCAATGAACCTAGAAAAAGAGATTAATATCTTCCTAATCAAAGAAAAAAGTCTTATACCTGGACGTTCAAATATTCGCCCAACGCCATTGCGACCTTCTGACTCTGCTCAGCAAGCTCACGAGTCGGTGAGAGAATGAGCACTTGGGGTTCTCTCACAGAGAGATCGATTGCTTCGAGAGCGCCGCAGCAGAAGACGGCAGTCTTACCGGTACCTGACTGGCTCTGGACAATGACATCTCTGCCTTTAACGATGGGGATAATGGCTCTCTGCTGAACGGCTGAAGGTTTTGCGAAGCCGTAACCAAAGATGCCTAGATTCGAATTTAAATTGTCATGATGAGATTCTTGCGATATAAAAGCAAGTTACCTCTGAGAAGCTCCTCTTTCAAGCCCATGGTCTCGAAAGTTGGGTAGACCTCCACCTCTTCGGAGGTTTCAAATATCATTTGAGCATCTTCTTTGAGATTGGATGGTTTTGCTGACTCGACCATTTAACCTTTTGAATTTTTTTGCTTAATTATGCAATTCAGCAAATTTGAAAAATTAATTAAGCGTCAATTCGACTTTTTCTTTCAAAACAGGCTTTACCACCAGAGATAAGGCAAGCACCCCTGAAATAATATAGATTATCTTAATGCTACTACTAACAGCTAAGATTTTGCTCTGAAAAGGCATAGTATCCCTGTTATTTTGTTACAAATACTGAGTTTTGGAAATGATTTTGGTTCGCGAATGCTTTCAAATGAAAATACGTCTACGTATGAAAAATGGATGCTATCGTATAAATGTTTTAGGAGGTGAGGTGATATACAGCAACGCTAATTTCTTCACAATCGGGACATAATATGCAACAGCTACCAGAATACCTGCTATCGCTAAGATTTTCGATTTATTGGTGTTTTTTATTTTGCTTTCATGGTATTCAAGCTCAGTTTGAATATACGTTCCAATCTTTCCAAGATTATTATCGATTTCTTTCAGCTGGGTTTTGACTGCAGCACCGTTAGAGTCGCTGTCCACTTTTGAGCTCTCGACGTAGTTCAGCAGCTTCTTGTTATGAGAGCAGATCACCTTATGAATCTCCTCCATTTTCTTCTTCTTATTCTTATACAGCAACTTATAGCTCAACCTCACGAAATTAGCCACTGCGATAAGCATTATCCTCGCAAAGATAACTCGTTCAAAAGTCGCGAGATGAGGGAAAAAATCATCAATGATGTTCTTATTGGCACTCTCATCGAGAAAAGTGTTCACTTCAAGCAAAAACGAAACAGCGAGAAGGCATGCCATCCATTTCTTTATTCCCTTGATATTGTCTTTAGTAGTGACATATTGCATCAATAAGATGCCGACAACGTAAAAGCCAATGGTCTCAAAGGTATTTTTTTCAAAGATGTACGTTTTTAGTGATTTGAGATCCGAAAAGTTCCTATTGAAGACGTCCTCGCCGAATTTGTCATATAGGGTTCGAAGGAGGGTGTTTTTAACCACATAGAGCTCTGCTTCGTGGCGCTCTTCAGGGAAGTCGTTCAGTTTGAGATAGCTGAGCATCAGTTCAGCCTGAGAATCTTGGAATTCTTCAGTTTCGGTGTAGCGAGGCAGGTTATACTTTTCAAAGAGATTCTTTTCTTTCATGAGGATAAAGTACACAATATGTGCAATGATGGACACGATTATTGTTGCAGTCAGGATTGAAACCTTCGTGTGATGAGGTTTGGCAAACATTTTCTTATTGAGAAGGAAGTTTGTAAGGATCGCATAGTTTGCGAGTAAGAGGAGCAATTCGTACATTTTTGAATTTTTTGGATTAATTTTATTTTTTTCGAATACGTTGCCAATACACGTGTGTCATGCCATATTCTAACGTGGAAAATATGCAGATGAAACGTGTAGGCATTATATTATTCTCATATAAATGGAGTAAATAAAGCTCCAAAAACAAAGGGCAGTGTAGACAAATGAATCGTTACGTTGAAAATAGCCTATGTAAATTTTCTAATTGTAATTACTACGAAGATAGAAATTTGAAAAGCATACTATTGGATTCCAAAGCAGCTCATATTCACTCAATGGATTATCACGATTATATCGAATGATGAAGTCAATATTACAAATTGTAACTCAGCATTTAAATCAGTCTATACAAGTAAGAGCGTGCTGGAATTTGGTTTTTGATTCTGAATGACTTTGAATATATATATAGGGCAGAATTCAATGAATATTTTCATGAACAAGGAGATGCCACTAAACATATTTATTGCAGGATTGTGTTTTTAACTTCTTGGAAAAAATAATTAGTTTTATGCTAAAAATGCATCAGAGAGAAATATTGATCTTACGGCTTTCTACAATAAAAACCAGAACTAAGAAAGCATTCACATTTTACACCTTGATTTTTGTTAGTGCCTCTTGAAGGAACTTCTTGAGTTTGCTAGTGTCCATCTTTCCCATATCGTTTTCATCTTCCATCTCGAAACTTCGAGGCTGCGTTCCTCTTGAAAGTACCCTCCATAACTACATAGTAAGTAAAATTAATTTGTTTTCCTCTCTCTCTCAAGCATCAAATACCTCTTCCATCACATTTGGATCAAAATAGATTTGATTGCTTCCAACATTCTGTCCCATCCGCTTTTGAGCTAAAATACTCTGGTTTTGCTTCAAAATCCTCTCTACGATGAGCACTGCTTTCTATTATTTGAAGATCAATCAGAAAACGGGCAAGGATTCACAAATTACCTGAGCCATGCCGTGGTTCAAATAGATCAGAATCAACTCTAATGGGTTATGTTTCATATAAAGCTCCACAAGGAATTTCGGCAGTTCTGAAGGAACGGTATAGATATCCTTCGTGATCTTCAAAATCGCTTCAGCAGTAAATTTCAGAGGGTCACTAATAGTTTTTTGATCGAGCGCTTTGAAACATTTTTCTAATAAAGAATAAAGCTGGTCTTGATTCTTCTTAGGATCGTCTTCTGCCATTTCTAAAAGAAATTATTAAATACGACGGTTATACCATGATTACTTGGCTTGTCGTAGAAAAATTTCTTGAGTAGCATTCCAACCATATCATTGATTACTTTTGGGAACACCTTGAGGAAGGAAAGAGCTTGCTTATATTCCTCAATCATAATTAGGAGTCGAGCAATCGATTGGATAGAGCCAAGCTTCAAAGCATCTGTTTCCGCGAATGGTAGTATATCCTTCTCTTCGAGTAACAGTCTAGCCTCGATCAATTGAAGTTGCTGGTTGATTTTTTCACGGTCGATCAAGTATAGGTCATGAACTCTCGCCGCAACTATTTCCTGGCTTTCTTCGATACCCGTGCTTTCTGGATCATTTTCTTCGACAACCCATGAAGATGTGAACCTCGTAGGTCTTTCCAAAGACTCGTAGGTTCGCTTTTGTTTACTCGTTCCTGAATGTTGGGGAAGAGCATGAGAAATATATCCTGATTTCGTGCCACTGTTGTCTAAGCAGTGAAGGCATTCAATCAAAATATATTTTCGCTGCCGTAAGATCTCGATATATAACTCATGGGTTAGCTTTGACCTGAAAGTGTCATCTGTTTGCACTAACAGCTCATAGTATTTCAAAGCAAATAGCCCAGCCTAAAACAATTCATCAATGAGGACTCGCAAGATGAAACCCTTTACATTTTTAAAAAGCTCCCGGCTCAGATAAAAGACGATCACGTTACGATAAGCTTGGAAGTTTCTGCTCAATTTGAAGAAGTAGGCATCTGCGTCGAGATTCATCAGTTTGTATATATCGTTATGGATTAGTTTAAATCCATCTATCACGTTTGATTCCAATGAACGAGAGACCTAAAGAGGAGGACAAAATTAATTGGTCAGGATTCTCCACTAAGAAAAAGGAGATATATACGCTTTGGAATTGCCTCGAGTCAAAAGGCAGTTTGATGAATCGGTGGAACTGTCCTTCCTCTGACATTGTTCGGAACAGATCGTCAATGCAGTATCCATATTCGGGAGTCGTATCTGGGAATAGATAGAGCGCATTGTAAGCCTGCTCGTAATCTTTGCGAGAGAGCAGAGCGGAAAACTGTTCACGAGCAAATTTCGCCTAACAAGAGAAACTGTGAGACCAGCATTATGGTAAGAGAGTACCGTGATATTTTCATTTAAATTGTTAAGAGACAAAGCGGTGTTAGCCAACGCGATTTTTGTCGATTTCTCATAGCAGAAAGAGTATTTGAGGCACTTGAGCAAAAACTCGGCGAGTGGTGGAGCTGAATTCAGAAACGCTGAGTTTCAAATCAGTGTAAGAATATTTTCTGCTGTATTTGGGTGAAATTATACCGCTTTCAGAGATATCTCTCAGATACTCTCCTTTCGATCCGAACCAAATGCCCTTCGAAACGACGCTATTACTTGAGCTGTATGACTCAGCATTGATGTAAGCGGCAACAGACATGAGACATCTCATAAGCTCTTTAAAATTTAGTTAATTTTTACGACGGAATTTATCTCGGATTTTTACCTGGATGGTCTTTAAGTCTATCGAAGGCGATGGCTCGAATGAACCGGAAGGCTGGATTCTTGCATTCAACCAAATTTGTCACTTCGACTAACGCTTCATGTTCATTCTAACAAAAATTCTCACTGAGGAAACTACCATAAAGCCTACCCTTTCTGATAAAAATTGGAACAAATGCGGAACTCGTGACTGTTCCTGGCTGCTAGGATCGAAAGCAACCGCACTTAGCAAAACTCTCGATGTTTTGCCAAACCATCTCATAGTCTATTCATTTAGTTATCATTCATATCGCAAGAAACTATCTCCTTACCTCTCTCGATGAATACTCGCGATAACTCGTTAGATATTTCTTCTTTTCGACCAAGCAGAAATAGGTCAGCAAATCCATGAAAGCATAGTCATTTTGTTCGTCCACTCTCAAGCTCTTGAACGTGCTTGGGTTGACGCGTGTAAGCGAGAGTTTCTTCAGGCCAATCAAAGTGTGAGCTAGGTCTCTCAGCTTGGTTTCATCCTCTAATTCAATCCGCAGATGACTAGGTATGGTTTGACCGTCGTGAGGATTAGTTTTATAAGCCAAAGGAATATATTTCACGAGCAGCAGCGCCAGACTGACGAGATCGAGCGTGCTATCGACATACTCACGCAGATTCTGCCCAAACAAGATAATCGTGCTTGAGCTCCACCCGTCGTCCTTCTCTGCCATCATCTCGTCATCCCGATACCTTGACCATTCTTCCTCTAGCTCACGCGAAAGTCCAGCGATCAATAGAGACAGGCTCACGTTTTGATTTCGATATAGCGTCAATATTTTTTTCAAAACGATCTGATCTTGCAGTTTGATCTCAGGAAGCAGATTCTTTTCCAGGTACTGCCCGAAATCTTCCGAAAAATCTTCTTTCTCTCTGTTATGCTCAAGATAGTCGTGTACGACATCCTGCAAACTCTCAACCGATCGCTCTAGCGCCATTAACAGTGAAAGGAAGATCAGGTAGCTTTGACTCGAAAAATTATCAACGGTTTCTAAAATCGCTTCAGAGTCATCGAGTCTGTCCCTGAATTTCTTGAGAATGCAATGCAAACTCTCAATTGAGGTCGAGCCAACCAGCACGTTTATCTCCCTATCTCGGAAGATAATCGGAAGGAAATCGTGCTTCGGGGCCAATAACGCGCCATCGATCAGAGTGTTTTCCTGGCAAAATTTATAGAGTTTATCTAACAGCTCCTGAAGGTCCAAGTCTCCTGATTCGTACTTGTTCTTTACAAAATTAAAGAAACCTGCTCGAGCGTGCATTTGCGTAAGCTCATAAATCTTCGAAAAATCGAATGTTGGGTACTGCAGGCAGAGAAACACGTAGAAAAGATCTGTTGATATCATTTCTGGGTGTTGTCTCAGATTTTCTAGTTGTTCCTAATGATATAAAAGGAAAAAGCGTTAAGCACATTTTCGTAAAGGAAGTTATGTTATTACAAGAGGGTCTAAGTGACTCATAAAGGCTTTTCTTCGGCTTTCAGTGCGAGATTGAACTTCATCCAAAACGCTTTCGAATCCTCCAAGCTTCTCGTCTGTTTTTTTGTCAAATCGATGATAGACAATACGATCCTCAACGCCTTCGTATGAAAGTGTGGTTATAAGTATTCCGTGGTTATTTGCGTCGACATGCGTAATCATATCTTCAACGATAATCTCACCGAGATCCGTAAACTCTGGGTCGACTCCGATATTGAAGAAAGACGGAATCTCTGTTATTTCCTCAATTAGTCCGTTTTTGCCGGAAGGTGGGAAGCTAAGGTTGAACAGCTTCACTTCTCTGTGGTTGAATGAGTTCGCTACATACAAACAAACCAGAAAATTAATTCTGCCATTGCTTTTAGTTATATAAGGGTTCGTTTGCAAGGCTTTGACTCGATAGAAATCTTTCTCAGGGTTTCTAACTGTTAATTTTGAGTACTCAAGGATAGTTTCTTTGTCTTGAAGGTTCAAGACTCTCAACGTGTTGCTCCTCGTCATTGTAATAACAAGTTTATGGGTCAGATAGCAAGCGTCCACAACGCTATCATGCTCTTGAAGCTTGTAAATGAAATTCGGAACCAAGCGATTGAGGATCGTTTTGCTTATACGGAAGTCGAAATGCTGGTAGATGTGCTTGTTATAGGTGTGAATCGAAGAAGCGAACACAAACAGACTGATGCGGTAAAGGTAGCCATTCGTGCAGCAGAGACATATCGCAAATCCGTCGTTTTCATAGCTGACTCCCTCATCGTTGACATCTATTGCGATTGTCACAATGGAAGAGTTGATATCTGCCTGGATATATGTGTTGTGAATCACATTATTGCCTCTGGAATTCTCCTCGATTTCATCTAGATCAAGCGTGTAAATCTGCCCGAGCGTAGTGATGACAATTAAGACAGGCTTGTTAGGTTTTGCCTCGACGCAGAAGATGTTCCTCGCGATACTAACAGGGAATTGCAAGGTATATTGGTATTCTCTATTGGTGTGTTTCGTCTCGCTTTTTGAAGTTAAGATGCTTTTTGCGTTAGTTGTTGCAGGTTTATGCTCGTCGTAGATACTGCGTTTGCACACAAATAATGACGCTGATCTTACTTTGCTATTATGGACCGCCAAAATTTTGAATTAGTTGAGAGAATGCATTTGATATTCTTACCAGATGACCACTGAATTCTTGAGAACGAATACAGATGAGAAGGCTGATAGAGGAGTTTCTTTGGGATTTCTCGGTTGGGTTTCTTTGTTCGCAAAAGTGATTTCTCTAATATTGCCGTAGATTTGATGAAAAGCGAGTTCTTTGTAAACGCAAAGCTTGGGAACTTGATGTGGCGATTGCTGGTGTGAAAAACCATGTGAGTCCTCGATTACCATCATGTCGCCGTTAGCTATGTTTCCGTCCATGTGAAAGCTAATTTTCTGTGTTCTAAAATGATACTTGTTTTAGATACCCGGAATTTAGATTTGAATAAAATCTAACAAAATCCACATCATACCATATTGCGATCGAATTTTCACTCAAAGGCTTATGTTTATGGGCTTATAGTACTAGCTCAGATGAATCGTTAGTTCTTATGAAGAAAAGACATTGGAATTTGATAAAATTCTTACAGTGTGTTATCGACAATCAATTCAGTGGAATGGCAAGGTTCATCATTAGCAGTGGATACTGCTGGTGGGTATGATTTTTGTAGGAAATTTGTTACACTTGCTAACTAATCTTTTGAAAACAAAATAAAGTTGAAAAGAATCAAGGTAAATCAACCCTAAACGATAGTTCAATTGATGATAAGAATAAAATAGGCTTTTAAACAAATGCGAAAATACAATAAATCACTGCAAAATCGAATAGCAGCAGAAAAAGTGAAATTCTAATATTTCTAATCTAATTTGCCAAAAAACAACAAAACTACAAGGAATCTAATTTTCTAATCGTAAAATTCATAAGAAATATTCACCGTTATGCTAAATGAGCCTCTTCAAAATTCTGAACCATTAGTCAGCACTTCTTGCTCATTTACTTCCTCAATGAAATACTTCCTTTGTTATCGTTTGGCATCATCAGTTGCTGGATACTGAAAACATTCCACTCTGATTTTTTTGCATCGTAATTTTGAGCACCGAATCGTCGAGACTCTGACGATTCATTTTGGATTTTCTTTCCAATTTTGGAGGATCTCTCTCGATTTATCTTTTTCAAATCCTCAGGGAATATATTAGCAATGTCAGTATTTTCTCTATTATCCCAGATTTTTAAATCAAAAAGCGCCGGCTTAACACTCTCATTATGCGCTTTTGATTTCACATAATCACGTGGTCTCTCTGCTTCCAGGTAACTTCCAGCATTGAAAAGGTCTTTAGTAGGATTCAAGCGTTCGCTTATCTGTTGATAATCTTGAAGATCATTGAAGAACTGCGCATATGTATCGACTTCCGCGATTTTTTTCTCCATCACTTGAGGCGCTCTGTTTTCCTTTAGAAAATTTGGAAATATTATTTTCGTGCTCTCATCTCGAGTTGGGAGTGCTGGGCCAGAGTTGTCTCGTGAATGATCTCTTAGGAAACTCTCAGAAAAATTATCTAAGAGAACATTGTTTGGTCTCATGTGAGAAACGCGACGAGAATTTGATCGTTCGGGTGTTTGAGCAATGAACGTGTGGCCAGAGCTTGATGGAAACTTTTTCTCTCCTGATACTGACAAGTGGTATCTCTTGCGCATTTCCAGGTGCTGATTTAGTTTTAAGGCCTGATTTTCAGCGCATAGTTTCAGGAAAGAGGAAGTTGGCTTTGGACAAGAGTCATCCAACTCAAGTAAAACTTGGTCGTGGAAAATGTCATTGCTGAGATCCCTCATATCCTCTTTTGCAGGGGTTTTATTATTTGGACGGACTCTGGACAGGCCCGCTGTGGAAGGGCATTTTGCTAATCTTCTTGAGGTATTTTTTGCAGGAGTCTGTTCACGTGAGGTTTGAGGGCGATAACTCTTGATTGTAGGGCTCTTCTGGCACTTGGAGACTGGAGATGCGGCTCTGACACTTTTCTTTTTCTCCAAAACGCTTAATTCCCCCTGATTTTGATAGTAATCTTTCTTCTCCTGATATCTATGGCCATATCCATAATGTTCTCTGGAAGTGGCTCTACCCTCTTGGCTTTGGAGATGTCTGCTGCAATATCAAATAAAATATTTCCACTGAAAATGGAATCGCTTTACTTTTTCTTTGATGGAGACTGCGAAACTGCTGAATGTCGCGAGGAGAATGAGGTTTTGTGAGTAAATGAACAGTTTATTGAATGCCGTGTAGATTCTTCACATAAAGTATTATTTGGTACTCCTAGTGCCATCACTCCACCCTTTTTCTCCTTAACAGATTCTTTCTTTTTGGGCTTTAGCTAGACAATAGCAATTTCATCTTTTGGTTTATATGGAGGCAACTTACCTCACCTCTGCTGCTGCTTCTAGGCGGACGTTGAACACTTGGTTGAAATATGCGTTTGTCTAAACGCAGATTACTTTTACTCCAACTCAAAGAATTACCTAGTGCGAGTTTGGTTACATTTGAGCTGTCCTTCTCCTTTGTGGGTTTGAATGAAGGCGCGTTGCTAGAATTGAGACTATTTTCATCATAACTACTCTCTGCGTGATAAGACGCTTGCAGACTGAAATCATCTATTGCGATGAACGAGACATTACAATCAAAAAGAAAGCCATATGCTTACGTTGCGCTCTCTTAGCTCCAATATCAGCAGGCTCGATCAGCTCCATATGAAACTGTTTATTAACTGATTCTCGAACATCCTGATTGGATTCAAGACTTTGCTGATTTTTCATTGTTTGTCTATCAGTCAGACTCGAAGCACATTCAGACCCTCTGGAAGAGCCAAGCCCAAAAAGCGGTCCTCTTTCGCTCCCTTTACCATATTGGTTTAAGATAAAATGACCCTGCTCGATTCGAGGCTCATTTTTTGGTTGAACGACTTCAACATTTGTGATTTTGAAGGGCAACTCGAATCTATTCGAACGATTTGTCCTCAATGTTGTCTGAGGAGCATTAATGTCATCTCTTGCAGTAATCAGCGGTGTGTCTCTGCAATCTTGACTCTTTGTTCTTTTCGTTTCTAAGCAGCTGCTATCTGACCTGAACGTGCTCATCGGGCCTAATAGAAACATTTGGTGATTAAAAGTTCTGCTGCTGCTTTTATCACTGCTTACCCTCTTGCTGCTTTTTAGATTTTATCAGCTCTAATGTTTTGCATAGCCCCTCGATTTCAGCACTAATATGAGAATAACCATGATAAGCATGAAAATTGAGGAGACATGGTTACTCGATGATGAATTTCCTCATGTCAAATTTTCCTTTTTCTGCAGCTGAAATCATATTCACGTAAAAATATTTTCTGCTCATCGATTGCTTCTTAGTTTGATTGCTGAATGCTTGGAAGAACTTCGTCAGAGAGTTGCTCAGGGCTGAAGGCAGGTGAGGAAGGTAATTGTGCTAATACAATTGAAAATCGTTGTTTTGAAACTGAGATTATTATGATTACAATAGAATTGATATGGATGTAATCGTTTTGATCGGGTCCGAGCTTATCAAAGATCGCGTTGCAATTCCTGATCTTTGCTTGCAGTATCTTCTCTTCGAGAAAAAGCTCTTCTCTTGTGGAAGCGGACGCTTTCATCAAATGTTTTGTGTTTTATTTCGTTGCGAAATTCGACGTCAATTTAAATTTCTAACAATCAAATTTCTATCGGATTTATTTCTAATTGCGCTCAAAGTTTCTTAATAGTGATCTAAGGCTCTCAATGGTTATCAATTACCAATGTTATTGAAAGATTCTCGATATCCTTTTGGTATTAGAATTAATGAAGCGAAATGAGATCCTAACGAATGCTGGAACTAGCACTATTTTATCTATTATTGGTTTTCTGGAAATACTTATTATTGTAGAGTGATTTCGTACATGTTCATAAAATCTCGATTGTAAAGGTTTTATTTATGAGGTTATGTTTACCATTTTATTTTTCAGAGAATACTATGACTAAAGATTAACGATTTCAATGTAAAAAAACTCAGAGTATTAATCTTGTCAGTTTTATTATTGTTTCTTGTCATTGCATCATCCTGCTTAGATGGCCTACAAGCACTATTAGTGCATTTCTAATATATTCATTACCCAGATCTGGAATTTGCTGCTAACTTTCTCAAGCGCTTTGAGTTGGAGCTCGACATCAGGAGTCAAAGATCTAGCATTAATTAGCTCGAAGCTCAAGCAAAAAGTGAGCTTACCTGCAATTAATACGGAGTTCTTTCAGAGGCTTTATAGCTCTGATAGCATCCGTTAATTTTGTGGCCAGTCCTGCATCCACGGCGCTATATCATTGTAATTTTTATATCTTTATGGTATGAATAAAAAAGTACCTTCCTTTCAACTGTTGGAACTTGAACGTTTCAAGTTTGCTCCAGCCTTGAAGACATTCTATTAGAGAAGAGAAGGTGTCTTTCGTCTCGAGCGCCATGCTATGAATGTGCTCTTTAATACTATCATTCAATTGCTTATTTACCCTTTAATATCGAGCTCCTTGAGATTTTTGAATTTTTGGAGGGCGTTCAGAACGTTCTTATAGTCGGTGCTGGCTCTGTTGATCAAAATAGATATAATTAGTAATTTCTGAATTGATTTGTTCAATTATACGCGCCATTGAGATCGAATTTGATATCGGTCACATTCGCCTGATTTGATTCAGCATTTTTGCTTAATTCCGCGAAACCACCGCTCTTCCACACGAGGTTCAAACTTACTGAGCTGGCCATTGCTTTTGAAAGGTCATTCTGCAATTGTGTGGGGTTCGAGACGGCAATAGTATTTCTTTTCTTATCAGCGGAGTCAGTAGTTTTGGTTGCTGTCGTATCCTCTGTGGTTTTGGTACCTTGACTAGGATCCTCCTCTATAAATAACGTTCAGTGAGGTCTTTCACAGCAAGCCGTTACTTGAATCTTCTGAAGGAATCCATTTAGTTACGAATTTAACCTGTGCTCCAGTTCCTAAACCCTTCAGAGCCTTGTCTAAACCCTTGTTTTCTTCTGCAATGTCCTCTAAGTAACCAAATTTTAATCATTTGACTGACAAAAGCTAGAAGTACTCTTTATATTTGCCTAAGAAAAGTAATTTTATTGAGAGAAAGAAAATGCTTGTGGGGTACAGATTGGTTTGCGTCTGTTGGAGGGATATAGACGCCTCCTCCGAAGCTTGGAGTCAGCAACTTCTCCGAAGAAATATTGCTCTCGAATTTCTTGGTTGTAGAGGTTGCAGTTGTTGTTGGATTGGCAGTGACCGTCGCTGATGAAGTAAGTCAATTTCCCAAAAAATTAATAAAAAAATATATTTACTTGCTTTCTTTCTAGTCTCTGGAACGAATTTATCAGCAGCTACTGCTAAGAAATTGATTGAAGTGGGTGACATAAAGTTTGGTTGTTACCTTGGGTTTGGTTTTTCTTATTTTCGGGCACGAATTTGCCAGCAGGTTCTCCCTCAGAACTATCACTATCGCTATCATCATACTTTTTTTTGACATTGGGCCATCCTTTGGCCACTGGTTTCACTACTGCAGTGGATTGCTGGTAAATGATTCAATTCTTAGGATCATTGCATACCAGGTTCCTCTTTCGGTTTTGTTGTCGGTTCCTGTTTTGCAGGACTTTCTTTAGTTGTTGTTACTATAGGGGTGGATTTCGTTTGAACAGTGGTAGGTTGAATATTCAGCTTTTTTTCTAACTCAGCGACTCTGGCAAGCAGGTCTAAACGTTTTGTGAGCTAAAGTTTCATTTAGTTGGTACTCAACCTTTGTTTTCTGTTTTGAGTGTCTGATTTTCTTTGGTGAGGTCTTCAACAAGGGATTCGAGCTTCCCTATCTGTGCTTTTAGTGATGCTAGGCTTTTGATTAGTGACTGGGGAGGGCAATTTTGATACCTTCAGTAGCCATTTTGATTATTCAGAATGATTTTGCGTTCTCAAGATTATTGACAGATAAATTATAAATTTGATAAGATATATTACGAGCTTATGCAAATATATCGGGTATTTTTTAATAAAAACACGCGAAGTATCAATTTTGATCATTCAAGCGTTTCTAGCAGAAGCGCCACATTTTCAATGTCTTTAAGAACAATGGCTGCTCTGTAAACCCCTTTCCTCTTAGGGAAAATGATTGTAATAGGCAGGAGTTGTTGGCGTGAGTAAAAGTAAAGTAATTAATAATCTTCATTCAACTACAAAGTAAAATCCAGTACGAGTCGTTATACCAAGATATAAACAACTTAGTGAATTAGAAAAGTAGTATAAAACAAGCTCAAGAACATTATTTCCGAGTACTAGTATTCTCAAAACTTTTAATCATTGGCATTAATTGCATTCTCTCCCCTATGTGTGGTCGTTTTCTTATTCGTAGCCAAATTTACTGCGGAAGATAACTTCAGGCTGGGGAAGAAATAATAATACTTCTCGAATTGTTTGGGGATCAAAGTCCTTTTCTCGTAAGATATTTATCGTCAAGAACTTCTTGTCGTGAGCAACTCTCTGAAACCGCTTATTCAGTTCAGAGTTGAGTTTTGATACAGATATCGTGCTCACTTTGCCTTCCACACGGTCAACAATTTCAGCTTTAAAACTGAACCAATGTATCATATAGGCGTAAAGGCTTCGTCTTCGACCCGTATTACTTCCACCAGAGTTTAAGATGTCCACTCGGTCCTCATATTCTTGAAGAAATCTTCGGTATTTCTTCTGGATAAACGCTAATGCTTTGTCCCAGGATGATTTGGGTTTCCTTAAGTCATTTTCACGGTAATCATGTTCATGGACCCCTAGCCCACTGCCAGGTCCATTGTATTCATATTTCGCAGACTCAAATATATGAGCCAAGTATCGATCATGGTCTATTTCCGAGTTTTGGAGTTCTGGAACAACGTTGAATTGATTAGCTGGTTTACTGGCTTCTTCCCAATAGGCTCTGTATTGAGCCACTGATTCTTTATATTTGTTCTCATAAGAACTTCGTTCTTCCTCATCCAAATTCTTCCATTTTTCTGCTATCAGGCTATTTAGCTCAGAAAACTTCTTTCCGTGGTGTTGTCTCTCCACTTCATGGAAAATGGCTTGTTTGTATAGCAACATTGGTGGTAGAGGAGGCTGAGAAGTGGGAAAAATGATCTTCTGATTCTTGATAGCAAACTCGCTGAAGGGTCTGTAATTACCATGGTACAATGAGGTCTTCGGAGAAAAATGTCCGCGGTACTCGGTGATCATTGGGGAGTCGTGGTGATTGTGATGATTGTCATCTTCTGTTGTAATAAATCTAACAGAGTCAGGTGCTATGAACCCATCTGAGACTTTTCGCATCCCCTTGATGTCCCACATGTATCCTCGAAACACAAACCCATCATCTTCAGGTTCTTTCCATGTGATATAGATAGAGAAGTCCTTTGCTATGAGATCTGCGTTCGGATCCTTCAAGACAAAAGAGTGAACCCTCATCATCTCTTTTTCAGCCGATTATATTTTTGATATTCTAAAAAGAAATAAATCGAGAGCATAATATTCTAACTTGACTTAAAAAAGATTGTTCGATTTCTGTTACTGACAAATAGCTATATTTTATTCTTCACTACCTTTCTCCTGGAAAGAATTCGGAAAAGAAATAAGCAAGAACTTTCCAAAAGTGCCGTTAGAAAGGAAACTGGTGTTGGGCTCGCCCTTTTCTAGAAATTACTGGCTTTCATGCTGATGAGAGAATGCTGAACTTCAGAAGCTCATTGAATAAAGCTGTGATTGGTGTTATCTCGATAGCTCAACTATTGCCATGGTGTATCGATTCGGAGAGAATAGTTTCAAGGTTAAGTTTTACTTGCGAGTGGATAAAGGAAACTCAATCGTGGACAAAAATTCAATGCTATATTATTATATAGTAGTAGGAGAAGTATTTATCTACAATTAAGGGCAATGATAAGTAGTAAACCAAGTCGATATTCCTCTCAAAATCTCACATTTATTGACTTACAGCTAATTACACTCTTCTGACATGGCTTCCAGTAAAGAATCCCAAGAACTACTCACATCCAGGTTTATTACAGAAGATAATTTCAGGTTTAGGAAGTAATAATAATACTTCTCTGATTGTCTGAGGGTCAAAATCTTTTTCCCTAAGTATATGCAAGGTTAAGTACTTCTTGTCACGAGAAACTCTCTGAATATGTTTGTTCAGTTCTCTATTGAGTTTTGAAACGGAAATCGTGCTGGCTTTTTCCTCCTTACGATCAATAATCGTCGCCTTAAAACTGAACCAATGAATCGAATACGTATAAGAGCTTCTTCTCTTGACAAGGCTATTTCCTGAATATAAGGATTCTATTTGGTTTTCATATGCTTCGACAAATCTCCGGTATTTTTTCTGGATATAAGCTAATGCGTTGATCCAAGAAGCACTGGGTTTACACATTTCATTTTCATGATAATCATGCTCTTGATATCCGAAAGCACCCCCTGGACCGTGATATTCATTATATTTAATAGATTCGAAAATGTGTGTTAGGTATCTATCGTTTGAAGCACTCTTCAAATTTCGAAGGTGCTTAACGACAGAGTGCTGACTTAGAGGCTTAACATTGTCTTCCCAATAGTCTTTATATCGAATCACCGATTCTTCATACCTTTTTTCATAGTACTTTCTTTCTTCTTCATTTAAATTCTCCCATTTGTGAGCTACAAGGCTGTTGAGCTCAGAAATCTTCATTCCGTGGTGTTGTCTCTCCAGCTCATGGAAAATATCTTGCTTATATAATATCATGGGTGACAAAGGAGCTTGAGAGGTAGGAAAAACGATTGTTTGATTTTTGATAGCAAATTCGCTATAGGGTCTGTAATTACCATGATACAGAGTAGTTTTCGAAGAAAAATGTCCATGGTACTCGAAACTTATCAACCGAGAGGACTGGCTATTCTGATACTGATTCTCATCTACGCTTGTCATGAATTTGATCGAGTCAGGTGTGATATATCCATCTGAAACTGTCCTGATGCCATCCACATCCCACATATATCCTTGGAAAACAAATCCCTCGTCTCTAGGTTCTTTCCAAGTGATATAGATAGAGAAGTCCTTTGATATGAGATCTGCGTTCGGATCCTTCAAGACAAAAGAGTGAACCCTCATCATCTCTTTTTCAGCCGATTGTATTTGTTGATATTCTAAAAAGAAATAAATCGAGAGTCTAATATTCTATCTTAAATTAAAAAGATTGTTCCATTTGCGTTTACTGACGGACAACGAATATTTCTAGATTCATACCTTTCACTTTTCCCTGAGGAAAGGTTACATAGAACTTTGCTTTTCAATGAGAAATGTAAAAAAACTATATAAGATTTGCTACGTGTACTGCTGCTTATATGAAGAACAACAAATTTGGATAAGTATCGAAATATCTGATGCGTTTATCACAAAATTCAAGATATTTTCTGAGAAATGATGATTAAGTCCTCTGTCAAATACAATTTTTCTTTAAGAGACCAAGCGAACTGAGATAGAGTTTTCAAAAAAAGTCGGTGGGATATTCTGCAGGTTCGTATGTAATGCTATTCATATCATTTATAGTTTTGCATTTTCTTACAGTTTAAATCGTCAATGATTGACGATGAAAAATCTCTTTGTTCTTTGTGGAAGTTTCAATGTTTGTGTTTCTAGCTTTTTACAGTCATTTTTCACTCTTTTAATTGAATGAACTGGAGTTTATCAATTTTATACCCAAAAAAATTGCGATAATTTGATGATTCGTCAATACGACTCACTTTTTTCTCTCTTCTTAAGGCAATGCCTTACTCTGTGCAGTGTATATATACTGATTATTTAGTCTCAATATAAAGGTACACGAATCTTATGCAACCATCAATATGATCGTTTCAAATTACTTAAAATTGTTAATGATATCTTAATTATGTATGAAAATTAATCTACCTCATCCAACAAACCTGAACAGTAGCAAAATGGTATGAAAGCACAGCATTTCCTAAGAATTGATTCGGATTGTTCAAAGTGAAAATCCTTGCACTATCTTCAATACATAGATCAATATAACAATAGAGAATAATACTAATGTACAACATTAAGCTTTTCGACTGTCCACGAACATCTTCACTGAGTGCCTCGCTTTCAAATATCTTTGAGTTCACTAAATGATCACCTTAAAACAGTCTTAATTTTCATGAAATAGTATTTAATAATCTTGATAAATGAGTCAATGAGGCTATTTGTTCTGCTAACCATTTTGCGGGTTGTATAGCAAAGATGTTCAGAAAACAATTACATTACATTCACGCAGAGATCTTGCTCTCATTTCTAGAGGCGGATATTTGCTTTGCTTTGAGTAAATACCTTCATGTGGATTTATACTATTCTCTATCTATCTTCTAAGTCGATTTTTAACAATGAAAGTACCAGAAATGGAGTGCAATAGCCCTCTTTTCAACAATAAAAGGAACAGACGCCTGTTCTGATGTCAAGTTTCGGAGTCACCCCTCCAAAGAAATTAGGAGTCACTTCTTCTACTATTTAATTGCGCTGAGAATCTTAAAATTCATTAACGTATCTAAAATAAAAATTGAAAATCATCATCTGAAGGAACAATGGTTGAGAAAACTGCCCCACAAATGGAATATAGATACCTGGGTAACTCAGGTCTCAAGGTGTCAATTGTCTCTTATGGAGATATGCTCTCTGCTGACAACGAAGAAAACCAAAAAAGAACGAACGAAATCATCAAGAAATGCTTTGAAGCAGGTATCAATTTCTTTGACACCGCTGAAGCCTACGGAGAGGGAGCTCACGAAAAGCTCCTCGGCAGAGCATTAAAAGAATCTGGAAAACTTAGAAGCGAGTATGTTGTCAGTACTAAACTCTTCACATCAGACCGGCTTTACAATAAGCCTAACAGGAACGGCCTTTCTCGCAAGCACTTGATGGAAGGTGTGAAAAACTCTTTGGAGAGACTCCAACTTGACTATGTCGACGTCCTATTCTGCCACAGACCTGATCCTACCACGCCATTGGAAGAAGTCGTGCTGGCATTCAAAGACATTTTCGCTAAAGGCTTAACCCTCTATTGGGCCACATCAGAATGGTCGGCCTCCGAAATCGCTCATGCTTATTGGCTTTGCGAGAAATATGGCGTCCCTAAGCCTATTGCTGATCAAGTGCAATACAACATGATTCACCGTGAGCGAGTTGAAGTTGAATATGCTTATCTCTTCGATAAGTATAACATGGGAACGACCATTTGGGGAACCCTCTCAGGTGGTCTCCTCACGGGGAAACTCCTCGATGCATCATTTGACAAAAAAGGCACTCGATACGAAATTGAATTGATAAACTCAATCTACCAGATTGATAAGTATATGGCGCCTGAGAATCTCGAAAAGACAAAGAAATTATTCGCTGAGCTTGCTGAAGTTGCTAAAGAACTTGGTATCACAACCACTGAATTGGCCATTGCATGGGCGCTTCGCAATAAGAACGTCACGACCGCTGTGTTAGGACTCACTAAACCGTCTCATATTGACAGCGCTGTGAATGCTGTACAAGCATACACAAAGCTCACAAAGGAACATGAAGTGCGGTTGGATGCTATCCTTGGAACTGCTCCTGATTTCGGAATAGAATGGAAGAAGTTCGCTGAAAAAGCCCCAAGAAGACATAAGTTCTATTAAGTAATGTAACAACTCTGGAGATGAGTATCAGTATAAAAATAGAATTAGCGTTGAGTGAGGATTCGTTTATAAAGAATATTTGTTCTACAGATATTTAAGAATGCATATTGAATCCATATGAATTCATTCATTCAACCATTAATCAAGTTCTAATCGTACTTCTGATATTCTTAACTGGGTTAGTATAGGAAATGAACTTTTCATAGTTAAAGATCCCTAAAACATGAATAACTCATTTGTTTTGTGGTTTGCTAGGTCTTCCAGATTTTCAATTAAGTCGATGAAGCACAGATTATGACCACAACAGGCCAATTTCCCTTCTAGATTCCGATTTCCTTTTTGAAGAGTGATTTTATTGTTGATAGAATATTCGAGGTTCAATGATTTCTTGTTCACCTATTAGATTTTGTACAGAAATCCTGCAGCCAGCAGAATTATTCCGTCCTAACACATCTCCTAAGAGATAGTCTTCCAGAACAACGAGTAAAAAGATCAGATAATCTGATTAATAGATTCACAACTGAGGAAGGGCGAGACTTAGAAGTTCGAGAGAAGAACGGTCTTCTCAGCTCGAAGCTTTCTTCCTTGGTCTCATGATGACATCTTTATAAATAATCCTGAGGCAAGATGTTTTCAACAAAATCAATGCACTCAATGGAAATTTTCAGTTTTTCTGTGCTGTATGTGAATCATCGAAAACTTGCTTAGTTTAATTAAAAAATATTCTGGAGACACGCGGATCTTCTATGAAAATCTGAGCCGCACCAGCAAGTCAGATCAAAAATGGATCGAATTCGTTCTGAATAATGCTTTAAATGTATATAGGCAGCGATTTGATATCATGATCAGAAAAACTGTCATGAATTTTGGATATCTTCGATCGAGGAATCACTCGTTTGAGTATTTATTAACGCAAGCATCTGTATCTTTTATAAAAAACATATCTAAAAAAAACTAAAGCTCATCTAAAGTAAAAATGGTTGAGAAAGCCGCTCCACAAATGGAATACAGATACCTCGGTAACTCCGGACTTAAAGTCTCCGTCGTTGCTTACGGAGATATGCTCTCTGCTGACAACGAGGAGAACCAAAAAAGAACAAATGAAGTCATCAAGAGATGCTTCGAGGTCGGCATCAATTACTTCGACACCGCTGAATCCTACGGTTCAGGAGCTCACGAAAAGCTTCTCGGTAGAGCATTAAAAGAATCTGGAAAACTTAGAAGCGATTACGTTGTTAGCACGAAGCTCTTTATTTCCGATTGGAGCTTCACAAAGCCAAACAGAACTGGCCTTTCTCGCAAGCACTTGATGGAAGGTGTGAAAAACTCCTTGGAGAGACTCCAACTTGACTATGTCGACATCCTCTTCTGCCATAGACCTGACTCGACTACTCCTATGGAAGAAGTTGTGTTGGCATTCAAGGACATCTTCGCTAAAGGCCTTTGCTTCTATTGGGCTACCTCAGAATGGTCAGCCTCTGAAATCGCTCATGCTTACTGGCTTTGCGAGAAGTACGGAGTTCCTAAACCTATTGCTGAACAATGTCAATACAATATGGTTCACAGAGAGAAGGTCGAAGTTGAATTTGCCTATATCTTTGATAAATACAAGATGGGAACAACTATTTGGGGAACTCTCTCAGGTGGTCTCCTCACCGGAAAACTCGTTGAGGAAAACTTCGACAAAACAGGCACTCGCTACGAAATCGACAGATTAAATGCAACCTACAAGATCGATAAGTACATGAAGCCTGAGAATATTGAGAAGACGAAGAAGATGTTCGCCGAGCTTGCTGAAGTTGCTAAAGAGCTCGGACTGACAACTGCTGAGCTTGCTATTGCGTGGGCTCTAAGAAGCGGAAATGTCACGACTGCTGTGTTGGGACTCACCAAAGCTTCTCATGTTGACAGCGCTCTCAATGCTGTGCAAGGATACAAGAAACTTACCAAGGAACATGAAGTGAAACTGGACGCTATTCTTGGAACTGCTCCTGATTACGGAATTGACTGGAAGCAGTTCTCTGAGAAAACTCCAAGAAGACACAAATTCTATTAAGAGAAATTGTTAACAACCTATTATACAAGTGATCAATTCATAATTTTCATAGTCTGGCTGCAAACACTGCTAATCATTTTAATAACAATGGATAAATGTAATCCTTAGAAAGATAATTATGAAACAACCGGTTAATCCTCACAACGAGAAATCTTCAGAATTATGCTTAGATCAAAAGAAAGTTGGAGTTTTATTCATCTTATAGCATTTTACAAGAGTTTAGGTAGACCTAAGTGATTGAAATTAGTGTCAGCATATACATTCCTGTTCATATCAACAGGACTGAATGAAAAACTGTTACTTGATGTTCTGAAATGACTAAATTGTAGTTGCTACGGTTCATTTATAGATATTGTAAAAAATAAATATACTCAATGAAGAATTGTAAACACATTTCTTTATATTCACTTTTTCTACAACAAACTGCAAGCTACTTCTTTTTTAAGAGTGGCGAAGTATCCTTGCTTCTGGATTTTGGTGTAACATCTTTACTTTTGGACATTGGTGAAACATCCTTGCTCTTCAACAGAGGCGAGGGCTCTTTACTTTGTTTATGTTTTGACGTACCCACCCAAGACACACTCAAATTATTGCTCTTTCGAGTACCAACAGGAGTCTTATCCATGGAACGTTTCAAGGGGGATACTGGAGTTTCATCTCCTGTAAACTCTCTCAATGGTATGTGGAGAGTGTTGGTTCGATGTTGCTCGTGTAGGAATTTCTCGTGGAAGTCAGCGAAAGTGGAGCGTTTCTCTACACCACCCATAGGAGTAGCCACATTGGAAAGATTCCCGATTCTAAATTTCGTGCTTCGTGGAGAAGCCGTACGCATAGGAGTTCTGTCAACTTCCTTCTCAAATATAATCGCATCTTTTGAAGAAACGGAGTGGTATTCAAGCCGAATTTTTGGAATATAGTGCTTTAAAACCAGAAAAGAGTCTCTTTTTTCTTCCAATTCTTTTTTGGCCAACAATGCATTTATTTGTTCAGCAAAATTCTCACACTTTAACCGCAAGTTCTTCATTTCTTCAATTGAATCTCTCCAAGCTACAGAAAGGTAAATAAATTTTTTTCTAGAGTTGAATAATGATATACTTGCAAATATTCTTCTCATGTAGAGTAGGTGATATCTGTTTATTCTAGCTTGATCAACTCGTCGGTCCTCTTTCAAGGCTAACTTCCATTGTCGAATGGCCATGAGTTTGAAAATTTTCTTTAATCGATCAGCTCTTTCCTTCGAGACACGCTTGTTAGCACTTATTGATTGGTAGCGTTTCTTTCCGATGAGGTTTATTTGTGTGAACGCGTAGTAAAGTCTCGTAAATATGAGTTTTGTCAAGATATTTCTGACCACGTAGTTGATTTTGTGAGCTGAAATTTTCGATTTTGGGTGCGAATATTTCTTTATCATCCTATCAAAGAAGAAGTTAGTTGAAGATGGTGACCAGAAAAGATCATACCTGAAGGAGTGCGAAACTAAATCGCGTTCTTTCTCGATAAAAAACAAGGAAAGTCTTGTGAATACATCAATATTCTTTGCTACTTGCTCCCTCAAGAAAATGTAATTTTCACTCCATTCATTTTCTTCGGTCTTCCTTCTCATATTTGAATTGACAGACTGCTCTGTGGCCGAAAGGCTCTTTAGAATTTGAAAACTGTCATTTAGAAGAACTCGGTGACTCTTGCCCAAGGCAAATCCTATAGCCTTTTCCAAATAAGTCAATTTAACTTTCATCTCTTCATTGGCGTTTATTGTTTCTTTGAAAGCTCTAAAGAACATGCGCTTCATAAAAGTGTCGAGTAAGTTCAACCCTCCTATCCTTGCATGATGAGCAGCATAGGACCTCTCTTTGATGAAGTCAGTGTAATCTCTCAGCATGTCAAAAGCTTCTTCAAGATCCTTCGTTTCTCTATCCTCTGCGATGATCAAAAGCTTGAATAGCAAATTCGCTGCTGCAAGATGCTTGTTCTCGGAGTCAATACTCCACATCTGCAGAGCTTTTAGCCCAAGCTCTTGTTGTTTTAGTACTAGTTTCTGAACTGCATTGAATAACCCGTAGACTCGAAGGTCTACACATTGACGTTGATTAGTGTTATTTTTTATTCGATGTAGACCTTCTCTCTGTTTACGGTTGATTGCTCTTTGCAAAATCCAAGCAAATTTCTCTATTCTTAAAGATCCTAATGAGTCATGCGTTTTGATGAGACTATATTTCTGAAGCTCTGCAAAGGCTGAAAACTTGGTTCGCACCACTGCTTTGTTGATGAGAGTTGCGAGATGCTTTGCTTTCAGAAAACTTTTTGAATGCAAGAGTAGTTTGCATAAACTGTAGGAGAGTAAGTCTTTAGATTTAGTCCTTAATAAATTAAAGATTTCGGAAAGCGCAGCTATTCGTGTAGTTTGCAATTGAGGCGATTCTGGAGAGGTCTTGTATGTTTGCAGTTGTTTCATCAAAATGGCTTGGAATCCGACCCTTTGACGCTTGGAAATAACGTCTTGGATCAGTATTAACCCGAGAGATAGTGAGGTTGGGTTGGAGTTGCGTTGATTATCGTGTAGATTAGGGCTGCCTCCATTTGGTGTCACAGATAACGCTAAGAGGTGCGGAATTGGTGAGATTCTCATTTTTCGTTCATAGTCGCTGAAGTTGGCAAGAATATCCTCAGGAAAGAAGGATGAGTAATTTTGATTTACTATTCCTTCTGGTAAATCTAGTGAATTACCGTCTGCATCCACGGGCTGGTTAGGGTTTGGACCATATTTCATTGTTAAGAAAGCCTGATAGTAAGTCGCTAGCAGTTTTTTCCTTAGCAGATGGTACAATTTTTGAAGTTTTTGGATTTTGACGACTTTCCTCATATCGATTAGAGAGGCCACTTTATACGTGCCGCTTTCATATGAATCCAAAGTTTGTGGATAAACGCCTAGCTTGAGACTTTCGAATGCTGTTTTTTTCACAGATCGAATTTTCTTCCCTACAATCTTGTCAAATTTCCAATAGAAATCAATGCTCGATTTGAACTGCCTATTCATTTTTTGGAAAATTTTATCAATCAGCATAAAACCATTTGAATCTCGGAGTCTTGGTGTTGAGGCTAGGTGGTTTGGAGTTCCAGCTCTTCTAGTCGAAGTGGGAGTCGTTCTTTCGGAAACAGCAGCCGAGCAACTTCCTTGAATATCTAGTCGTTTCATTCCATTTGCAAAAACGGATGGTTTAGTAGGAATTCCTATATAATTCTGCGATTTCTGAGTTCTCAACCCTAACTTCCCAGG
>ENA-UOTX01000755-UOTX01000755.1-compost-metagenome-genome-assembly--contig:-NODE-755-length-31095-cov-8.675510_pt1 | contig 31095 bp, 18 predicted proteins | sample MGYA00238143_ERZ746982 | MGnify/ENA primary metagenome ERZ746982 (study PRJEB28758, sample SAMN06268862) | compost metagenome | isolation source: single cell | place: USA: California, Emeryville, Joint... | reverse complement strand
TTATCCAGGACATCTGGCGCTATCTATCTCTATCAATACAATTCTAATCAAAATTTTCCTTGAGAGGTAAAAAAAGAAAGTCTATATTATCTCGATGTATTTATTCTTATTTTGCTTATACTTGAACAGATAATCTGCTCAATATCATTTTTTTTTTCTTCCAAAATTGTATTTCATAGTGTGATGAGACGAATCTCTAGTATCAAAATTTTGCCGGTATTGTGAGATTTTTATTGCAACACGCAGAGGCTTTCAGAAATCACTAGGAGAGAACAGAAATAAATACACCCGCTCTTTTTCATAAGGCAGCTTTGAGTATTTACGATGTCAGTAAGCTTTATAAAATTTGAATCCTTTCCTCTAAATCGTAGAAATAACTAACTACAGCATTACCGTATGATTACGTCTCCCCGAGTCTATTGACTGGATATCACTTTCAGTCTTCGATCTTAGCAGTGCAGTGCCACTATCATCTAGAGTAAGACCTTTAATATTCGGATCATGGATGCTCCTTTCGACGAAATTGTCAATAGCAAAATAAGACGCATGACGGGAGACAGTCCTGAAATCGTTGTTTTGGAGTTTTCGAGACCCTTTCATATCGAGAACATGAACCGAAATCGCCAGGCAAACGCCCACCACGGCTACAACAGAATTCGCAACGAAGACCCAAAAATATTTATACTCTTTAATGGTCGCTTGTGCTATCGCGCCGGCTACTGGAGGATAACCCACATTGACGGATGACACAATACATGTCAGCATGGCCAATGCGACTCCGACGTGATTCGGGGGAACTAACCTCAAGCACGAGCTAATAATCACGATACCTCGGACTCCAGATCCTAGCACCATTAGCATGAACGGAATCGTCGGAGTAAGACACCGGTCGCATTCAGGTAATGCGGCATTGATAATAATTCCAATCAATATTGTAATCGCGGCTATGATCGTTCCTTTGGCAAGTTTGCCAGTTTTATCAAGGACGATTCCAGCGAGGGGAGCAAAAATTCCTGTCGCGACGAGTCCCGAGGCCAGGATAAGTCCAGCCTTATCGATCGTAAAATTAAAGGAAATCATCAGAAATTTGCTCTCAAATGCCTTAGTTGCATTGAAAGCGCCGTAAGAAGTAGCTGAAGTTAAAGTGACGATCCAAAATAAGGCTGGGAAGCTTTTAACTGCATTCCAAGTTTCTCTAAGACTTTGGTGTTCTTGATTCGCGGTCAGCGAAGGCGAGAGGCTTAGGTATTTTTGGTGCTGGAAAATTTGGATCGTGCCTGCTACCAACGAGACTGAGCAAGCTCCGAGCCCAATAGCGAAAGGCAGGCCGAGATCATTGGAAGATGCGTAGATAGTGGGATAGGTGACGTCGCAAAGGATGACACCCATGCTTTGGATAAAAATTGACACACTTGTAACACCAGGAATTTCGCTGTCTTTGTACCACAGTCGAACCATTTTGCTTTTTCCTAAGAACAAGAGCTCGACGCCGATATAGCACATGATTGTGCCGATAAGGAACAGAACATAGTGCCTGCTGTAGATAGCAATGGTCAACAAGAGTTGGCCAACGACTCCGAAAAACATTCCAACGGATAAACCGAGAGAAGCTCCGTATCGATCGATAACGATACCGATGATGATTGGCAAGCCGATGTTCGGAAGTGATTGGGCGAGGATAATCAAGCTGTATTGAAATTCATTGATACTCAACACTTCCTGAAGCGGTTTTTGAAGCGCAGTAACTGCTTGGACGTTGTAGAAAAACCCAAGCTGGGTCAGTGCAAGGCAGATGATAAAACTTCTTTTAGTCGCTTCGCGGTAAGCGTTCCCTTCGGAATTGAGGATGTTCTTCTCTAAGAGCTCAGTGCCCATTTGATTTTGATTTAGGATAATTTTTATATGATTTTTAACTCAGGCGTCTCATCAATGTAAAAAGTAGCACAAGAGGGTGCTTACTTTTTTTATAAATGTTTCGAAAATGGCAGGGAAGTGAAGAAATGGCCTCAGGATGGCTCATAGTGGTGGTTTTGGTCTGTTTGTTGGGATCTAAGGAATTTTTTCGTCAAATACCACTTTGTGATTATTTGTCCATTAATGACATCTGAATGTAAAATTGCTCTTTACATTTTTTTTAATGAGAGGTATCCTCGAGCAAGCTCTATTTGAGTTTCATAGGCCACAAAGGCTGGATTAAAGCACTGTGCCATGTTTTTATCTAGAGAAGTTGTTCGGAGAAATATGATCTGCAAATCAATGTTCAATGAAACGCGCTGTGGATATTGAAATTAGGAGCAAGGCAAGAGGTTCGTAAATAATAGAAACACTCTCAGCAATCATATAATTTTTCTGAAGATTGGAGATAATAGCTATATAAACTCCTCGCTTTGGAAGTAGTTGATTGTGTGTTAGAGCCTGCGACGATATGAAAGCAAATCTCGTCGAAATTAGCAATTCATGCGTCCTGTTCAAATTTGAAAAAATGATTTGATTATTTTTTTGGAGAATGAACATGATGATGTAGTAGGAAGAAATTGTATATCATTACTCATCTTTTAATGATTTAATCTGTATGAATGATAGCAACAACAAAAAAATGGTAGCAAGAACATACATATGAATATCAGAGTCTACCCGTTAAAAGAACCACAATAGCAAACTTTATTTCGTTTAAAGCTTCAGCCATGACACAGGAACACTCACAAGTTCATCGCAAAAATCGCCCATGTAACAGACCGAATTCCACCAGAGGATTATTGCAATCTGTTTAACGACTGAGATTTTAAAGTCAGGTATTTTTCTTCTATTTGAAATAGTGCAAGAAAAAGACTCAAGATCTTAAGAATCCCAATTAATAAACAAAGAACACAATTTCGAACTGCGAAAGTGATTCTATTTTGTTAAATGACCTTCATAATATTCGTTCGAGTAGCTACGATTGAATTAAACTCTATCTTAATCTCCCTTTTGTTCCTCAGTCTCTCGCTCTCTCTCTTATCATAATTTGTTACTTAACTTAATTGATATTGAAAATTCGCGTGAGAACTGACTTATATCGATCATATATACTTAAATGGCGATATACTCTTCTAGCTTTGAGGGCTACAACAAACTCGATACTTACAAACCAGTCTTCCACCAATAATCTGTGTTAAATACTGAAAATTTCTTGCACCTCTCTTATTTCTCCTAATAAACTGTTATTTTATCGTTTTGAAAGATACTCCCATATTTGATCTACCTCACAGACTTGCAACTAAGCTGACTTTATCGTATATTCATTTAATACGAAGTTCCGATAGAAAGAGCGACTGGGATTTATTTATAAAATTGCTTATAAATAGATTTCAGTGATATTGTTCTAAATTGCGTTTGCACCGCTATATTCATAGCCAAGATATAATAAATCACAAAATTGATCGATTTTTCTTATAAGTTGCAAAATTCGAAAAAATTTCAAATGACAGAGTTCAGAAAAAACTGCGAAGACCTATGCGAAATCGAGTCGAACATTGACCAAGCCTTACCAAATGAAAAGGCTCCTCCCCTGATCACCACTGCCAAAAGCGAAAATTTACGAGCGCTCATTAGAGACATGTTCGAAATGCCAAAAAAGCAAGAACGAAAGCCTCGTAGTTTAGGTTCAATCCCCTCCAGCGATCATGATGGAGATACTAGAGATAAGGGCATTGAGGAGTGGAAACGAAGGATGGTCCTTGAGGATTTTGCTATAAAAAAATCAATGAGCGTTCCATTCAAAAAGTTGTCCGAAGACCTCTCAGAGAAAGAAACTGATGAGGCGAAGCCTAAATTATGCAGAGCAAAAAGGTTTAGAAGAAAGAGTCTGATAGAACTAGGCGAGCGTTTGCCTCCTTCGGAATTGATATCAGCGAGCAATGGCTTGATACTGCAGTTTAAGTTGGGACTGAGGAATGCGCGACTATTGCATGATGAAAAAGCACGAAAGGGTAGTGATGGATCGACGTGTGAAAATTCAAAAGACATCGAAAGCTTTTCGTGTTCTGACTTGAATAATTCCAACAGAAGCTTATTAACGCCGATGAAGAACATCAATTCTCCACCGATATCATCTATTCTGAAACGCTCAAGTGTCGCAAAGAGTCTTTTTATCGAAGATGCGGAAATTCAAAAAAATAATTTTGAGCCTAAGAAAGTAAAATTTACTTGATTTATTCATTATTATATGTTCCGATATCTTGTCTCAGCAATTAATTTAATTTTTCTTTCGATTCGAGTTACCTACATAGTCTTAAAGTTATTTTCTTCATTTATTGTTGTTATATTAATTGTACTGACTATTCACGATTACAGTATATGAAAACTTGCAAAACATTTTTTTCAGCAATTAGAGATAAGATTACTGAGGTGATTTAGCATAAAATTTGCGACAAGTTGGTGAGATGTGAATTTTTTTGTTCAATTATTTCATCACTCAGCATAATTATTCTTACTTGCGGCTGCAGAAGGATATAGGACGTTTGCATCAATGAAACGAATTTAGAAAATTAAATGAATCATTTTTTTCTTTTTTGAAAAATATGTAAATTTACGTGGTTTTTCCTTGAATTCACAACTTGAAAACACTCAGCTTCAATAAAAAAATCAAAAATACTAATGCTAAGTTCATCATTGATTTATTTCTTTTATGCTGATACGAACATCTTTCGTGCTTTAACGAGCAGCCTATAAATTTTTGAATAGCTAACTATTTATTGAAACTAAAATGCTTGTGTTAAATTTTGAATTATATCCTTAAAATTTGTAGTGAGAAAGTAAGCAACTTTCAAGTAGAATGGAACAAGAGGCTTACTTAAATATGTATTTCAATTTTCTCAGAATCTATTTCTTTTACTTTAATTTTGAATGGGACAAGTGGATTATCCATGAATAACTTTATTTGCATCCGTCGCAGCCTGTATTTGATGGCGACGAGAAGAAGCCTTGCAGTTGTTGCTCATAATAGGCTCTTTCCTGCTTTATCTTCTCGACGTCATCCTGTCTGGCAACCTCTTCTTGTCTTTCAACTTGCTCTTCCTTGTGCTCAGTTGATGAAGAATTTCCCATTATCGATCGAACTTTTTATTGTTATCTGAAACACAACGCGATTTCTCAAAAAATCAAATTGTTTGCTTCCTAAACCAAAATCCAACGTCTTTAAATCTTCGCAAAAAACCAGCTTCTCAGTAATCGGTAAAATCCAAATTCAGTAAAACTTGCTCTTGCGCTTCTTCATTAGATCGATACTTATAGATATTGTATCAGAAACTTCGTAACCTATGGGAAATTTTTGCAGTCCTCGAAAATCTGAACAATTGAAAGCCGAGCTCCTTAGTGAAGCAAAGCTCAACCCTCAGTTTGAAGCTGCCTTACGCAGTAAGCTCTTCAGTAACCATGCCGACAAAATCATCAACGAGTTCGAAAAATTCCTGCTGCTTCAGGCGATAAAAGCGAGCGAATCTCCTGCTGGGAACTTCAAACCTCTGCTGGCTTCTCCAATCATCGACCAAGTCTGGCGACACGCTATTCTTTATACTAAATACTACACAGACCATAGCCAGCAGCTTGTTGGCAGATTCGGATTGGGCTTTATTCATCGTATCGATCCTAGGACATTGGAGCCAAAGGAAGCCTATGATGCTTATAATGAGACGTTGAGAATGTACGACGTCCATATCGGCAGAAATTTCAGAAAGGGTGAGGCTCGATCTCTTCCGATGCTCTTATGGCCGGAGTACTCATCTCCAGATGAGATGCAGCTTGATTTAAATTTGTACGTTTGGATTAATGACGAGAAGAAAGCTCAATTAAAGAAAGCTGCCATTGAATCGCTACACAAGGACAGCCAAAAGCAAATCGATCCAAAAAAACTCGCTGCAGACCTAGCGACTGGACCTCCTGCTCAGAGCCCGAGCGAAGTCGTTACGCTGAAGATCCCAGCTGATCCTAGAGTAAATATGGAAAGAGTAGAGGGGCTGCAGCTGAAATATGCACAACTAATGAACGGATCTCAACTACCGCCAAAGTTCATGGAAATTTTAATGAATGAACAGATGATATCAGCTTCATTGGCAAAGGAGTGGATTGCTGAGTATAAGAAATACCTGCTGATGTGCTACATATCGAACGAGAGTGTATCGCCCAGTCGAGAAGTCGATGAAGTGTGGCACCTGCATCAACATTTCACTGAGGAATATGCCAAGTTCTGCCAAGAGATGTTCGGATGTCTCTTGGCGCATGCGCCTTCGGCGCATGATGGATCGGAGAAAGAAGACTTTATGGCTCTCTACAATAAAACACTGGATTTCTACTCAAAGTTATTTGGCGAAATTCCAAGGCATATCTGGCCAGAAGCAGCTGTGAGATTTGGACCTGCTAATCGAAATTGGGTTAATTTAAATAAATTTGTGGAAGCAGTAGTCATGCTGGAGAAGTTGCCGGTAAATTAATTAATGTAAACTAGCTTGGATAATAAGGAAATCTATATACTTAATTTTAAGTAATTGCACAACAAAACAATATTCTTTATTATATTGAAGCATAATCCGCGATATTTAGCCGGAACTAATGATTATATTCTTCCATATCCGAGGTCATTGTGGAAGAAATGAACTAAAGTTTTATTTAATTCTTTAAATCATAAATAAAGCTGCTATGGTGCTAAGATAGGCTTGCTTCCTGCAACTTATTTTGTTCTGAGGGCAATCTGAATAATCAGCGCAATAACCCAAGGTTAGAAAAGAGAATAAAACTTTTTCATTCTACATAATTGGACATGACTCCTAATTTTTCATCAACACTAACGCTAAAGCATTTTTGGTTGTCAACTAATTTCCTCAGAAATCATCTGCAAAAAGATAATTATTTAAATCATTAAACCCAGGAACACAGAAACATTACAAATGGAGCCATCTGATCTCAGTATCTCCAGAGTCGGTCTGGACTTCGGTGAAACATTTGACGTGGAGCAGTGGTCAATCAATGCCGAAATCAGCTTTGGCAAAGACGCTGTGAATTCTCTGATGGAGAAAGCAAAAGCACTGCTCGGTCCTGAAGAGCCAAACAAGTCCATTGCCATAGTGTTCACTCCTGCTCCTGGAAAAGCTGCTGAATTAGAAGAGATTATCAAGCAACTCATTGACGGGACGAACCAGTCACGATTTGGCATTGACATCTCCGCAAGCGTTAAAGCAGGAATCGCTAATTACACGGTTACCCAAACTGGATCGAAAGTGATCGTACATTGGAAGCCAGGACAGAAAATCGAGACTATGATGAATGAGCTAATTGAACAGTTTCTGGGAGAGGTAGCAGAAGTAGCTGATTCAGAAAAGGCAACTGCTAATCTCACTCTCTCGAGTGGAGTCAGTTTCAAAGAATGGGCTGCTTTTCATCAAGAAGGCTTTTCCTCCCTTTCAATCCTTCTCAAGTCTTTAGCGTTTGCTCTCACAGTGAAAGCGAAAAAAGGCACTCTGCTGGTCAACAAAGCGCTTGACATCCTTGGAAATATGGACCCTGAGTTAGCCACTCTTGCTTCGCCATTCTCTTTCCTTCTCGCAGGAATTGATGCCAACTTATCATTTAAGAGCTTAGACGAAGTTCCTGAAGAGTTGAGAAAAACCATCTCTCTATCGAATGATACCTTGAATTTCTTCCCTCGACCACCTGTTAAAGTAACTGAAACCGATGAATTCACTACTTTCAAAAGATTTGTTGATGCCATTGAGTCCGGGGTCGATGTGTATGCTTCGATTGGCAAGATAGTTGGTGTACATGCAAGCCTCAAAATGTCTGGATTCGGAGACCTATGCATCAATCCTCAACCTGAAGATCCTGAAGATTCTTAAGATTATACGCCCATAAAGGCTATATATTAAATATTAATGGCATGAAAAAATATGCCTTGATCTTAAATTGATAAGCAATCTATGACAAATTTCTGATTTGCGTAATTTGAGAAGGAAGGAAATAATTAAAAAAATTCATTAAAAGCAAACCGGTTAAAAAAAAATCAAATAACAACTAATCGCATTGATAATCACTTTTCCAAGGGATGGACATTGCTGATCTTATGGTGAGATCACTTCCAGTCAAGTGGTTTATCCCTGACGCCTCCCTCTTGACGATTGATTAACGTGCTCATCTTATTTCGAATGAGTCTTTGGAAATTCAAAAGGGAGATCAGTTAAGAACCAGCAAATTCGTCTCCGAGAAATCGTTGGAATCGAAGATATTCTTATCTCTTGTTTTCCTCTAAGTTTAATTGCTGAACTTCATTAACGAAATTAAATCTTTATTATCATACATATCTCAAAGGAGAATGAACTAATGCAAATTGTCTCAGAATGAACAACGGAAGCTTTGTTTTTAGCAATTTTCTTAATAAACACTGATTAGTTTTGGATTCTCTTGATTGCTTTATAGATTTATCGAGTATTTTAGCTTTATATATTTACGAATATCAAATCCTTTTACTCATTGACCATCTAAACTTAACTTAGCAATTTTCCGCTTTACTATGAAACTAAATAAAACGTCAGTTAGATGGCTTCCTTCAACGGCATCTCCTAATCATGAACTGTGATAAAAGTCTTGCCCCATCCAGGAGTTCGGATTGAGGCGTGGATCGCAACCACATTTTCAAGAGTAGCATAAATATCGATCTGAGGTTCCATCAGCTCGACAAGTTGCTTGAAGAATAAGTGCTCTTCAGAACCTTCACGGGATTTAGGAGTCTGTGGGAACTTCTCCATTTCCTTAGAAATCTTCAATCTTCTTTGCAGGTCAGCTGGAAGCTCATCAATGCCTCTGAACGTGACGTCAAAATCGATAGTTTTCAACAATTTGAATAGTCCCAAAGGAGAATTTGGTTGGAATTGAGAAACAATCTCCCACATCTTCTTCTCAACGAGGGAATCAGTAGGACTCGTGGCATTAATTTCAAGCTTGAACGACTTTCCGAAGGTAGCCAAAGTGGAGAGGCCAGTTGAATGGCCTTCCAATGCATCGTGGAAATCGACTCCAGCGGAGGCGTTGATTGTGAGTTCACTTTTTTCAGCGCTGGTTGCAGCTTCAACGCCGAATCCTTGCACGACACCAGTGACGCTCTGGGTGACCATATCTTCAGTAAGAGCGCCAGGCTTGACTTGGACGACAACTCTGTTTCCGTCAGTTTGGTATATACTGTAGGAAATCATTCCACTAAGAGCGACTTGAGAAATATCTTTTGAGAATTTGTTTTGTAGCTTTCCATTGAAGAGGTCATCAATGAGAGTGGCAAGCTCTTGTTGTTTGCCTGGAGAGGCGACAAAAGAGAGCAAAGCGGAAAGTCCGACTTCAGCTCCTCCGATTAATGCCTTTGTTTCGCTAAGTTGAGCATCAGCGCAGGCTTTTCCGATGCCGACCTTGATTTTGATGGCAGATTTTTCATTGGATTCATCGACTGGAGCACCAATATTGATGCCGATTCTTGAGGTATTAAGTCCGGCTGCTTGCATTCTGACTTTAAAGATATGTGTTTTTTTTAATATTGTTTATTTTAAATCTTTTGCGAAGTATTTATACACGTAATTATTATTTCATGATATCGATATAAACGAATCCGTAGTTAATCGGGTTCAGATCAGAATTGTAGCAATCCGAACTGTTTTATTGATTAAATTATTCGTGGCTTAATCTGAACCGGGCTTCAACATGAGGAAAAATTGCTACGAATTGACTGTAAGAATCCTAAGTTAGCTACTGTTGTATATGATAGCCATAGCTTCTAGCACCTGTAATTATCGGGGTTTCTTTAATTTTGGAAAACTTCCGATTCTAGACAAGAGCTATGGTAGAAGGTTTAGGATCATATTTGTTGATTCTTCACGGTCATGAGATCATAACAATAAAAAACTAATCCTTTTTTTTTTTTGAACTTCATTGCCTAAAGAATTGAACAAGGTGGGATTCGGATTTATTTTTTTTTAGAATAGAGTCTTAAGTACTGTTGCATCACGTTAGTATTGCAATAGCACAAATCCTGAACTACTTCCTCAGATTGCTTCAAGATATTATTATCGAAATACAATTATAGGGACTTTCTAAAAAAAGAATAGCGAGGAAAAGTGGGAGATATTGTTTAGGCGAAAGTCATTTGGAACAAAGGATAATCAAGAGATTTTGATTTGAAAATGAGCGTTAAATACCAGGAAGTCAACCTATTTTACGTTTTTTAGATGAACACAACTGAATTATGCTTTTATGTTGGCAGGTGAGGACACTAACCAACCGGTCCCAGCAAAGCGAATGAAAATTTACTTAAAAGGGCCATCGTATAGAAGATTGAGTGTTAAAAAAAAAAAATTGAGAATATATTGAAGTAACTGAAGCAGCGATCTCTATTGTTTGTGACCTCTGTCAGAAGCCTATGACCCGAATTATGAATGATTGCCTAGTTTATTGCCCGTTTAAAAGCTCTGATTTTGCGGCTCGCAAATGTTTTTTGATGTGATCAACAAAATTGATTTATCCTCTTTATAGATCAGATTTAATGCAAGCAGTAGTTTTTAGTTCGAATCTATGAGAATTGAGGTAGAGCTACATTATTTTAATGAAGAACAAAAGAGTAAAGAGGAAGTAACAGCAACTAATTGGGAAAATTATTCATTTATCTTAGTTCAAATTATGAAAGATTTTCAAGGTTTCCTTTCGAATACATTCTTTTAATCCCACTATAAACTTATCGTAAGAGAAAGAATTTGAAAAACAAATACCTCTATATTTTTTTTAGAAAGTATGTTGTTTAACCATCTCTTTCTTAATTCTTTCCATGGATTAACTTTTTTCCGTTTAAAATGAAATACATTTTTGCAAATCTGCGAAGAGATCTATGTTCTGTATGATTATCAACACTTCAATGCTTGCTTCAATAAGCACCCTGAAAATTTGAGAGTAGCGGAAAAGTTCTAAAATTTTGTTCGTTTAGCCATGATATATTACAAACACAGATAATTATTCCTCTTAGCATTAAAGTTTTCTATGGACATTCGAAGTGAGACTAACTCCTCTCCTTTTTTGGTGGAACAATAATGAGATGCTTACACTCAGCTTTTTACTTGAATGCTATGCTATGCATTAAAATAAACAACAATTTAGCAAGAAAAGATTTCATTTCAGTTTCTTCTCGTTTTCTAAGAATTTTCACCAGAAGCCTTGCCGTTGATGCCACTCTCGAAGTCATCCACAACTACTGCTGCCTTCAGCAAATATTTTATACTTAGCAAACAATCTTTTTTTCTTTGAGAAATAAAACGCACACCTATCAGAGTTCCGACAGAGCGAGGTTCTCCTCTCTCGATCAAACCCACCTAATATTGGTCACGTGTTAGCATAAAACTAAAACTCTCTACACGTTACAAAAAAATTTGCTGTAACAGCTTTCACATCCTTAATCGGAAATCGGATAGATTAGGTCTTTAAGAATTTGTTATTCATTTCTAACCCAGATTTACCTCTCCCAATGAATCTCCTACTTAAGAAAGCAACATCCTCAGAGAAAATCTCTTCAGATAAGTTTTCTATTCATTGCTTACTCTAATTCTACTTAACTAGTCCTCATTAAGAATGCTCTTTGATGTCAGAATTTGATTCCCATTTCTCATACGCTGCACCATCTAGCCACCGTCTATCCACCAAAAAAGTTGAACAACTCTGGAAAGAATTATTTCAGTCGGTGGGTACAAGGTACTTCTGAGTAAAATTCTCAGAAAGTAATTAACGCATATTAGCATAGAAGAGAATTTATAAAAATACTGGTTTAATTTTTTTCAGTGAGGGTTGGGTTGCAATTTGTGAATAAGATTTTCCATCCTCTCAAATTAGCGAGATTTCCTAACCTGTCGACTGCAGGCTTGCAGCTGTAGTCTTTTGCCCCCATCTATTATTTAATTTTGATGGGTGGTTTTCTGCTTAAACAACTTCCGAGCACCATGACCATAAGATGCTTATTTTATTTCTCATAAATAAAATTTAATCGGCAAATTTCAGTGGAAAATTCGAATTGCATGTTTTTAGAAAAAAAAATTTAGAATAAATCTCTTACACTTTTTTCTTTAAAAACCTCTCGACTTAACATAGCTTATAATTAAATCGAAAGCAGCTCTCAATCAGACTGTCTCACTTCGGAATAATTACAATGACTTCAGAAAATGTACTATCTGGTCAGCCCGAGTTTCTCTATGCAAAAGCCTACAAACGAGCGGAACTTTTCCTCGACGATCAATCCATTGAAATATGCTTTCCTCAACCGAAGAAGCCGTCTCCGAACTTGTTAGAACTGAAAATCCAGCAGCCAAAAAAAGGTCAAGAAGGAGTCCTTAAAGGTTATTGTTCGAGCCAAGCAAGTAAGAAATTAGGCAGTTTGATTTCAAGCGCTAATGCATACGTTCATCTTAAGGGGATAAAGCATTCTCAATTATTGCTACGCAGAGAAGGATTGCTTACACTCTAAATCTAATACATCTCAATGTTATATTAGTAATTCACGATGAAGCGAAAACGATTAATTTTTTTTTATGCAATGAGCTTTAAGAGTTTTTTTACTCATATTATATGATCAGATGATTTATTTTATTGTATGCACGGGCATTTTTTGATCAGCCTTTTGTCTTTGCCTTTCATATTCTAACCTCAGTAAAAATATCAAATGTTATTGTAATTTTTTCATCCCGATAAAAGTATCTTTAAATACTGTTTGTATTAAGCAAAGTTTGCTTTATACATTTTTTCACTGAACTTGTTATCGTTCGCTTTACTCGCTTGAATTGCAATTTCGCTTTCCAACGAAATTCAGTAAACATTTAGTTGTTCCATTTCGTGAGAATTAAATTATTCTTGCAGAAATTAGCAAGTTTTCAAGTTATGAGGAAATTTCTACATCAACTTCTCCTCAAGATCTCATCTATGATAAAACTTCAGGCTCTCCTACAGATTCCTTGCCTTAGCTTTGTCTCTTTGAACTCATTCTGATGCTGAAGATGGCTTGATATTTAGCCGACTATGACTCGAAAAATATGTTGGACCAAACGGGTTTGATACAAGCTGAATTTGGAAGATAAAACATTGCAAATTATTAGAATTGTGATCACTCTTTACGCATATTCATTAAGATCCAATTTTATTTTTCAGAGACATATGAAATTTCTGTTGACTTATTTGACGTTTAGGGGAAACCTCTGGTGTTTCTCTCAACTATATGTACTAGGAAACTTCGTCAGCACAAGAATTTATAACATTTCACAAAATAGTCTGCCCTCAACATAGATTTTAGTCAACTTTCAAGAGAAAAATTTTATTGTTAGGACTAACGGACGATAAGTCATGTTTCGAGATTTGTTAAAATCTTCAACTGAGCCAAGAAAGTATATGGCTCGATCATAACAATTATTCTCGATATAGAGAGATAACATTGTAATCTGTTCTTTTCACATCGACTTCAAATAGAAAAGGAAAATAACGCTGCGAGTTTTTATTGATTTTTTCAGTGTAGAGTGAAGCTGATCGCATTATGATATTTCAAGAATTCAGTGGAAGAAGTCTTATCAGAAGATTTTTTGAAATGTAGACGACGAAAATATTTGCATTAGGCTGTCTCTTTACTATTTAATTAATTGAACCTAAAATTTATACATTTCTATACTCTTTTTACAGCTTTTCTTCTCCAATTCCAAGGACGATTTGAAAAATAACTTTTTGAATGTCTTTTCCCTACTAGTTTCAGTCAGTAGACTTCATAAACGAGCTGATACTGCAAATATTTTTGAAATAGTGCTTGAGGTTGTGAAATTGTAGTCTTGGTTTCAAAGGATTGGTTATCCACCTGTCGCGATTGAAATGTGAGTTTAATTAGATATGACAAAACTCCTTGGAATTAATTAATCCTCTGAGTTATTTGCAAAACGGCTACTTAATTAGAGACCTATTGAACTAAATAAATTGATTGAAAACCACTGTAATTTCGAATGTTCAGCTCGTTTGCCTGCTGATTTGTTCTCCTGCATTTCTCATGGTATCAGAGTCTTTAATGGAACCGTAATTTCAAGAATCCATGTTTTAATGCACAAATTTTGACTATTTAGCGCTTTTTCCCTAAATCATATGCATTTATTCATAATTCCTCCGATTTACATTGTCTAAGCTTCGCTCACAATTGTGCTGCTCATAAACCCATGCAATTAAAAGATATTGGCGAAGAGACTCTCCTTAAAGACCCGGATATGATCATTAATTGTTAAACATACAGGACAACCACCTTTATTTCTATGCAATTATTCCTTTTCATGAAAAACCAACTAACTGGAAGCTGATTCATGCCTTATCCTTGACAAATATCTACTCAAGCGTTGAATTAACTTCATATTTCTATCTGCCTTATGCGAAAAAAAGAATAGCCTCAACAAATTCTCTGGTTCAAAATGCAGAAACAGTCAACGCGATCCTCTCCTTATTTATCATTCGCTCTCTGCTCAAGTAGTAGCGCACGAAAGCGTTAAAGCTCTACCGCATTTAAATGACTAACGTATATGAAAAATTTTAATCTCACAAAGCGGATGAAATTAGTGAGTTAATAACGAAATTCAATGTACGTTATTTCAAAACTTAACGAGTTTAGCGCAGATCAAAACGATAATCTTCACCTTTTAAGGCTTCGATCCTGGTTTTACATATAATTTCACAATATCAATCAGAAAATCCATTTGAAGAATGAGAGCAACTTCTCTTTTCTTGCTCACTTTGATCTTTGGCGCAACTCTCGCTTTGAGAGTTCATAAGAAAGCAAAAGACTGTGTTAATGGCCCAGATTACACAGCCTTCGACTGTTCCGCTCCAGAGGAAGACTCCAACTGGTCCTATGATACTTCTGCCGGATACAGCACTTTCGTCTGCGGTACCAACAAATTCGTCGGAAACTACGCTTCTGGCGATAGCATCTCTCTCCAATTGAACGATATCACCACCGTTCACCAAAAGATCTATCTCTCTTGGACTTTGGCTCGTGTCGATAGATGGACCTGCGACCAAGATTTCATCATCCTTGCTGATGGAGTTCAGGTTTACTCCAAGCACTTGAACTCTGATCTTGCCAACATCTGCGGTGATGACTACTGGTACGATGGTGTTTACACCTTGAACACCGAGTTCGACCACACCAACACCTCCCTTACTTTGGAATTCACCTCAAGCCTTAACTCCACAAGCGATGTGGCTTCATGGGGTATTTGCGGTGTTTCTATCTCTTATGTGAGTGGAGTAACAACAACTGTGACCACCCCTGAAGAAATAACCGTGCCGACTGTTGAAGATGAGGGAGAAGTCACCACAACTGTTGTTCCAGAAACTGAAATTGTTGTCCCAACTGTTGAGGAAGAAGAAACTGTTGTTGTTCCATCCGTTGAAGAATCAGAAGTCACCACCACTGTCGTTCCAGAAGGCGAAGTTGTTGTCCCAACTGTTGAGGAGGAAGCCGAAACCACCGTTTTTGTCCCAACTGTTGAAGAAGCTGAGGAATCAACCATCGTCCCATACATCCCAACTGTTGAAGAAGAAGAAACTGCTGTTGTTCCAACTGTTGAGGAAGAAGAAACCGTTGTTGTTCCAACTGTTGAAGAATCAGAAGTTACCACAACTGTTGTTCCAGAAGGAGAAACTATTGTCCCAACTGTTGAGGAAGAAACCTCTGTTGTTGTCCCAATTGTTGAAGAATCAGAAGTCACCACAACTGTTGAAGAGGAAGGAGAAACCACCGTTTTTGTCCCAACTGTTGAAGAAGCTGAGGAATCAACTATTGTCCCATACATCCCAACCGTTGAAGAAGAAGAAACTTCCGTAGTTGTTCCAACTGTTGAAGAAGAAACCTCTACTGATATCACCATTGAAGGTACCGAATCTGAAGTTACTACAACTGTTATTCCAGAAGCCGAAGTTGTTGTCCCAGTTGTTGAGGAAGAAGAAACTACAGTCGTTGTTGAAGAGGAAACCTCCACTGGTATTACCATTGAAGGTACCGAATCTGAAGTTACTACAACTGTTATTCCAGAAGCCGAAGTCGTTGTCCCAGTTGTTGTTGAAGAAGAAGAAACTTCAGTGACCGTTGAAGAAGAAACCTCTACTGGTATTACCATTGAAGGTACTGAATCTGAAGTCACCCCAATCGTTGTTCCAGAAGCCGAGGTTGTCGTCCCTGCTGTTGAGGAAGAAGAAACTTCAGTGACCGTTGAAGAAGAAACCTCTACTGGTATTACCATTGAAGGTACTGAATCTGAAGTTACCCCAATCGTTGTCCCAGAAGCCGAGGTTGTTGTCCCAGTTGTTGAGGAAGAAGAAACTTCAGTAGTTGTTGAAGAAGAAACTTCCACTGGTATTACCATTGAAGGTACCGAAGCTGAGGTCACTCCAATCGCTGTTCCAGAAGCTGAAGTTGTTGTCCCTGTTGCTGAGGAAGAAGAAACTTCAGTTGCTGTTGAAGAAGAGGAAACCTCAGTTGTCGTCCCAACTGCTGAAGCCGAAATCGCTGTTGTTGAGACCCCAGTCGCTGAGTCAGTCGTTGAAACTAGCACAGAAACCGAAACCCCAACCACTGCATCAGTCACATCCTCTACTGAATCCACCACCTCCTCTACTGAATCCACCACTTCCTCTACTGAATCCACCACCTCCTCATCTACTCCAACCACCACCTCATCAACCGCAACTTCAACATCCACCACCACAGTGACCTCAACTTCTACTACCGGTACTGAAACAAGCACTTACGGAGTTACCGTCAGCACTACCACCACTTCAACTACTAGTAACTCTTACAACTTCACCTACATGCAAAACCGTGCTGGAGCAGGAATCACTTGGACTGGTACCAACGCCTCCATCTACCACCTTGGAGCAGGCTGGTCCAACGTCATTGGTCAAAGCATTTACTACGGAAGAGTCTCTTCCTTCGGATGGACATTCAAGACCACCCTTGGCAAAGTTTGCGTCGGTCTCTATTCTAACTCAGACATCAACTCCGTCGCTTTGGACGCATCTCTCTTGGACGATGCTCAAGTGATTTGCAGTGACAACACCTACTATAACATGGGTAAAATCGACGGAGAGACCACCACTATTGGTGTCACCCCAACCACAAACGCGGCTTGGACTCTTACCATTGATCTCTTGTCCTTGAGCTTCAACATCACCAATAAAAACAACGGCGGTGGCTACTTCGGTTTCGTTCCAAACATTAACACCACCTACTACGTCGTGTTCTTCAAGGAAACTGGTCTTATTAAATTCGCAGCCAGCTTGACCGTTAACTCTGCTTCTTACATGAAGAAAATGAACACTTTGTATGCCTCAACAAGCTTCCCATTCACCTGGTTGGCTGTCTATAACGAAAGCAGCTTGAGAGCTGTCTCAACCACCGCTCTTGTTCAGAGTCTCAGCACAGGTGTCCATAACATGTTCGGTCAATCCATCTCTACCGCAAAGATTATCGGTTACAGCTGGACCTTCTTGGACACTGAGGACTACGCTTGCGTCGGTTTGATCGAAAGCAACGATATTGCTAGCGTTTCCCTTACCACTGATGTCAGAAACCAGAGTATCGCTATCTGCTCAGATAATACCGTTTGGGGTGTTGAAACTGGCACAGCCTCTACCATTGGTGTTGATACCGTTTGGACGATTTCCATCGATTACCTCAATAAACAGGTTAACTTCACCCAAAATGGTACTGCTGGCGGCTTCTACACCGCATCTTTCAACAGCGTGTCTACCACTTATTACACTGTCCAATTCGATGGCTACGGCGCTATTGAGTTTGGCGGCTCCCTCACCAAGATCACTGGTACCACCGATTAAAAAAATTGATATTTTTATGTAATGAGAGAACGTCTGAGAATATAATATTTGTTACACAGATCTGTATTTTGATCAATGATTGCTAAGAACCTCAAACATTAGTTGCGAGAAGAAATACATAAAAAAATTAGTCTTCATATTCCTTGTTTTCATCAAGATAGTTCTCTAACAAGAAATGAAAGCCTCTCTTTGCTGAAGTGACCCCATTTTTCATAAGAATAGCGTCAAGACTATAATGAAATTTTTTCATATTGTAACTTTTTAGAAATCATACATTAATAAATGCATTCAACGATTTGAGTTCTACCCTATTGAGTCATGTTTTATTAAACTTAACTTTTAAGCAAAGGAGCCTGATTACTAACTCTGTGTTTGATTTGAAGACCATAATACGCGAATAATTTCTGAACTATAATTTCTTCATTAAGTAAGCATAAATTCTAATTCTGAGAGATCAAGATGATTCTCTAGGAAAAAAAGTAACACGGTTAATTTACTAAGCGCTTTGCAATTTCACACTCCTGAATGCATCGATCCCAGCACGATTCTCATCGAAATTTCCATCAGAGTTGAATTATTAGCCTGTATTATGAGCGTTTTATTTTTTATATCTGTGGATGAGTTTGAAATTTGTTTCTGCCACGACTCAAAGAATGGAAAAACCAAAGAAATTACCAAAATTCTACACTCAACGCTAAACTTAGGCTAAGCATTTGACTTTAACATTAGCCTTAAAATGAATATCAAGACTCGGCCACGATTTCACTACAGAAAGTGAAACTATTTTCGTGCAATCAACAGATCGATTCAGCTCTTCAAACGCAGCTTTCAGGTTCATTATCGCTAGTTTGTAGCAAGTTTTCGACACGTCATCCTTCGTTCTCGATTCATCAATCTTGTTCATGTCATACGTGAGGATAAAATCTATGAACAGCTGGATCAGCGCCTTCGCTCCTATCGTATTTTCTTTCGAAGGATTTTCGTCATCAAGATACGCGTTCAACACCTTCCAACTCATCTTATCCTTGAGAGCCTTCGACATATCTATATGCGAATGTTTCTTTAGATAGTCAGCGAATTGATCGCCGATTTTCTTCGGCAAATTTTTTGTAAAATTGCTCTTTACACAAGAATACGACACTTTAACGTCTTTTTCTTTCATGTGACTCATAGCCCGATGCTCGACCAATTTCTTCAACGCTTCTAACACATCTTGCGAAGGATTGACCGCCAAGGATGTGGTTTCTTTATTCACTTGCCTATATTTAAAACTATGCTCTACGTCTTCAAGCAATTTCGCTGACTTTTTATCCTCTGGAGCTATCAGTTCAGAGTCCAGCTCCTCAAGAAGCTCCTCTTTATTAATTTCTGGTTTGATTGCGTCATCATCGTTCTTCTGTGACTCTTTTTTTACAACCGTCGCGGTAGGTTGCACTACCGGCTTGCGAAAATACCAAAAATATTCATCTTCTGAGTGGACAAAGATGCCAGCCGGGACTCCTGGAAGCGAGAAGACAGGCACTAGCCGAGAAAAGATCTTCCAATCGTGAAACTTGAAAATTTTATTATCGTATTCTAGATCCGGGTATGTGGATAGCAGCTCTTCTGGCTGGGCGGTCTTTGGCAGTTCAGTAGCTTGAAGTTCTTCTTTTGGACTCGCATAAGAGGATGCTTGTGTTGATGTCGATTTCCCGCTTTCGGTGGTTGGATTGAAGGAAAGGATTATCGTTTTTTTGAGTTTAAGATGAGAATCCAAGCTCTCAGGCAAGGATTGATCTGAGCTCCGTCGAGATACGGTTTCTGAGGAGCTTTCTAGTTTTCTCTGTTGGAAACCGTAGGGTTTCGCCGCATTGTAGGTTCTGCTTTCTTTAGAGTCGAAAGAGGCTGCATTTTGGGCTGGTTTGAACTGGTTGCTCTCAGTCATCGACGAGTCGAGAGCTGTAGTGATCAAGGGATCTGTGAGATTTGGAGTTATTGAGAGTGAGCCCATGGAAAGGAGAAAATTTAGCGGGTTGGTGCAGGGAGAAATTTTATCGAGCAAATTAATACCTGTGTACTCTAGTTAACTCTCGGGTGCACGCAGGTTAGCCTGTAATAAATTATTCAAAGGAAGTGTTATGAGGCTCTTAGGGCTGGAAAACCAAGCTCAAGGACTCGTAAAATGTATGTGTATTTTGAAATTTCAAGAAGAAATTCGTTGCTTTAGAATTATTTGAGCTAGGAAAATTGAAAAAGAAGAGGTCTATTCTTAAATTTATGAGATGCCTTCTAACCGGAAGATTTTTCGTGTTCTGTTGAATGTGTTCTAGTCTCTGTGAAAAAGCCAGGAGCTTGCTGAGAGATAGCTCTGAAAATGGGTATAGATAATCTCGAGTGATGTTGGATTGCATAATTTTTCTGTCTAAACTGGCTTCATTCCAAAATAAACTCCGTTGTTGAATAGAATGAGGCGGCAAGAGGATAGTTGTAGTTGGTGTCATCGTGCGAAGAACGATAATTCCTGATAGAGTTAAGAAAAACCTGCAGTACTTCTTTAAAAATGACATTTTAAGTATGTCTCTGATGAAAGTTGTTCATTGTGAAGAAAATACTAGAGCAAACTTATCTCGATCCTTTTTTCTGTGATGGATGTTTATATTGATTTAATGAGAGGGCAATGTAATATTCGAGGAGAAAAATTATACTTCCGTAAGATGTAGCACCATAGATTAAAGAATTATGTTTCGTTTTGTTCTGCTCCAAACAGATAAAGAAGTATTTAGAAAGTGTTGGAGCTGCAGGATTGGCTTTCTTTTGAAAAAGACAATTTTTACTTAATTTGACTCAAGAGCGTTCTTTAATCAAATCCAAAACAGAAAAAGAAGAAGAAATAAAGAAATACTCTCTACAGCCTATATTGGCATAGTTTTCTTCAGTATAACAAACAAAATAGCATCGAAAATAAATTAAGGTCACCGGCAGCAAATCTCCCATTGCTTTCTACTAAGAGATTAGTTCGAGCATACAGAAATTGCTATAATGTCGAAGATAATCGCATCTCTAGATCTCCGAACTTATTGCAAAACGCCTGGTAATAGATTCTTCTTTTTGTTAAATTAGCAAATTATCAGAACGCGAAGGATTTTTTCCCTTTGGTAAATTGATTATCCTTACTCATGCTTATTTACTTTAATTTTTGGAATAATACTCAGGTCGCTTTAAGATAATTTTAATAATTTGGAAGCACTATGAATCACTCAAATGCGCTACTCCAAGCTGAAAGCATGATTCTGCAGACCCCAGATATTTGTCCGCTCGATGGTCCTTCCGTCTCAGCTGAGGCGCTTTTACTCGCCAATCGGATTTCTAGTGGGGCTTCGATCTTAGGTTGTTTATTTAACATAATTTTGACGTGTGCTTTGAGGAACTACAAAGAACCACTAATCAAGATGGTTCTTATGATCTGCTTCGCAGATATCATATTCGCAACTACTAACATCCTTCTCGGCGGTGTGACAGCCACTAATTTACTTTGGATATGCGATGTTGTAGGCATTTTTCGTGTCTCGAGTTATATTGCGTCCTTGACATGGACTTGCTTTTTCGCTCGAGCACTATACGTATGCGTGGTCCATGAAAACGCTCGCATTTTAGCGGAGAAATTTCAAAAGTATTTTATTTACTCAATCCCTATTCCTGTTTTTTATGGCATATACGCCTCACAAGCAACGTGCTTTTCGCCGAATTGGGTTTATTGCATGCAGAAAGAAAGCAGAGGTGCCTCCTCAACTGAACTGACTTTCACGTTCTTTCCTGCGATTATTGTAATAATTTACACAACATATTGCTATGGGGTTGTCATGAAAAAGCTACGCATGACTGGCCATTCGACTCCATTTGAACTGCTAATTTACCCAGCTGTCCTGCTGCTTTGTTTAGTTCCGGCTGAAGCTGTAACGGTTTATAAATGGGTCTATTATGAATGCGCAAATTCGCTCGGAATTTTCTCGTTTGCGGTGGCAACGATGAATTTGCAAGGATTACTAAATGCTTTTGTTTATGGTTTTTCTCATATAACCTTCAAAAAATGCAAGAAGAGAAGGAATGACACAGCACTGCTAAAGCACGATGAAAGTGATATAGGGATGTCAGGTTCTTTCAGCCAGACAATTCTAAGAAAAGCTACAAAGCCGATTCCAACGCTCTATGAATTCTAGATGAATTCACACCCTAGTTACTTACTATTCAAGGGCAAATTGGAAAATTTGATGTGACGATTTACATTCCAATTTAATATAAGAAATCGTTTTTCGTATTGTTTTGGTTAGTTTAACGTAATTTCGTAACGAAAAGATTTTCTGTTACGCACACCCTTGTTGTAAACAAGAAATCTTTCAAAATTGTGGGAAGTCTGCTTGCTATGAATTGACACTTGGTTTAGGAAATTTCCTTCAATTTTTACTGAATATCATTCTAATTTCAAAGATCAAACCAATATCCTTTTAGCCAGAGATTGGATCACATTTTAGTACACGAGCAGGATAAATAGGAAAGCACTGTTTTGCTTTTATCTATAAAGTAAATCTCAATGGTTTAGTTCTGATTCAATAATTTTTAATTCTTGATATTACCGTGACCCCCTTGTGATAACACATGGATCTTTTGTTGGACTCGCCTTTTGATGAAATACGGACAGCAAGAACCCCTGAGTTATGTCCAAAAGATGATTCTCTTCAAGCCGTGGTCATTGCAAATGTGGTTGCAAACTGCGCTTCACTCTTAGGATGTTTATTCAATGTTGTATTAATTTATACATTGAGGAATTACAAAGAGCCTTTGACAAAGATGGTCCTCATTATCTGCTTCTCAGACTTCGTCTATGCATTTAGCAACATAGCTCTCTACTTGCAGCTTTTCACTGCAGCTTGGATAATTCAAGTTTTCAGTGTTTTAGGGACTGTATTTTTCCTCTCATCTCTCATGTGGACCTGTATGTTTGCTCGGGCCCTGTTCTTATGCGTCAAGCACGAGAGCACAGCTATCCTGGCTGGAGAATTCCCGAAATTTCTCATCCGTTCAATTCCTCTCCCCATTCTATATGGCATTTATGTTTTGATTCTACTCTTTTTCGAGCCAAATCCGCGGGATATCAAGCTGCAAGAATACAGAGGAGTTGATCTCATTAATCTCACCTTGTTGGTTATTCCAGGGGCAGGAGTTATCATTTACGCGACAACCTACTATGTGTGGGTAATCAGAATGTTACGCCAATCTGGGAATTCGACACCTCTCGAGTTGCTCATTTATCCAGCTATCCTCATATTTTGTTTGATTCCAAGTGAACTAATAATGATTTATAAATGGGCGTATTATGAGTGTGCTGGCTCGCTTGGAGTTGCTCAGTTCGTGCTGGTCGCAGTGAATTTGCAGGGCCTACTCAATGCTTTTGTATATGGGATAGCGCATTTAAGCTTTAAAAAATGCTGCAAAAGGTGTCGCAAGCAAAGAGAACGCCAGAGCAGACTTACTGAAAGTTCACACTACCTTTCAATGCAAGCGACAATAGAGGACGAATTCATTGAGAGGAAAAAATAGACGCATTCATTTAATTTTGACTGAATAAGTTAAATATTTCATACACACCGATATCTGAGATAACTTACAGGAAAAGCGAATCTTGCTGCATCTAAGCTATTATTATTACATAGGAAGTTCTGTCTTTGTTTTATTCAATTGTGGTCGAGAAATAGAACATGTTTGTAATAATTATATCTTGATAAATAGGAGCAACCACAAGAAAGCAACAAAAAAAACCTCGATAACTTAGTTAATGGAGCCAAAAAATACTCCAGGTCATATTTGAACTATGCATATACTGGTAATTAAAATTTCATTCGCTATCGTCTTATCAAACCCTTTTTACGAGTTGTCTTCATCACTAACATCACATATCTTATTAGAGCTACCACTCCAAAAAAACCAAGGGATTTGCTCCAAAATTTTGAGGCTAATTCCTTTCATGATTAATCGCAAGCGAATCTCACTCGTTTCTCTGATGGAAGTACTCCGAGCGATTTGACTTCGGGCTTTTCCTCCCAAAATTCATATTCTTTCTTCAGTATCGATTTAAGTTCAGGTTTCGATTGGTGCTTAGGGTTTCTTTGAGGAAGAATTTTAAGAGTTTGAGTTTTTCGATGGGATAGCCTCACCCCGTTTGAGCTTGCAGGTAGTACGGTAAAGCTTGAAACCGCCTTAAGAGCGATGACCTTAGCTCGCGGAGAAACCTCCTCCTTTGCTGAAGAGGTTGGTTTTAATAATTCTTTAAGTTCACCGTGGCTTTTCGGCCTGAGACTGCGAAAGATCGCAGTCTTAGCGCCTGGGAATTTTCTGATGACAAACTGATTCCCGCTCATCGGGGCAGAATTCACAGGCTCAGCCAATTTGGGTAAAGTTGTCTTGGCTGCAAGGGACAACTCAGAATGAGGGTTTTGATGACCTGCTGCAGCAAAACTCGTAAAATTTGTAAATCGTGTTGTGTTTTGCTGCGAAATTTCAGCTCGTGTTTTGCTGGTCTCTCGAATTTTAAATGCATTTGGACAATCACTGCTGAGAGGGCGGCGTGTGGTAGTTGTTGCAGTGTGAAAAGAAGAAGAGCCTGACATTGTCAGAGTTTTCAGTCGAATCTATCTATTGAATTATAGATCTTTGTAAGTTTCTGTATTAAAATCATCACTAAATTTTATTGCATTTCAAACATTCAGAGTATAAGCAAAAATAGAGATCTCCACTTGAACAGAATTACATTCAATGTAAGTGAGCAATAAATCATAATGGGCTGGGAAGGTTGATGCCAAAATTTTACAGCTCATACATTGAACGAATGACATGAATTGCTCGAAATGTCGATATAAAAACACTCCAGCTTCTTATACGATTCAAGAGGGGTTGGTATAGCTAACAGTCAGCAAAAGATGAAGAATTGGAGAGACTAAGAACAGATTAGTGAAGTTAAAAAGAGAGATTCCACAGCTTATCGTTAAGTATGCAATGATATTGGAAGGAACAATGTCTGTATTAATAAACTATGCTGATTGCTCAGGACCTTAGGTCATTGAGGATTAGCAGAGCCGCCAAGAGTCTTCGCTTTGCGTCTTTAAACTGGGTCACACCCAAAATTATCTGCAATCTCTTACAAACAGACTCAGAGTGTTAATTTGAGGTTAAATAGACCTAAAGCTCTCAATAACTCATTGAAGAATGAAATATACAACAAGGCCATCATTCCTGTCTCATTTTAATTCTTGCATTCCAAGATGAATTATTAATTCTGCCTATCATGCACGATTATGATAATGAACACATGAAATTGGGTCACTTCATCCCAAAACTGCTTCATCGTTGTCTTGAACTTATGGCTTATGCCCTATCCTATACATCTCTAAGTGAAAATTAGTCGTCGCCCCTGCTCTTAAAATTTCTTTGCAAAATAAAGGCTTATTATAGCATTCTTCAAGAAACTAAAAAGATTGTCGTTTCAAAGGTAATAACAGAATGTCATTCTATTCAGCTTTGAGAATTCATACAAGAATCTACTACCGCATTTAGACCTCACCAAAAACTAACGTTTTCGAACGTAATGTTCAAATAAATTAGTTCTGAATTGCAAACTTCATCCTCACATATACACCCTCCTCTACCCTCCTCTGCTTTAGCAGCGAATTAGTAGGCGATATTGTGCTATCTTATAGCGTTTTTTAAATACAAACATTTAATCGCAACTCAATCCTATAGAGATATCATCTACATCGATATCATTAAATGGATACATGTGGCTTAGCTATATAGTTCTCAGCAATGTCAAACCCCGTTGCTCTGCGCCATCTGTCAAAGAAGTCATTCTTTGGTTTCTAACACAGGCCAAGCAACACGATTGATTATCTGACTCTTGATACTTGAGTTTGATTTTTTCTATAATGAGCAAAAACCCCATCGAGTATAATTCATCAGTTTCGAAGCCGAGGGATAAATTGAGAACATTTTATTGAACAAAATGCTCTACACTCCAAACTTTTTTCAGTAAATAAATCAAGCAAATATAAAATGTCAATGAGCGAAGGAATTTAATGAAATTATTAATTAATCAGAATAAAAGCAGACACATAACAGTTTCGTCTCATTTTGTTTTATTCGATTTATTTAATTTAATTAGAGTTTTCTGATTTTTAATTGAATGTTTCTGTGAACAAACTCTTTCCTTATCCAAGAAGCTATTTTCGTAGGCAATCACAGTTCAACTTCAATACTGAGCCTTCTAAGCTCGATTCTCCTCCCATCGCACACGTTTCGGCAGTATGCGATTGATTTTTAATGAATCGGCAGGTAAAATTGGCCAAAGGTGTTTTGCATTCGAGGATTTAATCTGAGAACTGCAAAAAGTTAATAATTAAACACTCCAATATTTAAGATAAAATCAAACCAGCAAGGTACTCATGGACCAGAGAGACTACCAAATTTCAGTCGTCCAGACCGAAACTACCCTTGTTAAAGAGTCATCAAGTGAATTTTCGGTTTACGATGCAGTCTATGAGAGAGCCGAAATATTCATGGACTCTTACGATCTTAATATTTGTCTGCCAGAGCCTGATCGAAGGCCTGTTATTGCTCTGAAAGCGCTCACCATCAAGAAAGGCGAAAGATCGAAACTCTTCTCAAGACTAGGAAGCGCAAAACAAACTCCGATTCTTCAGCCATGCTAAAGAGCCCTCCTTCAAACCTTTCAAACTTGTATCAAATTCAATTTAAAAGCGATATTTGTCTGAGGAGTTGCCAGTTCTCAAACAAAAATTGTCATGGTGTTTTTAAAGGCTTTTATTTTAACTCTATATCCATTCCTTTCTAATACATTTGAAGTCAGTAGTTCAGTATAATTTACTTATAGTGAAAACCCCTCATCTAAGAGTCCTCTGAATTCTTGAGAACTTATCAACGTGGTAATGGAGAAATACATCATTAATGTATTTCATGGTGTGTTAGCTTGTGTTTTGTTCTTACTTATTTATCTTTGTTGTCAGTGTGTATCAAGAACCCTTTTTTTTTCATGTGAAGGAGTATTAACAAAAAGAGAGTGTATTAAGGCTGTTTAAATAAAATTATTGAAATGCTGCCAACTGCTGTCCTTACATTCCAACAAAAAAAACAGCATAAGCACGTTGGTATTCGAGCGGTACAGTACTCAAAGGGTTCTCTTCCTCAGGTTGATTCATAGTTTGAAACGCCACGAGATGACACCCCTCTCACAAGACCGAGATGTCGAATTATCGATCCAATTGAAACAAAATTTATGTAAATTTCGTGCAAATCACCTCTATATTGTTATCAGTGAGAAAATGGAATCATCTCGCTCCAGATCTTTTGAAGACGGCAAACAAACCAGAATGTATTTCCAAAAACTTAAAGAAGTTGAGGTTGGATGCGTGATGATCTATCTAATCAGCCTGGGAATCTCCGTGATCGAGGTAATTTTTGCAGTGTTCATGCTATTTCACTGGACCTTGCTCTCTTTTTTTTTAGTATGAGACGGATTACAATGGAGGATCTCGAGAACGATGCATAGTCCTTCTTTATCTAAACTTCTTTACCAGTCTTTGCCTTGGTAACAGCGAAAATTCCCCTTTTGAGCGCTAATTGTTCGTTCATGACATAGTTTTATTACTGCTGGCTCGGTATAACTACATAGTGCGATACCTTCAAATAAAGAAAATGGTGTCCTCGAAAGCCAATGTTTTTTCGTCTGGTATCTACAAAATGTTAATCTGGGAATGTTTTTTGGCAATGATAATCCCGTATCCGTGGCTCTACGGTAAATAATTCATTTCTGCATTTGGACAAAGCGTTCTTTAATTGGGTAGACCTGAGTTACAAAACCACAACATTGACAACAGGATTGGAAATCTCCTATCGCGTCAACTATATTCTGCAAATCTTTTCAGCTCTACGGATCATAATAGTGCTAAGGATTGTGCTATTTAGTAGCTACTGGAACGGCAATCGGGCTCAAAGACTCTGGTATGGATCCTTAAAAGATTTCATTAGCTCAAATTTTTTATTGTCTGTCTGAAGCGGGCTTTACGGTGTTAGGCCAGGGTCTCTTTTTACGCTTAAATGCATCATGAAGACGAACCCTCTGATGCTAGTCTTCTTCACCTATATCATTTCGATTCCTTTATTTGGATATTTATTGCGTATCGCGGAGCGACCAACCCAAGTCTTCCCGGGATTTCTGCTCGCTTTCGATTTCCCCAACGCTATGTGGTCCGTCATCGTCACAATGGCAACGAGTAAACTCTCCTTCCTAGCAGTCAGCACTGACGTATTTTTAGTTGGGTACGGCGATTTTACACCTCAGACGTTTTTAGGCAGACTTATCGTTTTTTTCGTCAGTATAATCGGAACGACCATTACATCATTGATGGTCGTCAGTATTACAAACTTGATCCTTATGGGAGGTAGAGAGCTCAAAGTATTGACTTTCTATGAAATATTTGGCTCTCACACGCCTCTGTTAGGTCTATAGGCTATTGCGAAGGGTACTGATGAGAAGCGATATGGAGAAAGAGGCTGCTATGGTCCTAACAAACCTCTTTCGAGCGAGATCGAGGGCCCGAAAGATGGACAAGGACCCCAGCGAGAACGTTCAGAAAGTTAAAAAACATATGAAAATATTTTCGAGGAAGCTATAGTATTGTTCTTAATCGAGCCTTTGTATCACTCGTATTTAGTGAGTATCGAGAGTTTGACTGCACAGACGGGTTTGAAGAAATGGAAAGAAATTTTTTGAGATTGAAACTGGAGGTAAAGGAGCTCAGCCGAGGCCAGAAATATGCTATTGAATCGAGTAAATTGATCATGAGGATGGCTGGTGCGAATACGAAAATAATGGATCAATTGAATCAATATTTGGGGTCTACAGCAGAGGCAGGGAAAGAATCAACGATTGGTGTAATAGAAAAGACAAATCAGTGCATAGAATCGCAGGTTTCCTTAGAAGAGAGCTGCCATATCAGTAACTTTGCAGAGACGGCGTTTGCTGACTTATACCACTTTATTTTTTAACTAGCCTCCAAATATACAACACCAGTACAAGGAAATGTTCCTCCTCAGCGCAAGCTCCAGTCAGCGGCAAGAGAAGTGCTTTCACATCGAAGTGAAAAATAATATTTTGTGAAAAGTTTTTTTTCATCTTAGCTTTTTGTACTCTTGAATAACACAGAGCATATCCTACACTTTGGTTTGTTACCTTTGTACTTTTACGTTTAAATTTTCTCAGTGAGAGACCAGAATATTGTTTGAAATTAGCTTAGCGTAAAGCGGGTCACGAATTTTGCTCTGTGAGAGAATATGAAAAATTTTACGTTGACCTGATGAATAATAATGATTTCTCGTCTCATACTGCTTTAACATACGCATTCATTGGAGCCCAGGGAATTGGAAATTATAAATTATTTATGAGAGAGCCATCGAAAAAAGACTTATGAGTCCGAAAATATAATGCTCTTGCTTTGGAATCAGATTCGCATCATAAAATCTATTTTATAGGTCCTTGCAATGTTTGGGATTAACTAACGGACTTTTGCAATAGATAGACTGAGATATCACGCAGTAGAAAGCTAAAATTGCCGATTTCTTGAACACTTTCAGTATCGTTCCTCAATAAAAAATATCTACCTAATTGATATAATTTTATTATGTAAATAAGCAATACAAAAATTTATTAATTTCGATTAGCATGATTCCAAATTGGTTATTTCTCAGCGATAAACGAAATAAAATTTATTAAAAAAGTATGTTATTTTTCAATTCATTAGTAAAACCCTAATTCATTGAGAAAATCCTCAACTTACCGCTAGATTGCGTCCCCACTGATGAAGAGAAGCCAGGCTGATGCTATGGAACCTTTCGGATATTTAATTACCTAACCCTGCAAACGCTTCTCCCGCCGGGCTATTCAGACCAATAATTAAGGTTTTTAAGAAAAAATTAAAACTTATTGCATTTATTTGATTTTTTGAATTCTGCTTATTCTCCTTATAAGCTATCAGAATCAACGTCACATCGAAAGAATAATCATAATCCAAAAAAATGAAAAATACCAGATCCCGCTCATTAGAAACACTCGGCTCGCTCCATAAGATCAGTTCCAGCCTCTCTCGGGTCAGCTCGCCAGGGCCTGTCCCTTCAATAAAACTAAACAATAGAACCTCGGCAGGCCATAGGCAGCATTATTTAAAGATTAAAAAGAGAACTGAGAGCGTTTCATTTATAAAGAGACCGTCACCTAGCACTTCTCTGAGTGAAATATGCGAAAAATTGCCAGACTGGCAGAGGCAACTCCCAGTCTTCCAGCCCCCGGTTCCAAAGACGGTTCTCTTCCGCAGCCTGCACCCAGGGCTTCCAAAAAATTGCAATAATTATCAGAAATTACCAAAAGGGTTCGAGCGTTGCTCGAATGAAGTCGTAAAATTCACACCAAATCAGAGCCTTGCTCGTGCGTTCGGTTATACACCCGCAGTGAATAAAGCCTTGCATCCATTAGCTACAACGCACGTCCCGAGAAAGAGAATTTTACGAAGGGCAGAGCCTCAAAGCCTGGATATTTCAACTTCTCGCAGAATGCCCTCTCCATCATTGAATACTTCGAGCACTTTGATGGGAAATAGCGTAAGATTTATCCTGTGATGCTTTTCTTGTCGACAAAAATATTTCCTCATATTCTCATCTTTATGGCAGAATTTGAGCATTTTTTTTCTATTAAGGTATTTAGAAGTAAGGGACGAGCAGCATTTTGCTGTTCGTGTCGATTTTATGTTAAGATTTGAAATTTGCTGCAAAACATTTATTTTTTAATAAGTATTGCTCCAATTAATATATATAGTTCCATAGTGTCATTGTAAATCATGCAAGTTCATTTTTAAAGTAATTTCAAATTCTGTCGCAGATATATTGGAAATGATCTAATTGAAAATAATTGTCCTTTCTGCCTACTTAGAAATATACTGAGAATAAAGAAACTGCCATTGGGATAAATTGGATGAAATCTTCTTTCAACTGATCTTGCTTAGAAATTGTAAAAATTTTTCTTAAATATCCCAAATGAAAAATTTTAATAACACTCAAAAATATATGTTAGATATAGACAGAGGTAGCTGCCAAGAATTACAACAC
>ENA-UOTX01000754-UOTX01000754.1-compost-metagenome-genome-assembly--contig:-NODE-754-length-31096-cov-8.073761_pt1 | contig 31096 bp, 20 predicted proteins | sample MGYA00238143_ERZ746982 | MGnify/ENA primary metagenome ERZ746982 (study PRJEB28758, sample SAMN06268862) | compost metagenome | isolation source: single cell | place: USA: California, Emeryville, Joint... | reverse complement strand
CATTAGGTTTCGGGGAGATGGGAATTTTGGTTCCGATTGCAGTTTAAGAGTGATTTTAGCTCGATAACAAAAGGTTAAACATGTATTTTGTTTGTGTTTTCCCTTAGGTCCCAAAGAAATCACCATTTGGAGTGTCTAGAGTACAGAGTTAATGGATTCCCATTCTCAAGTTCAGGTTCAAGCTGCACTTTAGAAATCAAGAGGCATTAGTTGGCATGTATTTTTGATAGAAGTGATAAAGCAAATTAAAGGTTCTTAGCTGTGGGCAAGAGACTGAATTAACTGATAATATATGAAATTCCATGGCAAAATTTTGAGCAATTATTAATTTTGTTCAATCAAGAGAGAAAGAACTCTGAAAAGTTTGGATTTCTTCCAGAATTGGTCGGAGGCGTATGAGAATAATTTACAAACAAAGCTTTGCTTTTTCTTTTTTTCCAGAAGAAAATAATTGTATAATTTGAAATGAATTTCGGGAACACTCGTGCCAAATCTGAATTCTGGAACATAATTTTGGTCAATTAAAAAACTAAGAAAATATTATTCGAATCGAGACTAATACACCCGTAGTTGTGACGTCAGAAAACTGAATGAATTTTTTTTTATAATTTAGCAGTCCTCGAGAATAAAGAAAGCCTTGTTTGAGAGCGAAAAATAATCGCCAAGGAGAAGCAGAAAGCTCAAAGTTTTGAGATATTTGAATAAAGCATGCTGAAATTTCACAAATTAGGACTGTAGGGAGTGGTAGTTAGCTAAAATCGACAATCTCTGGTTATTTCGATCCTGAAAATGTATAACTAAAGCAATTGAGGATGCCTCAGTCCAGCTTGGAGAGTTATTTTTGAGTGCATTGAATTTTCCCGTGCTGCTAACAAGAGTTTGTCATAAGTATCGGATTAATGGGTGTTCATTTCAATCTTCTGGAAAAGAAACACATCCTCTTTGAATTTTTCTTCTCTTTGGCAGACGAGTTTTCAAGATTTCTATGTTAATTAACCTCTCCAACTAAAGGAAATTATACAGATTCTCAAACAGGCGTTGCCTGCCATTGAAAAATGAGAAAAAAAGATCAAAAAATTTCCTGAATGTAACACTCTTCCTTTATCTTCCTTTATCTTTAAACGTGAAAGCTTTTACAATGCTGAAATCTGTTATTATTGGCTTACTTCTTCAGCCGAAAATCATTTTCAATTGTACAAAAATTTCAAAAAATGTTTTTGTTATCTTAATGGGAGTGTTATGAAGTGAAAAAGCCTGGAAGAGTATAGTTCAGAGTTTGCGCAACTAAAAATGTTTAAAATAACTTTCCTTCCCGGCTCTTTATTCTCACAGGAGTTTTTTGACTTATTATTAAAGAAAACGCTCCAGGTTTTTTACCAATTTAACGTCTTTGAGTAAGAATGGCGAAATTGGACATTCTCTTGCTATATTAGTTCATGATCTTTGAATTAGTCATTTGAAATGAGGGTGCTGTTCAAAATTGCCCTCGATTGAGAAAATTCATCTATTTCGACCGAAATTTTTGACCTCCTCTTCTTCATCTGCCTTCGCGATAAACAGCTTCATTGATAACCTTACTTTGTGGGTTAGCTCACTCGCTACACACTCAACTTTGCCAATGGTAATACTTCTTCTCGAATTTTCATTTTTCTGAGGGTAAAAAATCCAATGAAATTTGTCGTTATTGCTATGAACTCTACGCAACATCAGACCAAAACGATAAGAATCAACTCTAAATATATCAGCCAGCCTACATATCCTCAAGCAACTGTACATATGTAATTAAGTATTACTTCATTATTTTTACAATTATGAATGAAGCTCAAAATTTTGAAATACTTTTGAAAAGATGTTCTCGATTATGCAGGTAGCTAAGGTAAAAATATAAACTTTCACAAATAAGTAAATAGATATATATAGTCTTTATTCTAACAATACACATTGTTAATCCTTTCTCTCAGAAAGAAACACAGCAGGTACCAACTTTTCTTTCAACAGAGAACAGAAGCCTTCCGACGAAAGGCTTCTCCATTAACAAGTGTGTTTTATAGGGTAATTTTCACAAAACACGATTTTATTTGATGAGTAACATTGAAATTTTCATCTAAGATTGAATTATCCCCTTTGCAAGTTCTACAGAGGGTATCGCCAAAGCTCGTTTGCTTTGCACAAACTGAATAGCCTCGTTGACTTCGTATTTCTCGAACAAACAAAGGTAAGAAATTAACGAATGGACGCTTCTCACAGCGCCATAAGTGCAATGGAGATAAACAATCTAAATTCAATTAGTCTAAGCAATTCAAAGAGCTATTTACCTTAGATTGGTCAAGCATATCCTTTAGAATCTTGCTTGCTTTATTGCACCTCTCAACGACTTCATCCGCATTTCTCTCATTGATAGGGAAGCTGAGGTGTTCTATCTCCTCGTTCTTGCAACTCCTCACAACATCATCATGATTCTTGTTGTGTCTGCGGATATCATCCGGAGTCTGTAAATTGAAAACAACGTTGACTCCTTCTTCTTTCAGAAGTGAAACTTCCTCAGGTTCGTTGATGGACGCGCCTTTTTATTGCAATTAGCGAAGAAAAGAACGTTAATTGTTACCTAGCAGAATGCGAGGAGAGATCCGGTCATAAATAAAGTCTGAATATCTAACATAATCAAATTTGGCCTCAGGGGATTGATAAATCTCATTAGGGGTCAGCTCAGCTGTAAATTCATCAGAGGATGAGAGCTTCAGAAGTGGTAGCTTCGCAAGGAGCGCTGAATCTTGCTGATACTTCAGGACCGGAAAAGCTGCAGTGGATTCAGGCCTCGCGAACGATTTTGTAACTTTTCGGTTTTTGATAAATGACTGTTTCACTTTATCAAAGAGAATATATTTGTATTCAAAAGTGGTCACGCTATGATGCAAGCAGAGACTCGCGGTCCAAAATCTGCTTTTTTCAGCCGGATTTTGCGGCTCAGGGTATTCCTTGAGCTTCATCTTGATCGGGGCGGGAATCTTCATTATATTGAGAATATCTCCACAGAGATAAATTTCCTTTCGGGACTTAAATTCTGCGAGTAATGGGTCTTTTAGCATGATTTTCACGTCGCGGTGCTCCCAAGTGTCATCTACAAGAAAGAAGATAAGATCATGAATTTAGTCGATTCCGTTACTTTGCGCTAGTTGAGCTGAGGAAGAGGCAGCCGAGAGCTTGATATGCCGGTTAGAGCCTTTTTCCCAGACGACTAGTTCTGGAGTAAGGTCTTTCTCACTGGCAATGAAGTACTTATAGCTAATCTCTTTGATTTCGTCTGCAGCGACTGAAATTTCAGTAAACCAATTATGACCCTAAGACAATGAGTCAGGACTCAGCAAACCAGCTTGATTGATTACCTCGACCCAGTTCATTTGAATTGCCTTCGAAGGATCCCAGAGTCCAAGAGCAGGAATGTTTCCTGTAACGTAGAGTGAGAAGCCGAAATCGCATTTGTAGTTGATGTTAAATAGGATGTTAAATGGTTGGGCTTTCATTTTGGTGGTTGTTGCAGTTTTAACCCAAATTGATCTATTTAACTTTTCGATTATAAAAAAAGAAGAAAGAGCTCCTCTTAATGAATTTAAATGTTTGATATTATCGATAGTGAGTCACGAAAACGGAGAAAACGTTCGAGGAGTGACGCATTTAATTAATTCGAGATTTATTATTCATTAACGAATTTCAAAAATACAACGTCCGCTTTAATGCGTCACTGAGCTGAGTATAATCATTAACAGACTCAAGCTCCCGATGAATTTTCGCGCTTGTAGACAAATTAGGAGATTTTCGCGCTTGGAGGTTTGAAAAAATCGGACCTTGAAAGCACCCTTTGATAGGTTATCAGGCCGCCATTTCAGTTAGGAACCTGCAGTTTTAGAAACAAATTGACTCAATGTGATATTCTTATCAATATTAAAATAGGATGAGAGGATAAGGGTTTGGCTTATATGTTGATAAGTCCTTTGCTGATATGAGGGCTGATTGGGGTTGTTCTAGATTAGAAAACGAAAAAAAAATTGGTTCTGCTTCATTTTCAAATTAGTTTCGAAAATTTCGGTCTCTCACTCAAGAGTTTTAAATCAATCTTGAACTCTTTCAATAAAAGATGAGTGCTCGAAAAGCTCCTTTACCGAATAGTAGAGAAAAGTCGATTTCAAATTAATACTGGAGGAGGAAAAGGAGTTTGTTTCAACATTGCCTAAAATTTTAGAGACAACACATCATTTTTGACTCTGCAATTAAATTTGTTGTGAATTAGAAGGCCAGGCAAGTTGATTTAAGTTTTCATTTGCCAATGATGTGAAACTAGCGATTAGCAAAGAGATACAAGAAATATTAATTCTTAGAAGTAAATGATAGGTACATCTGTTCTTCAACTTCGTGCTGAAAAGTCTTATATGGCAAAGCTGCTGTCAATGTGAGAATGAAACTATCATTTCTTTCACCTGAAACTAGTTTTGAGTACTCAGAAAAGAAGACTACGGAAGGTTCCTATTTCTGACAAAATCGGTATCAAAACAGATTGATATTAATCGACTCTCGATTATTTAATTTTGGCAGTTAGATCGGTGGGTGGGTACATGCCGAATTAGTCTCTTAGTTTGGTGGATAAATATTCAAATTTTGAAAAAAAGATAGAGATCTTCTTATGGAAAATGCCGAAAGAACGAAATCATCTATCGAGAGAGCCATTTCTGAATGAATAGGCGCTTTTTTTTACATTTTTCGAAATTCATTGTCAAATTTTGAAAATTGCTTTTGGCGGGTTTAATGACTCGAGATCACCCGTACATTGCTATGATGACTGACATATATTGCAGGCCTAAGATAGATTACATGAATTATGTCCTTTTCAGATTGCAAAAGTTAGCTTCCAGTCAGAAATTCGTTCTGTTTTAGTAAAAAGTAGCAAAAAACCTTGCTTTTCTAGAGTAGTCTGCTTGGTGAGATTCAAGACAATGCATTCAGCAAATTTTTTTTCAACTTTCGATATTATATTATCAGAAATTAGTGCAAAGTATCATTTATCTATTCGCTTTCAATCGAGACTCAAGCAACCTCTGATGTTTTCCGTTCAGAAGCGCAACAATGCCTATCAGACCAATTTGAAATGAAGAAACGATTTCGCTTTGGCTAAGTAACGCAGAGTTACGATTTCCCATTTCGTTTTTGAAAACCATGTTATAATGTAGACTGAAAAATAAAATCTGAAGCTAAAGTTGAGAGCACTCATCTCTACACAAATGCTATCATCATTGCGCTGGATTTCGCTTCAACGACTCTTAACACTGATGAGAGAACGATGCGGCTTAGATACAAAATAAATTTAAATTCAAATCTATTGAAAACAAGGTTCATCCTATTTCGTCCATATTTAGCTCGACCTTTCTCTTGATTTCCTCTCTAGTTGGTTTGAATATCGTCACTCTTCCACAGTTATCACCTACTCTAGTCCGCATAACGATAATCCAACAGTCTATGAATTTCTTATGCAAAAAAATCAAAATTAGCTTCAAAAAGCCACCGATAAATTATGCTCCGCTCACTTCAATCAGCTTGATTGGATACTGTCTCAAATGCTTAAAGAATTCACACAGCAAAGAAAGCACATTTTTAGTATCATCATATTCTTGTGATTATAAAAGGGTAGAAATGATAATTAGATATAAAATGCATTATTTTGTGCAAATGATTTACGAGCAAATTCATGTGTTTCTTAGCATAACAAGCAAAATAAACTCAATATATATTCGTGGAGATTTATTGCAGTTTATAAAAAATTTTCGAATTAGTGCATTAAGCCCTATACTTCAGCTTGTCAATGATCTCCCCAGCTTCGAGAGGACAACGCTCTACACGGCAATGATCCCTCTCTTCTTCTCGACTATCGAAAACTTCCTTGATATGCTTTTGATATCAAATTGCGCGGAAGACGGGTTAGAGAAATCCAGCAGTCTGATTTCCTCTAACGTCTCTTGAAGCCTCGGGATAATATTGACAACGAAGTCGTATCTTTCGAGCTCAATGCTCTTTAGAGTCTTTTCGATAAGTACCTTCTTTGAGCTAAGTGCCTTGAAGTTTTTGCTACTAGGAACCGGACTAGGGGATCTTTGCCGAGCGTCGACAACAGAACTAAAGGTCACGTTGGATTTCGGGGAGGGTTCAAGTGATCGGACCTCACCTTTCCTGAGCTGATCTACGACGTTGAGGAACTCTCTTTTCACGTTCAGCATGCGCTTTGCCCCGCTGTTCAAAATGCTCATGTACTTCACCAAGTTGACTTTGAAAGCATTGAGATCTTTGCGTTCGGGCTCGTTGATATGCAAGAGTATATAAGGATATTCAGTCGAAATCTGACATCCGATCCCTTCAAAACGCTCTTTTTTAACAGAAGCAATGGCGAGGAGATGGACGACGATGGCGTTGAGTATGGACCGTTGTCCGGTTAGCCTGAGCAGTTCATTCTTGGTTTCATGTAGGTCTTTTTCCATGTTTTCGACTTCGAATAGGACACGTGTCAAGTCACCTTGGAGCTATATCGCATATTTAGAATTGAAATGAACCAGCAATTACCTGATCGGATCTATTCGAAGTGACGTCCAGGCCGTCCCAGGAACTGCGTCGATACTTCATAGTTTTAGTTTTTCGTGGTTTAGAGCTCGAACAAGCACTGCCCATGGCTTCCTTATTCTATTAAGTTTTTAATATAATTTATTATTAGGCGTTGTCGCGTCAACCAATTTTAAATACCTGATTTGACTGATTATAGAATATTTAGAGAAATTCAGAATCGAATCAAAGGAGATCTATTGGAATCTTATTTGCTGGAGGTAAAACCCTTCCATCTATATTGTCCTCATACAAAGATAATGGTGTCTGTTCGGAGGTAGTGTATTCTTGCTGTTCTAGCATACGAATGCATGAAAAGCGGGTACGAGACGTTTTTTGGAAATCGTGAAACGATTATGATGGCTGGTTTGGAACATGCCAGAGAGTTAGAGACGTTTCAATCGTAAATTCGCGAACTCTGATAGAACATAAGAGACTGTTTAGAAAAAATTTACCTCGAACAGTCAGTAAAATTATCAGTAATAAATCGGCTGTACTCTGACTTTGCTTGAGAACTGAGAATGCGATTAATAGGAGAATTTTCGGATTTCGTAGCCTGGAACTGGAGAATCACTACTGATGAATACCAATACGCCTCACGCTGTGCATTCGGGATACAACTATTGAAAAGATTGTAAGAGCTTGACTTAGAGCCAGTTGTTGGAACTAAGAGACAGAACAAATAAAAGTATTAATTTTTCTCAATGTCGTCATTCGATTCGAATATACGAAGTTCAGAGCATCCTTATTTTTAGGCTCAAATTCTGTATTCGAGTGGTTCTATGATGAGAAATATAGAGTACAAAAGGAAGTGCGAGAAAGATGGTTACTCCGTGAAAATGAGATCTCGCTAAGCTTGCATTTTATGTGTATACAAATGAATGAGTTTTTTAAGTTATAAAACAAAAGCAATCCAAAAAGTTCTATTTTTCAGGGAAAATGCGATCCAGTTATTTTATTTCTATCTATAAGTTAGCTAGTTTCTTTCGAATAAACACCCGAAATCTCAATTTATAATGCTTTGTCTTCGATTATTTTTCAAGGACGGCCTTGACTTGAAACCGAACCGTAGCAAAACGTGAAGCGCAAAGTTCAATATCTAATAAATTAGAGCTACCCAATCAAATCCACATTGAGAAGCTAACTTTTGAAACTTGGAAGTCAATATAGAACAAGCTCTACTGAACGACTCTCTCTCTCATTTTTTATACTAATGCTATTTAATATTTCATCGTTAAACATTTTTCCCAATTATTTTTCCTATTCTGGCGGAACAGTTAGTCCGGAAAACGCATTAAACAAAGATAACAAGACATCTGTGTTGATTAGGATCCTAGTTATTCAATGCACTTGTTGAAAAAATGTCAATATTTCCCTCGTTCTTGGAAATGTTTAAAATACCAGAAGTAAAAATTTTATCAAAAACCACCATCTCCAATTTCAAACCCGTCGGATATATTCTCATCATTGAATACTTTCGTCACAGCTGTCTTTCGATGATATAGATGATGTAAATACCCTATTGCCATTCAATCAAATAAATTCGAGGGAAAAATTTATCAGGCAAGGGGAGTTTCTATCCTGTGGAATGTGTTACGTCTAGCTTGTGAGAGACTAAGCCGGCTTTTAGGAAATAACATATGATGATAAAGAAGTAGGTAAAAAAAAAACGAAGATATGAAGAAATGTCTGAGTAACTTTTTCCAGGGATCTCAGTGTAATGTGCTGAATCTTTCTATTACTTCAGTATATCAAACAAGATCGAGTATAGAAAATAAGAGAACTTCTGCTGAGATGAGAAGCGAAATTGAGTTTAGGAATTGATTTCTGAGAAAAAGAGAGAATTCATCATCAATACAGTTGATACTTAAAGAATGATCCAAAAACAATCACAGGTGAGAAGAGATTTTAGAGGACACCTTCTTATCATGGATACTAAGCAAAGAACCATCTAATTTTTTGTGAAATTAATCCAATGATTTTATCAGAGCTTCATTAGTCATATTTAAAGTGAATTTTTTATGTAAGTTAAACTATTATTTGGCTCGGTTTTTTGAATTAAACGAAAGTACTCTGATAACAAACTTCAATCGATTACAATATGTTTTCTGCAAGCTCTGTTTCCTGCTTGCTGGGAGAACAGCCCCAGCTCTCATTAGAGCTTGCAGCGGCTGAAAGTCCTCCTTGTGGAACTGCTATCGCCTTGGTTGTATTAGGAATAATTTCAGCATTGGGGTGCATTTTTAATATATTCACGACTTTTCTACTCAAACTCCACTTCAATGAGCTCGGGAAAATGGTAATATTTCTCTCAATCGCCGATATCATCTTCACCATCATTTTCACCGTTGGAGAAGAATCTACGATTGTGGATATCATTTTCAGCATGTCATGGGCTGCATCAGTTATAATGCTAGGGTGCTTCGCACATGCATTGTATAGAACAGTCAAATCTGATGAAGAAAAAGCTCTCAACAACGTCCTATTGAAAAAATACATAATCACTTGCTTGGTTATATCAGCCTTCATTGGAGTCCTATGCATTGATCCCTCATTGGACATATTTGTTTATTCGTCACTGGGAACATTGGCATTGGCAGCTATTGTATATTCTATATTTTGCTACATTTCTGTGCTGAAGAACTTACTCGAAATTAAAAGAGAAATTCATTTGGAGCTGCTGGTTTACCCTTTATTCCTCATAATTTGCGAGTTCCCTTTTATCGTCGTCCTGTTTCATGTTATTTTTACGGACCAATTGCCTTCAGATGAATTTAAAAAAGTCAGTTCGCTATTACTGATGAGTCGAGGTCTCTTGAATTCTCTGGCTTATGGACTATCTGCCAGAGTTAGACTCGGATTTAAAACTCTCTGCAAATCAAAAAAGGGCTCAAGTCAGAGTGAGTCATACTTTACAAGTTTAATCGAGAATTCCAGCATGATGACAATGAGCTTAAAGGCTCCGAATTATGTTTTACATGATAGCATATCCTCCAACCAACTAATTTGAGTCACTTTCATCATCCTTCAACTTAAATTCATCAATTTCTCATTAAATTGACTTTAAAGCTTGTAAACATTTGTCTTCTTGACACTAAGACCATGTTGTCTTTTTCAATGGTTTTTTTTTGTGTTTGGGAACCATCGGCAAGCAAGTAATGAGAAATTAGTCTTTCTCAATCAATCAGCAAACAACAATTCTCATTCTTGTCAAACAAAAAGAAAAAGAAAAAGCAGCGAGCCCCAACAGAATTCAGAATCATCAATTTGCTTAAAGTAGATAGGTCTATAATGAATTTCGGAGCTGTGTGTGGAACGATCTCTAAGCAGTCTTTTGGGCACTAATCTGCAAATGTGAGAAACATTATAGAGTAATTTTTTCCAGAGATCTCATTGGAATGTGTTGAATCTTTCTCAATTATTTCAGGAAATCAAACAAGATCGAATATAGAAATTAATAGAACTTCTGTCGGGATGAGTAGCGAAATTGAGTTTAGGAATTGATTTCTCAAAAAAAGAGAAAAAAACGAGAATTCATCATCAATACAGTTGATACTTAAAGAGTGATCCAAAAATAATGACAATTAAGAAGAAGTTCCAGAGGATCAGCATGGACACTTTCTTATAATGGATTCTAAGCAAAGAACAATCTAAAATATGTTGAAATCGATCTAATGATTTTATCAGAGCTTCACTAGCCATATTTCAAGTAAATTTTTATTTAAATTAAACTATGAGCGGGCTCATTTTTCTTCAATCAAACGAAAGTACTCTGATTACAAATTTAACTCGATTAAAATATGCTTTCTGCATCTTATTTTTCCCGCTTGCTGGGAGAACACCTCCAGCTCTCATTAGAGCTTGCAGCTGCTGAAAGTCCTCCTTGTGGAACTGCTATCGCCTTGGTTGTAATAGGAATAATCTCAGCATTGGGATGCATTTTTAATATAATAACCACTTTTCTACTCAAACTCCACCTCAATGTGCTCGGGAAAATGATAATATTTCTCTCAATCGCTGATATCATCTTCACCATCAGTTTCATTATCGAAATACAATCATCTATTGTGGAAATCATTTTCAGCATGTCATGGACTGCATCAGTTACAATGCTAGGCTGTTTCGCACATACATTGTATAGAACAGTCAAATCTGATGAAGAAGCTCCCAGCAACGTTCTATTGAAAAAATACATAATCACTTGCTTTGTTATATCAGCACTTATTGGAGTCCTATGCATTGATCCCTCATTGGACACGTTTGTTTATTCTTCACTGGGAACATTGGCATTGGCAGCTATTGTATATTCTATATTTTGCTACATTTTTGTGCTGAAGAAATTACTCGAAATTAAAAGAGAAATTCATTTGGAGCTGCTGGTTTACCCTTTATTCCTCATAATTTGTGAATTTCCATTCATTGTCGTCCAGTTTCATGTTATTTTCAAGGGTCAACTGCCTTCAGCTGAATTTAAAGAAGTCAGTATGCTATTGCTGGTGAGTCGAGGTCTCCTGAATTCTCTGGCTTATGGACTATCTGCCAGAGTTAGACTCGGATTCAAATCGCTCTGCAAATCCAAAACGGCCTCCAATCAGAGGGAGTCTTATTTTACAAGTTTCACTGACAGATTCAGCATGGCATTTAGCGTAAAGACTCTAAAGACTCCGAATTATGTTTTATATGATAGCACCTTGCTATCCCAAAATGAGTCTGTTCTGCGAAGTCAACATACCCAAACCAACTTAATCGACAAACCGCTAATTTGAGTCACTTTCATCATCCTTCAACTTAAATTCATCAATTCCTCATTCAATTTACTTTACAGCTTGCAAAAATTTGTCTTCTTGACACTAAATTAATATTCGAAGATTCAAAAAACTTTCTGAGTTAATTTATCCTAATCTTGGGAAACTGCCCATCAGGAGAACACATTTGAACAAGGCAAAGGCTTATGTGTAGATTGGTATCTCAGTTATTCGGGACACTTATTCTAAAACTATCGATGTTTACCTCTATCTTGAAAACTTTAACTTCTGAGAACCAAATCATCCGAGACGCCGGTCTCTTTAATTCCAAACTACAAACTAAAAATTACATTGAAAATGGTAGAGACTGAAAGAATTATTAAAATTATCTCAACTAACAGTAGTACAATTTAACTAATACTACACACAGAAAACTTTTGACAATCCGCGTTGAGAGATCTATTGCAACTGAATTTTCTTTGGCTTTCAAAATCGAAATTTGCAGATTTAAGCTGTCACTTTCTTCTTTATAAATATCCGTACCTCCCAAGCCGTCTTTCAAGTAGATTTTTCATCGGAATTAAATTAAACAAAAGTACTCTGATAACAAACTTCAACCGATTAAGATATGCTTTCCGCATGGAACGTTCTCTGCCTGCTAGGAGAACATCTCCAGCTCTCATTAGAGCTAGAAAATGCCGAAAGCAACTCGAAACCCCCTGGAACTACGGTCGCCTTACATGTAATGGGAGCGATATCGGCCTTAGGGTGCATTTTTAATATAATAACCACTTTTCTACTCAAACTCCACCTCAATGTGCTCGGAAAAATGGTAATATTTCTCTCAATCGCCGATACAATCTTCACCATAAGTTTCATTATCGAAATACAATCATTTATTGTGGAAATCATTTTCAGCATGTCATGGACTGCATCAGTGACAATGCTAGGCTGTTTCGCACATACATTGTATAGAACAGTCAAATCTGATGAAGAAGCTCCCAGCAACGTTCTATTGAAAAAATACATAATCACTTGCTTTGTTATATCAGCACTTATTGGAGTCCTATGCATTGATCCCTCATTGGACACGTTTGTTTATTCTTCACTGGGAACATTGGCATTGGCAGCTATTGTATACTCTACATTCTGCTACATTTTTGTGCTGAAGAAATTACTCGAGTTTGAAAGAGAAATTCATTTGGAGCTCCTGGTCTATCCTTTATTCCTCATAATTTGTGAATTTCCATTCATCGTCGTCCAGTTTTACGTTATTTTCAAGGGTCAACTGCCTTCAGCTGAATTTAGAAAGTTCAGTATGCTATTGCTGGTGAGTCGAGGTCTCCTGAATTCTCTGGCTTATGGACTATCTGCCAGAGTTAGACTCGGATTCAAAACGCTCTGTAAATCAAAAAGGGACTCAAATCAGAGGGACTCATATTTTACAAGTTTAATCGAGAATCAAACTCGAACTACATTAAGCTTAAAGACACCGAATTATATTTTACATAATAGCAGTGTGCTATCCCGAAGCAAATCCGTTATGCCAAGGGACTATTCTCTCTAAACTTAATGTTCAAATTCAATTGGAAACTAGTTCAATTGACTAACTCCTAATTTGAGTCGCTCTCATAATTGGTAATGTAAATGCATCAATGTCAAATTACCTTTACTTAAAGCTCGTAATATCTTCTATTCTTGTCACTACAACTAGATGATGATGGAGGCGAAAAGATTATGAGTTAAAAACCAAAAAAGGAAAAAAAAAAACATTAATCACATAATTATTTCATCAATATTCACAATATGAACAAGAACCTTATATAAACTCTCTCAGAGATTTCTTCTAACCAGCTTCTCTTTGGTTTTAAAAAGTGAAATGTTGGCTTAAGCGCTGAAAAATCAAAATTTCTACTTGATAAAATCTCGTGTTTATCAGGACTTCACGAGCCATGTTAATTGCTGTTAAATTCTAAACACAAATCCATTGCTTAAATTAAACAAAAAGTACTCTGATCGCAACTTCAATCGATTAACCTATGACTTCTGAATGTAATGTATTCTGCTTGTTCGGAAAGCAACTCCAGCTCTCACTAGAACTAGTAGATGCTGAAAGCAACTCGGAGCTCCCTGGTATTGTTATTGCGTTGATTGTGATAGGAATAATATCAACATTGGGGTGCATTTTTAATATCATCGCCACTTTTCTGCTCAAACTTCACCGCAACGAGCTTGGGAAAATGGTAATATTTCTCTCAATTACCGATATCATCTTCACCATCATTTTCACCATTGATGCACAATCTACGATTGTGGATATCATTTTCAGCATGTCATGGGCTGGATCAGTTACATGGCTAGGCTGCTTCGCACATACATTGTATCGAACAGTCAAATCTAATGGAGAATTTATAAACCACGTGCCGCTAAAAAAATACATAATCATTTTCTTGGTTGTATCAAACTTCATTGGAGTCCTATGTGCAATTATTGCCTTAGGAACAACTGATCCGAAGATGGACATGGTTACTTATTCTACACTGGGAACATTAGCATTGGGAGCTATCGCATACTCCACATTTTGCTACATTTCTGTGCTGAAGAAATTACTAGAAATTAACAGAGAAATTCACTTGGAGCTCCTGGTTTACCCTTTATTCCTCATAATTTGCGAATTTCCATTCATCGTCGTCCAGTTTCATGTTATTTTTACGGTCCAATTGCCTTCAGCTGAATTTAGAAAGTTCAGTATGCTATTGCTGGTGAGTCGAGGTTTCTTGAATTCTCTAGCTTATGGACTATCTGCCAGAGTTAGACTTGGATTTAAAACTCTCTGCAAATCAAAAAAGGACTTCAATCCTCTGGATTCACAATTATTAGAGGATCAGAGCAGGCCTATCGCCAGATTGAAAGCTTCGAATTTTAATTCTCAAGACGAGAATCCGCAATCTTTTTCGCAAAGCCCACAATCTTTTTCGCCAAGTCCTTACAGTCTTTAGCTTTACCTGCGAATTAGATCAGAAACTAGTTTCATTGACTGCTAGCTACCTTTAAATTGGCGGCATACTTTACAGCACATACACAGAAATATAACATTCAATTTAGAGTCAAAGCTACCAAGATTTCTTTCATACTTGCCCACACCATTTGGCCAATTTTTTCAATAGTGTGTTGAAACTCTTGTCATCAACAACATAATTTTCGAATATCAATGAGAAATTCAGTTTTTACTCAACTAACAAGCTGCATTCTCATCTCAAAATGTTTTGTATAGGTATTAGCATCTGAAAAATGATTAGAAGATATTTTTTCATCGAGACGGTGATCATAATTTCTATATATATAGATAAATGAGGCTTTTTTGTTTCTATTTCAGCTTGCATTCATTAAATAAAATAGCTCAAGATTTCCTTTCCAATTAAAAACTAACCTCAAAATTATTGAATCATTTGAAAATGTTCTTTGAAGACACCGCTACAGGTCTTCTGAGAGAGCCTCTTGTGCTAAATTCAGAGCTCAGGGCCGCGGAGACTGAGTCTGGGTTGTCTGGATTCGATCTTGCTTTTCTCATTTTCGGAATACTCTCAGGATTGGGATGTATCTTCAACATCGTCATTACTTTTCTCCTCAAGCTTCACAAAAACGTGCTTGGAAAAATGATGATATTTATCTCAGCAGGTGATGCCATTTTCACTCTCAGTCTCGCTGCTCCTTACATTGGAATCTGGGGATCATCCAGTTTTATTATCATTCTCTCTGGTGCAACATGGGCCTGGTCAATTTTCTGGATCTGCTGTTTTGCACATGCATTATACATCTCAGTCAAGTTTGGAGAAGAGAGGATTAACAATTCCCTCTTGAAAAAATACATTTGCATTTCAATCACGGCCTCAGTCATCGCAGGAGGCTTATTCGCTATTTTCATACTAACAGGAAGCAGCTCCTCGTATAGATCTTTTTATCGAACGTTTATGTCTATAGTGACTAACTCAAGCATACTTTATTGCGTAGTATGCTACATTTCCGTGTTTAAGAAACTACGCGATTATGGAACAACAGTTCACTTTGAACTATTAGTATACCCTTTACTACTCATCATCTGCGAATTTCCGATAGCAGCCCTCCCAATATACGTTTCACTCTCAAATCAGAGCACCCCAGCGACGCTGCTAAATATCGGTTTTCTGTGTTTTATGAGCCGAGGCATTTGGAATTCTCTCGCTTATGGACTGTCCTCCAAAATTAGACACGGAGTCAAATCTCTATGCAGAATGAGGGCGCAAGGAGGGACAAAAGAGACTCTCCTGCCATCATATAAGTCGGGTCATAAGAATCATCATGGCCGTGATGATCGTGGTATGAGCAATTACGAGCCTAATTTCGTTTTAAGAGAGACTGCATGCGATGTATAGATAATTTATAAACGTCAAAGGGTAGTTCTCGTGCGAGATTTGATTTGTAAGGACATTTTTATTTAGTTGATAGTTAGTCTGCATTGCTCATATTTTCAGCATAAATATGCTTTTATTTTGGAAATTTAGAATTCTTTTTGCTTGCAAAGCAACGCATAAATCTGGTCATTTGTAAGTAAGTCGAGCTCTATTGGAAACACATTATATTTTGAAGTTGAGAACAAGATTTCATGAGGAATAAATACATTAACTCAGGATTTAACTTCTAATTAAAACTATCCTCTCTAAAAATTTGCACTCTGTAAGGAAAGGTTTTTGAAAACCCCAGGATAAATTCTTTCGAAAACAACAGCGGTTAGCTTCGGATATTACCAGAACAAGTCAAACACACAAATGTCAGGCGGAGATGTTGCTTTCTATGTTCTAGGCACATTATCAATGTTGGGTTGCATCTTCAATATACTAATAACTTTACTCCTCAAATTCCACCATATCATATTGGGAAAAATGATGCTTTGTCTCTCAACCAGCGACATTTTCATCATCATCACTCTGAGCGCACTATACCTTCAGCTTTGGCAAGTGATTCAATTCTATGATATAATTTTCTTCCTCGCATGGACTGGGTCAGTTTCCTGGATATGCTGTTTCGCACACGCCTTGCATACCTCAGTCAAATCCGGAGAAGAATGTCTTAACAATTCACTCTTAAAGAAGTACATCTGCATTGCGCTGACTATATCAGCAATGGCTGGGAGTTTGTTTGCAATATTTTTAATAACTGGAAGCAATCCTACTTTTTACAAAGTGCTTCTCTTCATAATGGTGATGATGGTGCTCACAAGCATTATATACTGTGCGATATGCTACCTTTCTGTGTTTAAAAAACTGCAAAAATACCAAGGAAACGTTCATCTAGAGCTCTTTCTCTACCCATTAATCATGATTCTTTGCGAATTCCCGCTGATGATATACATTCTTACTTTTATTTTGAAAGTTGACGGCCTTGCAGACTTTTTCTATCACTTCGGAATACTCTGTTTGTCGAGCAGAGGCATTTGGAATTCTCTGGCTTATGGGCTGTCTTCCAAAATCAGAATCGGGTTCAAGACTCTCTGTAAAGGGAAACTTCGGGAAAAGAATAAGGACAAGTTACCGGAGGCTTATCCCTCAGATTTGGTGTATAGTGATATGCCTCTCGACAAGGGTAGCTTTGATGCTCCAAACTTTGTTCTGAAGTAACACACAAGAATAAACCCTAATGATTTTTATGTCAACCATTTTCAGTGTTTGAAATAGCGATGTTCTTTGATACTGATGTAACGTTCAACAAGTTTATTTGCAAATTTGCGCAATTAGATAAGTGACCATTTATGTAATTGTAAAGTACTGAAATCCTTTTATTCCTTCAGAGAACGAATCAAAGCCGGAAATTGTGGAAATTGAACGTCCTTTGCAAATATATTCCCTCGCATTTTTTTGTTTTGAAAGAAGAGACTTACAGAGTGTATGAAGCTAAAGATATAATACATTCTTATAATTTGATATATTCAGAAAATTGTGAACAGATGTTGTTTTGATGAAGAAATTGGGCTTCTCACCTATTATTGAGAAATAGTGAGAAGCAAAAGGATGGAAGCTGTTGCTTTTTGGTGTGAATCAACAAATTCCAGTCAAATAGAAACAAATTATGTTAATCGTCCCTATCTTATAGGTATTAGGGCTATATCAAATCGGAAAAGATGCATTACAGTCTTATTTTAATTTTGAGCACGACAAATTTTTTTCACCTGATTATATGAGAAGTCGAGTCGATTATAAAACAATTAATCGACTCAAGATATAAGATTCAATCAAAACTAATAATTGCTAAACCTAATTGTCAGAAAATGCTTTTCGAAAACTCTACATCATTTTCCATAAACACAACCTCAAAGTCCTCCCAGGAAGAATCTTTAAGCCCTGAAATGAAAGTTATCTACTACGTTTTAATAATTCTCTCAGCATTGGGTTGCATCTTCAATCTAATCGCAACTTTCTTGCTTAAACTACACGGAAATGTACTTGGAAAAATGACGATATTTCTCTCCATAAACGATCTCATCTTTATCATAGCTCTTATCCTAGGAATCTTCGGTAAGAGGGAAGATATTCCTTTTCTCGTAGTTTTTTCCTCTTTAACAATGTGGGCCTCGTGGACTGGATCAATTTTCTGGGTATGCTGTTTCGGACATGCATTATATACTTCAGTCAAGTCTGGAGAACAATGTCTGACCAATTCGCTTTTCAGCAAGTATGTTTGCAGCTCATTCATCGTATCAGTGGTATCAATGGTGACTGAGTATCTGTCAGTGTATGAATCAATCCTCTCTCTCTCGATCTTTGCAGGAACGATAACCACAAGTATTGTATACTGCTCAGCGTGCTATATTACTGTATTTAAAATCTTACGCCAAAATCAGGAAAAAGTTCCTCTCGAACTATTATTGTACCCTCTCATTCTCATTATTTGTGAAATTGCAATATTACTGTACGCTATTATGTCAACCTTTATAGTGGAACATGATAAATCAATGCTGGTCACTAATATTGGAGTGCTAATTTTTCTAAGTCGAGGGATTTGGAATTCACTGGCTTATGGACTGTCTTCCAAAATCAGATCTGGGTTCAAGGCTCTATGCAAACAGCCAAAAAATAAGAAACTATTGGAATCACAATTCTCAATTATCACATATTCTGACACGAGTTACAACAGTCGGAGCAGGGGCGTAACTAGCTTAGAGGCTCCAGGTTTTGTTTTAGTATATGGCAGCTTAACCAATCAGGATTCTCCGCATGGCCCATTAGCATACCAGCTCTAAATAATGATGTTCGGATATATACAATCGAGTCAGACCTGCTTGCTAAAATTTGTTTCTATTAACATATTCATATATAAGTGTTGTCAAAATTTATTAACCTCATTCGGCAATTGATTTATTTCATCATTGCGTTAATATTAAAATATTGGAATCTGAAGCGATGAGTAATTGTAGAGATTTCATATTTCACCTTGAATCACAGTTAGAAAAAATGACAGAATGCAAAAGAATGAGTGAGAGCACTTTTTTCTTAGGATTATAATACTTTTAAGAGCAACTGTTAGAATTTTGTCTGCAGAAACTCAAAGCACAGTTTTCGATGGGAGTTAATTCTCAACTAAAAATTTTCTTATGTTCTCGACCGAACGACTCTGATATTTCTTTCATCGACAAGATCAACCTTCTAGATATGCTATTTCTTATGCGATATCATATCAGTCAAATTTAAAGAAGAAATACTCAACAAACTAGCAATCGAAAACTCATATGATCTATTCATTCTTCTAATAGGCCTTTGTTCTTGATTTAATAAAGATAAAATCTGGATTGCATCCCAACTTTATTGCGATCCATTAACCTTGGAAATAATTAATACTAGTCAGTTGTCTCTCGGCAAAGTTTGCTTTGTCTCTCTTAATTTTGTTCTCAAGTAAAGTACAAGTACAACTCCTCATGGATATCTCCGGGTAGATATTTTGTCGGTCATATTCAGTAATGAACATTGTGATCATAGTGTGTGAGATATATATGTTGATTTCTGAGCTTATTTCCCATCCATTTCATTATTAATGCTTCATATTTTCTTTCTTTCTTCCTTTAAAAAGGGTTTCTAAACGACAAATTCTTTGTGCATGGGAAATATGTGCAATATATTTAGAATAAATGATCTTTTAAGAGTGTTTTGTCGTTATCAAGGTCTTTCAAAATCGATGGATAGAACAACAATTTCATTCAAAAGTCAGCGGATCATGAGCTAATCACACTATCAGAAACTGCAAAGTGCTGCTCTTGGAGCTAATAAGACAGTGATTCTTCTTTGAAAACGACTACTTTCTTCACCTACCGATCTGAGAACTCGAGTCGATAAAAATTAATCGGCTCAAGCAAGGATTAGATCCATTTTAAATTGTACTTATTAATTATTAAAGTTTCGCATTTGACGAAACTGGTTTTTGAAAATTCATTCATAAATCTGAAGGGCTAAATGAACGATTTTGATGCTTTTGATGTTGCCTCCCACGTTTTAATGTTGCTATCAGCATTGGGTTGTATCTTCAATCTAATCGCAACCTTCTTGCTCAAACATCATCGAAATGTGCTTGGAAAAATGATGATATTTCTCTCCATAAGCGATCTTATATGCATCATAGCCATCCTTGACGGATGGAAATACAGTCTTTTTCTCATGGTTTTTCCTACGTATATCATGTGGGTCTCGTGGACTGGATCCGTTTTATGGGTATGCTGTTTTGCACATGCTTTGCTGACCTCAGTCAAGTTTGGAGAAGAATGTCTGACCAATGCGCTCTTTCAAAAGTATGCTTACATCTCAATCATCGTATCAATACTAATTGCGAGTCCGATTGCAATATTTGATTCATCATTCTGTTACACTCCCTTGGCAGTCATTGGAATTGCAAGCATTATATACTGTACAACTTGCTATATCACTGTATTTCAAATATTGCGTCAAGGTCAAGGTAAAGCTCATCTCGAGCTCTTATTGTACCCTCTGATTCTCATGATTTGTGAACTCGCAATGGTAATGATCCATGTGTATATGATTTTTCATCTGAATAAGGATGTTCCACAACATTTCTATCAAATCGGGGAACTACTTTTTGTGAGTCGAGGGGTTTGGAATTCACTCGCTTATGGCCTGTCTTCAAAAATTAGATCTGGATTCAAAACTCTATGCAGGCGAAGAGATAGTCTAAAGGATCAGAAGTTATTGGAATATACTAACATGAACGATAGTCAGAGTATGAACTTAAGTGGCTTGAGGCCTCCGAACTTTGTGTTAAAATACAACAGTATACTTTCTCGGGAATCCCTGAATAATCGTTAAGCAGGCCAGTCTCAGTAATCTAACTAATGATGTCCACCTATATGACACCTTTGAGATTGTATTAAGTCCATCATGATCGAATTCGCATTTATAAGTAATTACATAACAATTGACAGATCATAATTTGTTACATTATTCAACAGCACTTTAATCATTGCTTTCACATGGCGAATATGAAGCGTCTACCACTGCATAAATTCAGAAAAGAAACTTCAACCTAAACGCTTTTTGAAAAATGTCAAGATGTAAAACACGAGGGGTATATAGGGCACGATAATAATTTTGCCAAATTCAATAATTAAAACTGCGATTGATAAAATATTTAGCATTGCAATAAAATGATTTTCGAAAACTCTACCTTATATCTCCAAAACACGACATCCGGAAACGCCACAGACTGTCGTGAAATTCCTATGGTAGTTCCCTCCACCGTTCTGGTGGCACTGTCGATAATGGGTTGCATCTTCAATCTATTTGCAACTTTCTTGTTCAAACACCACAAACATGTGCTTGGGAAAATGATGATCTTTTTCTCCATCAACGACCTCATCCTCATGGTATTGTTCGGGCCATCATATCTTTGCTGGTTGGGATATTTTCCTTATAAGTATTTTATTATGAGGTTCACGTGGATTGGGTCAATGTTGTGGGCATGCTGTTTAGCACATGCATTATATACTTCAGTCAAATTTGGAGAAGAATCTTTGACCAATTCACTCTTGAAAAAGTATGCTTGCAGTTCACTCATCTTATCAGCGGTGTTTGCGAGTCTGATACAAATATTTCCAATAGATGCCAAGACTTATTTTTGGTCAACCAAACTCTTCGCAGTAGTTATAATCACATGCTTTTTATGCTGCGCAGTGTGCTATATTGCTGCCCTGAAAATCCTCCGTCACCATCAAGGGAAGATTCATCTCGAATTATTATTATACCCTCTCATTCTTCTTATTTGTGAACTCCCATTGCTGACTATTACAGCTAATTCCTTACTTACAGGGAAGCCACAACCTTCTGGTCTTTTCTATAATATGGCGGAACAATTTTTTCTGAGTCGAGGCATTTGGAATTCACTTTCTTATGGACTATCTTCCAAAATTAGAAACGGATTCAAAATTCTGTGCAGGCGGGAAAACGGGCAACAACAAAAGAGACCATCGGAATCACAATTCTCTTTGATAACACATACTGACTTTAGCGGGAGTCAGATAAGACGGGTGACCACCTTGAAGGATCCTAATTTTATTTTGAAATACAGCTGTATAAATTCTCAGGATTCACGTGTAAGTTTGCTCACATCAATTTAAATAATTCAAATGATGATGATTAGCAATATTGCACCTCTTTGGTTGCTCTTCAATAAGACCTGCCTGCGAAAATTCGCTTTTATAAATAAACAGTGTCATAATTTAAGTACCTGCTCAACAATTAATTTATCTAATCGTTGCGTTCACATTGCGAAGCTGAAGCGTTTAAGCATTGCATAAATTTTGAACATCATCTACATCCAATATCACTATGCTGAGAAACGATTGGGTGTATACATTTTTTTCTTGAAAATCTTGATATTTTGAAGAGCAATTGAGAGAATTTTAGTGTTCAGAGATTAAATGCACAAGTCATGTCCCAGCAGTCAATTTTCGTTGAAAAATATTGTCATGCGATAACATGAAATTGAACTGCATTCTAGTTTGAAGGTTATTTGACTTGTTAGGGTGACCTTGGAGACGTTAAAGATCACGTTTGCTTCAACCTCTAAACCGAGGTAAAGTTTGAAGAAAAATTCGTTGGTTGGAAAAGATGACTGTTATAATAATTCCTCAAGGATATCTCAGAGTTGATCCTTCATTGGCAATCTTCGGCATTCAAAAATGTGATAATACTCATGGAAATTGATCAATCCATCATGTATAAAGTTTTATAGTTGATTTGCAACACAATTCGCTCCGTGATCATCTATCCATGCATTGAGAAAAGTTCCTAAAGAAGATACTCAAGAGCTCAGCAACAGATAGGATGTAATAGTTAGTCACCCCCTATCTGAAAGATTTCGGGGCTGTATATAAAGCGTACAAAGATTGATGACGATATCATTTCTTCTTTGAACAAAGCAGTTTAGGTAGCCTGGTGGTATTAGAACTCGAGTCTTTTTGATAAAACAATTAATTGGCTCAAGACATAAAATTCGATGTAAATTATAATTGTGAGTTACTGCAATCTAAAAAATGAATTTTGAAAACGCTTCCTCAAATTCCACAAACACAACCTCTCATTACTCTTCTTTAAGCCCTGGAATAACGGAAATTACCTCCAACGTTCTCATAATTCTATCAATATTGGGTTGCAGCTTCAATCTATTTGCAACTTTCTTGTTCAAACATCACAAACATGTACTTGGGAAAATGACGATCTTTTTCTCCATCAACGACCTCATCCTCATGGTATTGTTCGGGCCATCATATCTTTGCTGGTTGGGATATTTTCCTTATAAGTATTTTATTATGAGGTTCACGTGGATTGGGTCAATGTTGTGGGCATGCTGTTTAGCACATGCATTATATACTTCAGTCAAATTTGGAGAAGAATCTTTGACCAATTCACTCTTGAAAAAGTATGCTTGCAGTTCACTCATCTTATCAGCGGTGTTTGCGAGTCTGATACAAATATTTCCAATAGATGCCAAGACTTATTTTTGGTCAACCAAACTCTTCGCAGTAGTTATAATCACATGCTTTTTATGCTGCGCAGTGTGCTATATTGCTGCCCTGAAAATCCTCCGTCACCATCAAGGGAAGATTCATCTCGAATTATTATTATACCCTCTCATTCTTCTTATTTGTGAACTCCCATTGTTGACGATTACAGTTAATTCCTCTCTTACAGGGAACTTGCAACTTTCTGGTCTTTTCTATGATATGGCGAAGTTATTTTTTCTGAGTCGAGGAATTTTGAATTCATTCGCTTATGGACTATCTTCCAAAATTCGAGCTGGATTCAAAGCTCTATGCAGGCGGGGAAACAAGGAACAAGAGACAAGACTATTGGAATCACAATTCTCTTTGATAACACATACTGACTTTAGCGGGAGTCAGATAAGACGAGTGACCACCTTGAAGGATCCTAATTTTATTTTGAAATACAGCAGTCTAGATTCTCGGGAATCACGGGAAACTCTTCCACATAAGTTCAAATAATCGATAGAATGACCACGCTTAGCTATCTATATAGCAACCTCTTGAATTTGATCTTTTCGTCAGCCTTGCTCGAATTCGTATTGAAAAGCAATTCATCGCAAACATTTACATAATTTGTTAACTTATACAACAATTATTTTAGCCATTGCTTTCACATTGTGACTAATTGTATAGCTCAGAACTAGAACACTTTTCTTGGGAAATGTGATATTTAAAGAGCTATTTGCCCAATTGTAGTCTGGAAAGACTCAAAACACAGGTCAGGATCCAGTAGTCAATTGTTGTTGAAAAATATCCTGATATTCGCGACAAAATCACTCTGATATTTCTCTCTTGGGCTGAATCAATCTTCTGGATATGCTACTTCTCATGCAATATCATACCAAATTCAAAGAAGAAAGTTCAAAAAAACTCGCAATTGAAAAATGATGTCATCAATTCACACTCGTATCGGCTTTTGCAGTATTCTGGGCTGTATAATGATTTTAAAGGATAGTTTTTCAATTTGAAGACACTTTTTCACTGTTGTAATAACCTTGGCGTTCATTAAAACTATCTATCTTATTTAGGCTTAAGTTTTGTTTTTGAGTCTCAATTAAGATTACTCAATTTAAGATCAAGTTCCTTACATTTTTCCTAGGTCAAGGCTCAGTCTCATAAACCAAAGAAGTAAAGTTTGAAGAAATAAAAGTAACGCATCTAAATATATTTCTCAAGGATCTCTCAGAGTTGATCTTTCGTTGACAATCTTCGGCATTCAAAATTGTGGTGATGCTCATGGAAATTGATCGATCATTCATGTGTGAAGTTTTATAGTTGATTTGCAACCCAATTCGCTCAGTGACCATCCATGTAACAAAAATGCTCTAAAATTTTGAAAAAGAAGCTACTCAAGAGCAAAAAGGTTGGAAATTGTGAATAGTTACTTTGAGAAAGCATTTAATTTCATCAGCAATTACTAAGATGTAGTCAGTAAAGTCGCCTCATATCTTGTGATTTCGTAGCCTGCCTGGCGGTGTGAGAACTTGAGCCTTTTTGTCAAAACAATTAACTGGCTCAAGAGATAAGATTCAATTAAAACTAATTGTTCAATTTGCCGGCTTGCAAGGATATGGGTTTTGAAAACTCTACCTCAAATCCCATAAATACAACCTCCAACTTCCTCGGAGAGGATATTTTAAGCCCTGGAATGATGGTGATCTTCTATGCCCTAATACTTCTATCAATTTTGGGTTGCATCTTCAATCTAATGGCAACTTTCTTGCTTAAACACCACAGAAATGTGCTTGGAAAGATGATAATACTTCTCTCTATAAACGATCTCATCTTCATGATAGCTTTCGGCGTTCCCTTCTTAGGCATTTGGATCGGCAATATTTATCGCAGTATTATTCAGAAAATCACATGGAGTGGGTCAGTTTTCTGGGTATGCTGTTTCGCACATGCATTATCTACCTCGGTCAAGGTTGGAGAAGAATGCTTGACCAATTCGCTCCTGAAAAAGTATGTTTGCAGCTCACTCATAGTTTCAGTCTTTGGGAGTCTGCTGGTGAAATTCGGAGTCGAGTCTCTCGCTTCAGAAGAACGCTTCTCTCTCTTGTTCTACCTAATAGTGGGAATCCCAAGCATTATTTATTGTACAGCGTGCTATATTACTGTGTTTAAAAGGCTGCGCAAAGGGCAAGGGAGAGATCATCTCGAATTATTACTGTATCCTCTCATCCTCATCATTTGTGAGCTCGGAGTGGTGATTCCCTCTTTATATTTAATTTTTGAAATCGAAAACAATTCAATGATTTTGTATGATTTGACTTTGCTGTGTATCATGAGTCGAGGAATTTGGAATCCACTCGCTTATGGACTATCTTCCAAAATTAGAAACGGATTCAAAGCTCTATGCAGGCGGGAAAACGGACAACAACAAAAGAGACCATCGGAATCACAATTTTCATTGATAGCACCTACTGACTTTAGCGGGAGTCAGATAAGACGGGTGACCACCTTGAAGGATCCTAATTTTATTTTAAACTACAGCAGTATACATTCTCAGGATTCACGTGTAAGTTTGCTCACAGCCGTTTAATTAATCGAAATAATGACGATGATGCTTAACTATATAAATCTTTTGGATTGATCTTTTTTCTTTTCATTAGCTTGCTCGCATTCTTCTTGAGAAGCGAATTCACAATTAACATTGCCATAAATCACTTATACAACAGTAATTTTAACCCATAATTGCATAATCATAAACCAAAAAAATCAATTGGGAAAGATCGGGTTGAAGCATTTTTTTCTTGGGAAATATGATGACATTTGAAGAGCAATTGATCAAATGTTAGTCTGCAAAGACTCAGTACAGTTCATGATCCAGAAACCTTTCACCATTTAAACTATCCTTGCTCGCATCAAAATAACGATGCTACCGATCCACAGTATAATATTCAATGTAGTCTGCTCCACTGTTGTGTTAAAACAATTGCTTGAATACCAAATGAAGGAGTATGTATATATGGTTAGTTTTACCTCCTCTCCCATTTCCGTTGGATTCACTGAGGCATGAGCTCATGTTCGACTTCGAAATTCAGAGATGGATAAAATTCTACACAGAAAGAAATTTTGAAGAGCACAATGGATATGTCCGAGCTGGAGTTGCTCTACTAGTCATTTAGACAGCTTTGAAATTCGTTCATCCCCGCTCATAACTTTATAGTTTTGAGATTTTAGAAGAGGAAAAAACATGAATGGTCAAGTTGGCCGTCCAATAAAAGTTATGTAACTTCACATGTAGAAACAAGAGGCTCGTTCACACGCCAAAACTTCAGAATAAAAAATCCTATAGGTAGTTTTCTGTTTCAATCAACAATACTTTATAAATCTGAAAAACTAATGCTTTAATTTAGTTAGAGTAGATATATCATTCATCATGAATTATGAATCGAATTTAAGTCCAAATATAAAAGCAGTAGCTGAGAATGACAATTTCAACAACAATAGTCTTTCCTGTTTGTGTTTAAACTAATAAAGCAAGATTTGTCCGATTCAACGTCTCCTTCTTGTTTGATTCGAGTTCATTCATAAAATACTCAACAAATTTTTGGACTTCCCCATTTTTAAAATCGATTAAAGGCCGGTTTTCATGAAGTCCCAGTTCAAAGATGAGATCATACATTGCTTTTCGCAGTCTCATAACATCAGTTTTCCCATACGATTCCTTTGTAATTTTCTTGCCTAAGAACAGCAGCTCTATATTTTTCAACATATGGACGCCGCAATCTGGTCCTGATTGGAGCGGACAAAAAACGATGCTCGTCTGATAACAATCCGCCAGAGTTTGAGCTTCCAGAGAGCTTGCACAGATCTTGCTCGCCAGAGCCATATCATGGATGTATCTTTTGAGAATACTGTCGATAATAGCTCGTTGTTCCAAATTATCCGACTTCTCGGAGTATAATGAATCGTACACCTCAATCGTTTGGTCCACATTGTTGATAACTGCAAGAATCCAATGCGCGTTGTGTAGATTGATAGGAAAGGCGATTTTCTCATAGCTTGCGAAAATAGACTCATGTCTTTTGCTGGGACCGAGTTCCGAGGTATATTTCTTTATGCTGTAATCCGTGTAACGTGATATGTCCAAGGAATAAGCGCTCTCGATAATCACTCGCCAATAGGTGGTTTTAACAACTTTGGCATGCTTAGAAGGTTTTATTTTCGTTGTTATCTCGTTATAAAAGTCGATCATGAGGTCAATCACTCGGCTGTTCAGGAGCGCGTCAGAATCCAAATCAGCAACGAGAGATGACTCTATTGTGTTGTTATACCTGCAGCAGATAATTCTGTTTGTGTTTTTTTGCATTCTATATGGATCCGGCTGAAAATATCATTATCGAGCGATTGTTACAATGAGGTTAATACCGTTTTGGACCGAGGTTGATTCCCTCCGTCAAGAAATATGATCTATTAAGTATTAGTTTATTTTTTCTTTATTTGCTTGTATTTAACAATACCTTGGGTTTTCCGGTTCTTTTTAATGGTGCAGCCTGACTTACCTTGAATCGAATCAATTAGATCAATTAAGAATGGATAAGTACTTGCACGTTGTTTGTTGGAGGTTTGCCTAATGAACAATAAATAAGACCAATGAGATAATGAGATGATATTTATATACCGATATTCATTATTTTCTCATCGTGATAGTACGCAGGAAAGGAACCTTTTTGCTCTGAGCTTTTTTTATCAACCATTTGGCTTTTCTGCAAAGATCAGAGTTTGTTACTTTTAAATAATGAGTGTGAGTATTACATAAGTCGAATGGTCAGCTTTCAAATTGAGGTCTTGGTTCTGCAGCACACCTATCCATTTGAAACTTGTAAGAGATAAGAAAATCGTATTACCAGTACCAGTTCTTATTGATGTCTCAACAGTTTGTGCATGGTTTTGGAAGACATTTGATAAAAGGTTCATTCGAGTTGGTTCTTGTCGAGCTTTTTTATGAAATTAAACGTCTTGTTCTTCTTATATCATTACCAAGTCGCTCCATTATCTGTGAAGGCCTTGCATCATGTTGAAATTGAGAGATCATGGCTCTTAGTTTTTAAATTAAATTAACTGATATTTTGCTAGGATTGCTTTCCATAATTCTCAGATACTTTACTTCTTACTAGCTTAAAGATAATAGACATTTCTAAAAGAAATCAAGCAGCATCTTTCAAATTTCAAATGTCGGATGAATGCCTAAGCTAACTCCGTTTTTTGTGAGACAGAACATCCAAAATTTTTCAACAAAATATACACATTGTTCCGAACTCCTATGAGTTACATCTGAATTAAATACTCAGTGAATCTTTAATGACTAATATATACCAAGCCTAAGGAAATCGAATTCTATCTGAGGGTACGCTCTGAAAAAGAACGCTGACCTCACTAAAACAAAAAAGCTATTAACAGAAAAACGGGCTTCTTTTCTCTCTAGATTTCAGCAGCCTTTCTTTGAAACATTCAAACTCTGCCTCAAACCGGACAAGCTCTTTGGGGTTTCTATGTTTCAGGAACATGTATAAATGCTTTGGGTAAGTCTCTTGAATGTGATCCTCCATTTTGTGTTTAATAACCTTGGAAATATATAATTAGATCTGTCCGTTTGTTGAGTCCCTTACTTTTTCCTGGCACCCTTGCTCGTTGAAAGGACAACGGACGAAACATCCATTCAAAAAATGAGAGTATTTGTCTTTTGATTTTACAACTGCATTGCACGATTTGCACGCAGCATCGAAGTCGAGGCACACCTCTAAATGAATCTAGTCATAAATAAACTATTTACCATTTTTTCAAAAGAAGGAAGTTACTGGCATCAGCCGTGCTGTCATTTTCACTGCGCAGAACCGACAGTATTCGATTTTGCAATCGCATTTGAAGCTTGGATTCGCATAATCGATTTTTCTAATGAGTTTCCCACAAAGACACTTGACTCGGCAGTGATTGCATTTCTGCACATGACTCGAGCAGTCTGATAGCTTTCCCACATATTTACAAGGCGTTGAAGGGTCATACAGGGCGGAAGGGCATCTGACTAGACGGTTTTGGATTAGCTTCTCGAGAGCGATTACTTTATTCGTATTATCGGTGGTAACAAACGATCTGCACTCGGGACAAGTTTTGCATGAGGACGTTGATTTCGAGAATTCAGCGAGACAGTCCTTGCAGAACGTATGTCCACAATAAAACGCCTTGGGCGAGTTAAAAACATCATAACAGATCGAGCAAATGCAGTTTTCGAGTCCCTCATTATCGACGAATAGAGCTTCAGGGTATCCTCTGTAATGTGTTTTCGGGTCGAATGCATATTCAAGGAGTCGCTCTCGCAGTTTGATAAGAAAAAATTGAATTGTTTCTCTTTCTTCAGGATCGCTGGTAATTGAGTCTTTCATCTCTTGGAAAATTGACAAGAGACGCTTAATCTTTGCGTTTTTTGCATTCCAACGTTGACTAATGTATTTAAACAAGCCGAAGAGAATCAAAGATGTGCTGAGATACCAGAACGCATGCAAACCTGTCATTTTGGTTGGATCAGCGAGAAAATATTGGACAATTTACATAGTTTGAAGACAAAATCATTTGAAAACAACGCAAGGAAAATCGTTTGTACTTTCTGGAGAAAGTTGGCTAAGTTTAGCTCCGTCTATAAAGAGTTAGAAATTCCATAAGATCGCGAAGAAGTTGAATATTGAACCTCAGAATGGTAGTTCGGAATAATGGTGGCTTTTAAGCCGGGAGTGACGTCTCCTGGAGTATTTGAATAACTCTTCATTGCTTGAGCAAGTTCGAAAGGGAATGCACTCATGCTTGGAGCATAGGCTGCAGAGGTATCAAATTTAAAATAAAAATAATCTGAATTATTCTGATTTAGATTGAAATTAATTTTTTTTTTTGGCAGGAGCTTGCGTGTAATAACGCTCATTAAGCTACCTTTCTCAATCCCAGACTCTCATTGAATGGAACCTCTTTCAAGTAGAATAGTTAAGCTAATTTTACTTTGGTATACATTAATTGTTGATATTGATTATTAATTCTCACTTACTCTAAAAAACGGAGTATTTCACATGACAGGTGGGGTGCAATGATCTCTAGAGCAAAATTTTGTTGATGTAGCATTTCCCAGATACATAATAGATACAATATGGGAGGAATCTTTTGAAATTCCTGGGGGTTCGGAAAATTTAATGTGTGGAGTTTATTAATAATAATTATGAGTTCCTGCAGAATCATAGTGCGAGATGATTTACTGAAAAAAAAATCAAAAAATTTGTTTCGTAATTATAAAGAGTAGTTTGCGTTTCGCAATGTAAGGTTAATGAAATCACTCTTAGTATACAAGTAAATGGATCAGAGTTAGACTGGAAGATGAGCGGGGAAAAAGGAGCAGCTCTCATTTCAGTTGAATCAGCTGCTTATAATCAGATTAGAAAGAGAACAAAAGTCATGCTGAGAAGCACAGTTATGGATTTGCGTTTATTTTGATTTTAATCAAGATCGAAAAGCCTGATTCAAAAGTAGAATTACAATTCTGTTTTTAAAAGCTGATTCGAATTAATCGGCATAAATACCTTGTGTAGGATACTTTGCTAGGAGTCCTTGGAAGCAGTACGAAATATTTGCCGAGCCAAATTTTGCTTCATTTTAT
>ENA-UOTX01000752-UOTX01000752.1-compost-metagenome-genome-assembly--contig:-NODE-752-length-31113-cov-22.449220_pt1 | contig 31113 bp, 19 predicted proteins | sample MGYA00238143_ERZ746982 | MGnify/ENA primary metagenome ERZ746982 (study PRJEB28758, sample SAMN06268862) | compost metagenome | isolation source: single cell | place: USA: California, Emeryville, Joint... | reverse complement strand
ACCTCAATGGTTGTGTTCTCACTCTTCTTCTTTTTCAATTCGTCAAAAGTTTTCTCGAATCCCATATACATTCCATCAGGCTTGTCCCAAGGTCTGAAGGGTGGCCTTTTACCCAATACCACAAGCACAGGTGTATCCTTATTGGCCTCATTCACTTCAGTCACAGAAAGGAAATATCCATGAGCGCAAAAAACACCGCCGAGCTTATGCTTGGACTGCAGCGCAGCTGCCAAGGCCATTCCCGTTCCTTGAGCAAATCCACCAATGAATAATTTCTTTCCATTGCCCCCAAGAAGCTTCACTTCTCTCTCAATAAGCTTCTCAATCACGGCAACGGATTCCTTGAGGTGTGAGACATTGATGACCTCTTCAACAGGCTTATTAAAATCTCTGACCAAGACATCGAACCAAGAAGGAGTCGGAGTTTTGATCTCATCGGCAGTGAGGACTCTCGTTGGAGCCTGTGGGATGACGTATCTAACTTTCTAAGGCAAAATATAAGGTTTTCGATTAGAGGAGATGAGAGAGTACCTCGAGTTTCAAGGCAGCCCCTTTTGTAAAGAATGGTCCGATGTCTACTGCAGCTCTAGTGGCGTGGGGGATCCAGATAATGGTCTTTTCGTGTCCTCCTGCTGGGCGAATGATAAATTCGTTCTCGTATACTTCAAGGTCGAATTCTCTGAGGAGCTTTTTCTCTGCTTCCATGCTGTAGAATAACTAAAGATTTTCTTGATATTTAATTTATTAGTTCGAAAGAAAATCGAATCGATTGTGATATCGAGTAGAGCAGAGTTAAATTGCTGAGTTGCAATATGCGTTAATCTGATGTGCCTGACTAAAAAACGAGTGATGGCTTCGTTGTGACGTCATAAAATAATATTAAGGGGTTTTCATGAAAGCTGTGGTGATTTAAGTGCAAAGGAATTCTTGGATGCGAACTGAATGGAGAATATGGAATAATTGTAATTAAATCTTCCATTCTGATTAATTATTGCTTCTTTGTATCTCAGACTTGAGTCCACGATATTATTACAAGTGACCCAGCAGCAATAAATACCAAGGCAGTTTGAAGAATTTTTGACGAAGGAAATCTTTTCAAAATTGTCAAATTTTTTTCAATTACTTGCACACGCAACTGGACTTTCTTGGTTCTGAAATGACATGGAGAGGCAATTTGAGCTTGCTGAAATATTGATAACTCTAAATATTATAGAGTATTTATTCCTCGCCTTTGTAAGTGAGTTATTTTGCTTAACTTTTTCTACGACGTGAACGACAGCATCAGTGAAAATTTAAATGGTGTGTTATTCTCTAATCTTTAATTTGAATTCACTGGTTCCTTCTTGCCCTATCTTAGCAGTTGATACTGAATCTTACTCAAGCTAGATTCAACAATTCGCATTCCCTTCTTTAGCAAAGAGAGCTATTTTGTGTTCATGCAACGGATATATATACTATCACTTTACCTCTACTACACTTCAAGTCCATTTGTTAACTATTGAAAAACGCAAGTCAATCCTCTGTTCAAAAGAAATTCTTACTTCTAGCGCAACCAGTGAGGACCTCTTGAGTTTTAAATTTTGGCTAAATATCCTATCGATCGCTCTGCACATCATTTTCAACACCCGAGTCCAAAAGAGCTATTGACTTGACTCTAGTGCAATTCACATAAATAGCCTTTTCTTAGTAATTTCATAATTGAGCAGACTTCACCATTCATGAACCATTTTAAAATCCTGAATAATACCGTATTAAACCTTCTTTGAATACTTTGCTTAAGATCTACTTTTTTAAAGTGATTATTAAGCTCTCTTTAATTTATTTCGCAGACGAAACAAACTCATGGACAACGTTGACGAGATCAAAGTCGTTTTCCTCGGAGCTTCAGGTACCTATCTCCTTCGACACCTTAGCGAAAGTATTAGGCGTCGGCAAAAGCAGCATTCTTCAGAGGTTTGGTTCAGGGACCTTTGCCTCAGAGATCCCAACGACGCTCGGAGCGAGCTTCGTCACCAAAAAGATGGTAGTTAAGAATAAAACAATCAAATTCCAAGTAATGCCCTCATCATGAGTGAAAAATAATAAAATTTCAAAGATTTGGGACACGGCAGGCCAAGAAAAGTACCACGCGATCTCTCAGATGTACTATAGAGGTCAGTCTCCTCGCTATCGCCTTGAATCGCAACTAAGATGATTTCCTCTGTCATATATAGATGCCGGAGCAGCAATTATTGTATTCGATGTGACCAATCGCCAAAGCTACGACGACATGAAAACTTGGAGGGAAGAGGTACAGGAGAAAGGCCCGCCTGGGATCAGTATAAACAATCTCATTGAAGCAAAACGCTTAACACTCTTATAGTTATTGCGGTCGTCGGAAATAAGACGGACTTGCTGCGATCAATAGAAGATCTTGAGGATCTTACGGATTCTATGTACAAACCTGTTGACCTGGTAAAGGCGAAGAGATATGCTGAGGTACCTAGTAAGTGAGATATGAGATTAATATTTTGCATTAGGATAATGGGGCATTATTTTTAACTGCAAGTGCAAGGTTTGACAAAGGAATTCAAGTAATATTGTGGCTTTGGGTGGGATTAATTTGCTGGTGAATAGGACATTTTTACGACGATTGGTGAGAGGAGCATGCTGTCGAAAAGCGCGAAAATCAATAATAATAAAGAGAAGGACAAAGACAAATCTTCAATTATTTTGAGAGATGAAGACAACACAGTGCCAATTAAATTAGAGGAGAGAGGGAGATCTTGCTGCTAGATTTCGAGTTAGTTGAGTTATGTGCAAGCTGCCCTGAGAGTTGAATCAGCCTAGTTGAAATATTCTATAATGGATAGTTACTCTGATGGTAGAGCCGGTTCGTATATTGTTGTTTTTGCATCATTATCTGATATTAATTCCAACAATTTTTATATAAACGTCTGAGCAATTCGCAATCGACTTAGTATTAGCTCTGTCAGTTAGGATTTACAGGAGAAGAAAGAAAAAACTTATGAGGAGGCTACATCCAGCCATAAGGCTTAAGACACGACAAAAGTAAGCAAAATAATTCAAGCGAATCAAAGATCAATAGTTTTCAATGATTACGAAGATTCTTCGATCGTAGTTTATCACAAAAGAAAGGTATTTCAATTTATTAATTTCTTATAACTACTTTGAGAAATCAATCACTCAGTACTTGTTCTCCCTACTAGTAACAAAGCATACACTTTTCTAACTCAATCAAGTTTTATTCATCAATTATAAGCACTCATTTTACAAGTTTGTAAACCACCTTTGAACTTGAAAAATAATAGAGTCAGGAACATGATTGGAAAAAAAAAAATAGGGAATGGAATCACTTAATTCCAACAATTTGCTTTGCAAATCCCACTGACCGTCCGAGTCATTAGCTCTTATATTTATATCTGACTCAACCAAGGGTTTTTGTGAAATAAATGGGAGTATGATTCATTATATATTAGTGAGCTTTACGGTTCACAGTTTAAAAGGGTCCATTGATGCAAACAGAGTCTAATTTTAAACTTTCCTCTTCATACCTCTTCGAATCCGAATTTATCATACACCTATTTTTGGCAACTTTCTCAGTTTATAGCCTCGATGCCATCTTCACGAAAAAATGTGACATCTCGTTCATTAACTAAACCGCTCCCCATTTCATACCTTTCAACCACACTCGCCAAGAAGTTCGTCTCTGAACTCTCAAGATCCTGAAATTGGAATGTTTAAGAATGATATTCGGGAATGACGCAGCTCAATTTTATTAAACGTAAAATCCTAAAAATCGAATCAAGACATGAGTCTAATCGAATCCAATCTTTAAATATGCCCAGTAGCAATTTTTTAATAAATCTTTTTTAGCATAACCGAATCCAGAAACCAGACAACATGGGAAGTAAGCCCTATCCCACATCCATTTCGATCTAATCTCATCTCAGACCTTTGCTCATCACCACAACGCGTGCCTTCAAACTCAAAAAAAGATCCTATCGTATACAAGAAAGAAAGCGGCAACCTCCTGTACGAGATCAAACAAGGCAACATCTGCAGTGAGAAAGTTGACGTTCTTGGTAGAGAAACCACGCTTTCTTCATTGATAACAGTTAATAGTCAATCCTTCAAACGCGAAGTTACAGGCTACTGGTGGCGTTTCACAAACCATCATTGAAGTCGGAGGAGAGTACGATCATTTTTCAGGCCAATAACGCTGATAATATGTGTTTTCATAGGAAGCTTCAAGAAGAGATCAAGAAGATCATGGCCGAGAAAGAGTCATGTAAGCCATTAATGCTTGATACTAGTGTCTTAGAGCCCTTTTAGTGGGAGTTGGTGAGGTTGTCAAGACCGAAGGAGGAAAATTGCCTGCTAAACACATTTTGCATGTCGTGTTGCCTGTGTGGAGAGGAGTAATTTTATTTAAGTAACGAATAGCAGCTGATTTGCTGATTATTAGGGCAATGATCAAGAGAGCGAGCAGTTCGTCTTGGGAATCATGAATGCGTAATCCCTTAGGTCTCATTCAAGTCTCTCATGATGTTTATAGTCTCTTCGAAGCCGATAAATTAGGCGCGAAATCCGTAGCAATTCCAGCGCTCGGAGGTGCCGGAGTTGGCACTTTCCCTAAGGAAGAGATCACTAAAGGATTGATAAATGCTTGCGTTGAATACAGCAAGGATACTAACACAAAAACCATCGAAACTATCAGATTTGTCAGCTCTGATCTCGCTCTTGTAAGCACACTAAATCTAACAATTTTTGATTTCCTTTCTAAACAATGCAGGTTAAGCACTTGCAAGACGTCGTAGAGCTCACCTTCTCCCCAAAAACTGAAGAGGAGACCAAATCTGCAGACCACAAAGAAGTTCTCCCACAAATTGAAGAGCCAAAGAGCCATGCCGCTCAAGAGACTACTGAATCCACCCATTCTACTAAATCCCCTGCCAAAGAAGAGCCAAAGGAGCACGTTGAGGCCCAAAGCAAGCCAGAGCATGTTTCAAGCTCTAATGAAGAAACTAAGAAGGAGGAGCCTCACAAAAACGAGGAGCACGAAAAACACGAGGAAACCCACAAGCCTGAAGAGCATCAAAAAGTCGAAGAGACTCACAAGCACGAGGAGCACCATAAAACCGAAGAACATCCAAAGGAGCAAGCAGAAGAAGGTGTGAAGCAGGAAGCTGAAGAAGTTGTTGTTGAGCCAGAGCAGACTGCTGTTCAGACTGAAGAGCATGCCCCTCAAAAGGAAGAAGAGCAGGTGAAAACTGAAACTGAGGAGAGACAGCATCAAGAGAGTCCTACCGAGGAAAATAAGCCTCAAGAGGAGAAAGTCCAAGAAGGAGAATCCCATTAAACTCTCTTTCGATGATTAGATAGGAGTAGTTAAGTTAAGAGATAAAAGCTGCTCCCTCCATTTAGCCCTTATCGCACGAGCGAAAGCCTTTCATAATTCTTCATCGTTATTCAATAGATTGTTTGTGGGAAATAACTTAATTTATATGAAGGAGGAAGGCACTAAGGGCCTTCACAATGAAATTGATATCAGCAATAGCAAATAATTGAATTTTTCACACTCTAGCGCCTGAGAATTAATGAGAAAGTGAGTTAATTACGATTTTCAGAGCGGCCATTAGATAAATTAGACAATGCTAAAGAATTAAATTTGAAAAAGCAATTTATTTTATAAAAAAATCAAGAATTTTTACTTTTGAAAAACAGTCTCAGCTCTATAAGAGTAATGGTATGTATTATCGTTGTCATCGTAGTAACAAAACCAATGAGATATAATCCTTAACAAACAATAATGAGTAAAGGGATATTTTGAAATTTCGTAGCGTTCTATAAGGGAAATGTTTTTAGCATATATGAAGCTTTATTTGTAAAGGGTACAAACGTTCTCATACCAAATATTTCGGTTTGACAAACAGCAACCATTTTAATTCGTCATCTTGTTTAGCGATTAGACAAGTAGTTTGTTTTAATTTCAATTTCTGTCTTTAGAAATTTGAATGACGATCTGATGTTTTGAAAATATACAAACGTATTGCTTTATAGCATTTACTCTAAACACTACTATCAAGAATAAATCGTAACATTTAATTTCATTGATAGTAGGTAGTAATTGATTACACTACAACAGAATAGATAGAGAACTCACTCATAAATTCTACATATCATGTTTTAGTCCTCTCAAGTATTTACTATTAATGAAGACCAGTACTTGATAGTTTCTTCTAAATTGATGAAACCTTCAAAAAAAGAAGCAGAGAAACTGAGAATCAAGATAAGATCTTTGAAAAGGGAGGTTTGCTTGATTAGAGCAAATTTCTCAAGAAAAAGAAGGGTGTTTTGCAGTTATCTGAAGTAATTGTGATTGATAGCCATCTGAGAAAAATATATGATGATGAATGATAAAGAGAATTCCTTCCTGATAAGTGAAAATAATATCATAATGATAGTTTTGTAGTCATTTTTTACCTTTGTTTCCATCAATCTCGGAAGAGTGGAAATAATACAAAGCATTTCTTGACATCATTTCATCATAACAAGAGCATATAAAACAATACATGGAAAAATTAATAAAAGGAGAGGGCATTTTCCTTGAGTTCAATAGACTCCGCATTGACCGCAATACTTGCATAAATTAGCAAATATGAAAAGTCTTTTTTGGAAATTGATTTCGTTAGTCTTATTTTTCGTTCATATAAATTCACCCCCACTTCTCAAAAAGGCTGCGACAGTCAATTCCCTTTGAAATTGGAGGAATTGATGGAATGATCATTTCGCTAGGTTCCCATAGCGAGCTTAAATAGGGCGGATATCAGAGTCAGTTATAATCATTTTTTTGATGAAATAAAAAATTGGACAAATCCAATCAAAGCTTCTCTGGATTTGCCTTGAAATTGGCCTTCAGCCCTCGCTGAAAGGTAAAAACCTGCTCTTTTTCATTTTCTTCTCTCAGATGATGAGGCATGAACACAGACCTGTTCCTAGTCCCATGAGGAATATACGTTCTGCTGATATTTTTCCCAATTCTCCTTATCAATCCGAAACTCATCGACTAACTCTTATCCATAGAAACCAAAGAACGATGAAAAGAACTAGCTAACCTATCCAAGAGCTTCTGCATCGAACAGAGGCACCTCCATGAGATGGCATTAAAAGTTAAAGCACGCAATTCTCATACAAAAACTCCAACAAGTCCAATTCAAATCCTCTGCTTCCATTATTATTTAAGACCTACTCCATTTACTTGTACCCACGCTTCCATACCTTAACGTACACCGTTATTCATAGTCGATTCTCATTTTATACTCAATGTTGAAAAGACACATTATCTTATGATAATGACCAAAATTCTCCTCTTTCACCCATAGGATACTAAGATATGAAATCTGTCCTAAGATTCAGATGAGGAAAGTCTTCTGTTATTCTGACAACGTAAGCCCTCGCTAGAGATAATACCGTTGGTTGGCTATTACAGAGGAAATTCCCTTGAACACACAAGGCATAATGAAACGAAGATATTACCATTGGCTATCATCGCCAGAAATAAGCCTTTACTTCTCTCAGCACTAAGGAAGTCTTTCCTCATATCGTGATGCATAGAGAACAGCCTTCAAAAAATTGTTTCAAAAAGAGTGTCAAACTCACTTTAATTGAATAGGTCTGTCATTTGAATATAGCAAAACAGTTTCTCGCATTTATTTCCTCACTAAGAGCAACTTAGTTTCATATGAATTATCTTTTTCAAAACTTCAACTATCACTCAAACAGAACCTCAAACAGGCTCTCTGCCGTCTGATGATTCGTGTAGTGATGCAATTTAAACGTTTTACGATTAATCTCTCTCATATCACGAACAGTAGCCAAAGACTTGAGGTAAGGGACCAGTCTTTTCAGCTCAGTGTCTTCTTTATGATAATAAAACGGCGCAATGGGAATCCCATTTTCTATTTGAAAACTGAACGAGTATGCCGCATTGTCCACCAACACCAGGTCCTTCAAGTTCCTATTCGCGAAAATTCTCAGGTCTTTTACATACAACCCCTCCTCAGTGCGCACACAGCTCTCTCTGAACAGCCGGTGTTGAATTAACCGGTTTTCTGGGTCCAAATGATCCAGAACCTCATTCGCATAACATGAGTGCGAGGCGGTGAAAACAATGATCTCGAAATGCTTACTAAGCTCCTCAAGGCACTCTCTTGCATACGGCCTGATGTTTATCCCAGCCTCAATGATCTGCCCGCCAGGGAATTGTATCGGCAGGACGATATCCGCTGGCATCGTTGTATTCTCATTGCAATGAATGAGCGTCTCGTCCAAGTCAAATACGATTGTTTTTTTATCTAATAATGGTGAAGATAACATGTATATCTTCGGGATTACCTTTATATTTTTCGTGTTTATGGAGATTCACCTTTCGCTTCTGAACTTCCTTCGGATCAACCTCTTTGAGGTTTTTGCAGAAGGTCATTATTTGAAAGCTCTGGAAGAAGTGATCGCGGAAAAGTTTGCAGAAATAGTCGGTAAAATCCGGCTCTTTGAAGTGTTTCTTGAGACTCTGCATGTAGTAGGAGGTATCTACTTTCTGCCGAGAGGCAATCACTGCAGAGATATCGGATTTAGGGATTTGGACGTTGACGGCTTCCGAGTGAGCGGTGAATGAGCCTTGACTTTGGTCGTTTTCTTTATTCTTTTTATCTGTTTCCTTCCCGAGGGTAAATTTAAACATTCTGCTCATATTATCCATGCTTTTGGTAGTCTGGGGCTGAGCTCCACGCTCGGAGGTTAGTTTTTGACCAAGGATTGTTTTCATTTCATTGTAGCGATTAGAAACACTAGCGTTCTTGGTAGATTGCGTGGAAAGCGTCCCAGGGTACTGCCTTTTTTCTTCATCAGCGTAGGAAGGGATATCAATAGTCAGTTTCGAAGGGTTGAATAAACCGCTGCCTAAGTAATGCAATTATAACGAAAGGAATCAGTTATATCAATACCTCCTGGTGACACTTGAGTTACAAAATCTTTGAGTGATTTCTGAGGTTCTGGCTGTTCTTTCTTCAGATTTAATTTCGTTTCAGGCTGTTTCTTTAACTCAGTGCTTTCAGCAGGATCTCCATGGTTGTTGCCGACTGAAAATGATTCTAATTTCTGCTGTTTGGGCTGCAAAGTCCCATATTTTTTCCCAGCTGCAAGGTGTTCAGAACCATTGAAGGCAGAGCCTGTAGCCACGTTCTGAGCTCTTGCTTTAGCGTCTTCTACTTTGTTCGAGCTCTGCTTTTGAACGAACTCATTTTCGTTGATATTATTCCCCTTTTGTTGAGGCTGCACCGCAACGACCGGCTTCTGAATGAACTTAAAAGTCCTATCTGAACTGTATTTCGGACTTCCAAGCGCACGAGGGTCGATTTCGAGACTCGGCACCTGCCTAGCTCTGGCGTCCTCACCTTGGGAGGTCTGTTTCCAGTGCTGAGTGTCTGAGCCTTCAGTGTTAATCCTCTCGCTGGGGTGATATGCGCCGTAGTCGTTCTCCTGATTGCTTTCAGTCTGAAGAATAGCAAAGGAACTGACCCTAGGGTCGCTTGATCCGGTCGTAGAAATCTTCAAGGTGTCATATTTTCTCGGTCCAGTTCTGCTCTTAGCAGACTTACCTCCCTGTCTCGCGTCAAGGGCTTCTTGCAACTCTTTCGCCATAAAATCATACGAGCCTCTCATTGCTGGCTTACGACTCGCCGCGCTTTGACGGTTTTCAGCTGTAAAAGCTGTGTGTTTAGGCGACCCCAGTCCTCCACCATTCATTAGCTTCATATATGGATTGCTGCCATACTGCGCGCTTTCACGCGGAACCAAATTAGGGTCAAGAATCCTCGGAGAGCTCGCTTTCTGGACATTAACCGATGTCTCAGCCAACGACCCGTTTTGTCTCGCATCCTGAGAGCCATTTCCCACGACAGGCTGCCTAGTAATGATTTTTAGAGCTCCCTGCGAATGTTGATTCTTCATCGCTTCCTCTCGGGCCTGCTTTAAAAACGCTGGATTCAGTTCAAAACTGCTCAGGATATTCGAGCTCACAGCATTCTGGACAGGTCTGGCCGAGACAGCGGTCGGGGTGGCAGATTTGCCAGCTTTAGGAGAAAAAACATCGAAATTGTGGATTTTGCGGTTAAAGTGCCCGTGTTGATCGGACTCGTTTTTAACATTAAGCTCGATCATTCGCTTTGGGCCTGTCGCAGTCGATTGGTTTTCTTTATTTGGCTGGTTGTGGAATCTTGAGAAAGATATCGTTGGTTTCTCAAAAGCGTGGTTGTAGCTTCCGGCGCTAGCTTTCGGTGTCCGAGAAACACCTGTTCTTCCGGCTATGCTTTTTCCGAAGTAAGCTTCCATTTAAGTGGCAATTCGCTGAAGTTTTTGCTTTGTTTTTAGTTATTTTTAAAAATAAACTGACACGTTGGTGGGATATAGTTTGCGTTAAGTGTCTAATATTTTGCTGTTAAGGCTGCATTTCGTTAAGGTATTTCAAATGTCATTAAACAACTAAAAATTCAAATTTTAGTGACCTAATTTAATAGGAAACAGCCCATAATTTCCACATCGAGAAGGCTTAGGCGTTGTAATTCTAATGATAAGCTTTCATTCGCATAGTACATTTTTGACTACAGAACTAATGCTTGTAGATAATTACCATTAAAACGGGCAAGAGGAGAAACAAAAGGGGAAGATTGTTATAGAGAAGTATAGAGCTATATCAACGTGCAATTCATCCACAGGGTAGTTACACATCTTTCTTGCGGTTCGCTATACTGCTAAAGAAGTCATCATCGTCATCATCAGCTTGAATAGGTTTTGATCTAAATTAAAACAGTTAGTAATGAGCTTTATTCATTCGTATTCTTACTGCTGCTGTTGCTGCTGTTGCTGCTGTTGCTGCTGTTGCTGCTGTTGCTGCTGTTGCTGCTGTTGCTGCTGTTGCTGCTGTTGTTGCTGTTGCTGCTGTTGCTGCTGTTGCTGCTGTTGCTGCTGTTGCTGCTGCTGAGGAATGCTTTCATTATTGGTAGTAGTGTTGCTGTCACCACCGAAGTCGAGATCCAACAAATCAACCTTCTTTTCAGATGTTACCCCTCCTGAGATCATAGTTGGTTGGTCTGGTTGTTCCTTTATAATTGCCTTTGGTTTCGACACAAAGGTCTCAGTGGGCTTTGTGATTTGGGTTTCTTGTTGGGTCTGTGGTTGTTGGCTGACTTGACGCTCTTCTTCATCATCGAGATCCAATAAATTGATAAAATTCTGCGCAGATTGCTTCTGAGGATTTGGGTCATTCCAACCTGTCGGTGGCGCAAGCTTGCTCGGCTTCCCTTCTGCTTTGGCAGTCGAATGCGCGATTTTTTTCTCCTTTGGCTCTTCCTTCTCTTTGGGCTTTCCTTTCCCAGCTTCGATGGCTTTCATCTCGGAGAGACTCACTGGATTTTCTCCATTATAAATCATTTGTCTGGAATTAAAAAGCTAAATGCCTGAAAAGGATAAAGAGATACTTGAGTTGGACATATCGTTCATGATAGGCAGCAACTGCGTCATTAATCGCATCGTTTAAATCTAAGCAATTCTATTGCAATTTCGCTAATGAGAGAAGGTTTGTGAAGAAAATGATACCATTCTTTCCAGATCGTCTTTAAAATTTTCAATTTGAATGATCAAAGCGATTCGTTTTTGGATGCGCACCAAATCATTAAGCACCTCTCTAGCTGCCTTAGCTGTTGAATTAGATTACGCTCACTACAATTTTCAAAAAAAGTGAATAACTTTTCATATTCTGCGGATGAGTAGCATTGTCCTTGATCTCATTAAGCACGGCAACAGTACCCTTTATCGCTTTTATCTATTCAACAACAGTTAGCCCAATTCCAAAGCACAGCTCTTTACTTCCTGATAAGTCACCCGCGCGTTCTCCAGATCTTCGATATCCTCTTCTTCATCAGCCTCGTTACCATCATCCTCATCATCAGACTCATCATTCTGCTTTTTCCCTGGTTTATTTCCACTTTTTTTAATATTAGTAATCCCCGGCTTAGATTTCTCCGACGTTGATTGCGTCTTTCCGCTCGTATTATTTGTACCTAACATCCTCATCTCAGCTACCCGCTAGTAAAACAATCATATACTTGCATTATCCGGATTTTGCGTGAGCTCTCCTGACTCAAAAACAGGCGAAACCATCCCTTTGAACTTGATCATGAATTTTTCATTCGGATCTCTCGGCGGAAACTTCACTCCTTCATATGAATTTGAATTCACCACTGCTATGCTATGTGTGAAAGTTACCTTCCTTTCTCAAAAGCCGATAAGTTTCCTGCACAGGCTTAAACTCATCTTCATGCATCATGAAGGTGTCTGCCCACAATTGAATCAAATAAAGCACTTTATCTTCAATCTGTTTATTTTTTTTAGTAAAGCATTGCTGAGAGAGATTACATCTTCAATCCGATCGTCGTTAGAAGACAGCATTTTTGATAAAAACCCTACTTTTTGCCTTTTCTACGAAATGAAGAGATTGATTAGTTTCCTTGGTGGTGAAATTAGAGAGGAAAATACCCGCTTAAGCAGCTTAAGCAGCGCTTCCATGAAATCTTTTCTTGCGATTTCGTAGTGGAACCTCATATCGCAGTTTTTCGTCAGCGTGTCAATTAACTACCAGCATATTCAGAGGAAGATGACTGAGACAGCATTTACAAGGACTGAGTTAAGAACGACTTGTTTATTTGATTTTTTCAGCACTTTTATGAGAGCGGTAACGACCTCTTTGCATCTAGTGGCGTTCAAAGGCTTTGATGAAAATTCGAAATATATATGTACTCTTTTTTGCTTTGATTTGCGCGGTCTGCAATCTCGAGAGCGACAGCCAAATCAGGCTTGTCGAAATCGGCTTGTGTTGCGTATTCAACTAAGCTGGTGATGGAATTGTCGCTAATTTCGTCTGCCATCGAAGCACTTGTTTCTCTTCTTTTCTATTGTTTTTAATTCTAAAGGGTTTAAATTTTTAAAGCGATTTCCAAAAGTCGATATCAGATGCAGTGTAATCAACGGGACAGATTAAACATGTGGGTGCATGCTTGCACATAGTTTTAACTTTACAGATAAACCATTAATGAATTGAAAGTGAGGTGGGTAAGTGACGTAAGGAGATCATGATGCACTTTGAACGAAGGAAATCAAGCGAGGAAACAGAGCAATCCAACAATAAGAAAATAATTGCTCTCAATTTCCGAGGTTGATTTTCGATAAACATCTCATATGCAGCAGCCAGAAAGAGCTGCAGCCGAAAGAAAGTGAAGCTAAACCACTAATATTTTCAGCATTTTTACCGAAGTGATTTGGATCAATACAAAAACAATAATTTTGATAGATTGATAAATCGAGTAAGAATATCTAATTTCCTCGTATTTTAACAAACTGCAAAAAGAATGCTTTCAATAAAAGAGACATCAACTAGCCAGAACTCGTCCCTGACAAACTTTGAAGAGCCAAAGACAGGCCAAAATGATGTAAGAAAAGGAGATTCGTTTCAAACACCTAGAAGAGATGGTACTCAAATTACAGATTTTTCACATATGTAGGTTTCGCGAAATCCCCATTTTTCAATTTTTTCAATTTTATGAAAACGTCTTAACGACCTATATAGAAGAGATAACTCCCACGCCTCCATCGTTGCTCGCTTGGTCCTCATTTGTAAGTAATAACATTAGCGTCGCAGAACTCGAAACGAAACAGCCTTATGCCAACTTCGAAGGTGCGCAAATAAAACGAGGTACATACAAATTAGGTTGTTAATGCTAGAGAGTTCAATCCTAAAGGCAATTTGACATTTGTGAAAGAAATCCCGAATACAAAATTACTTGTCTCACTCAACCATTGCTACAGTGAATCGACCAATTTGGCAATATTTGATCTCTCCCAGCATGGAGCAAAGAAAATTTACTCTTTTGAAGAAGCGTTTGATAGTAAAATTGATTGATTGAAGTCACACTGATATTACTCTATTTTTCTCTTATATATCAAAGTTTATCCATCGCTCATTATTTTGTTCTCTCTAGCTGTTTACCTTGGAGATCTGGCTACGAATACAAGGAGAAATCTTATTGGAGCAATATCTGTTCCAGAAAAAATAGCTTATCACTTGCTCAACGTTGGTTATTCGCAGCAGAAAGGGCGCTGGGATGTAAAACTGTTGCGAAAATCGATATATGCGCAAAATGGCTGTCCTCAAAGTAAACAATGAGTTTTATCACTTGAAAATCAGCCTCGCTGCAAGGAAAATATATTACGAGCCTAGATTTTGATCCTGCTGGAGAGACCGCAGCGACTATCGACAGACATGGCCTGTGCTGGATTTCAGATGTAAACACTGATGCGTGTAACTGCCATATATCCATCAATGGTAAAACAACTCTTACGCCATGCTTTGTTTAATTAAACCAACCCATTTACAATTTCTCTTACTGTAGAACTAGTTTATTTCGATATGTTTTGTCGCTGTAGATGGAGTACTAACATGGGCGAACCCTTACTATTCGTGAAGTATGGTGGTCGCAAGCTCAATATCTTAGATGTTGAGAAAAAAGCTCTAACTTTGAAAGAACCGACCCAGTTTACGAGTAATTTTAGAAAAATTTTGATTTGTTATTGTTTCTTCTAGACAGTATCTGCTGGATTGATGTTTGTCCAAACAACGGAAATTTGCTTGCATCAGAAGATGCCTGTTGCAATCTTACGATATTTGACAAACGAGAATTGACGATGGTGAAAAAGTTTGAAGGCATTCATGGAAGTAAGATTCCTTGAATTTATGAATTAAATTTGATGCTTATGTTTTAGACAACTTTACCTGTGTACGATGGAGTCCTAGCGGCGATATGATTGCAACTGCCGCATGGGACAATAAAGCTAAATTGTTGGATTTTAGGACTGGGAAGGTGCTATATACTGGCGAAACTTCAGATGGACGTAATTTGCAATATTTTCATCTTAATTAGTTTTATACATTGATTAGAGGCTGCTTGTTCGGTATGCTTTATTTAAGTAATGATAAAGCGCGAAACATAAGCAAGAAGAAAAAAAAAACGAAAAAATGAATCATAATGAGAATTGAATTATTCTCTCTTCTCTACTTCGGCCAGCATTTGTGAGTTTAATAGCATGCAGTCATTGTAAATATTTTTAGTGGAGTGCGACTTGCTATTTGAAATTTATATACTGTCTCTTCAGGTTAAAGGAACTTGTATCTCATTATTGTATCAAACTTTCAAGAGGTCTGCTAAAAGAAAGAAGCAAATCACAGCGACGATTCTGCTAATAAAACGAAAAAACGAAAAACTTGAACATCGTTGTTAGAAAATTCTTTCAATGGCAAAAGGGAAAAAAACAACTGTTGCTAGTAGGAAAGTCGTGTTTTGATTCGATATTCGGGAATGACCCCAAAACAAAGAAATAGAGAGGCTGCTTTCCAACCACAAATTTAAATTTGTAGACGATGGTTAAGGAAGGAAAATTTCTTCACAATTTACAGGAATATCGATATAAAGGCAAAATATAGTTGTTAAAGCTTTTATTTTCAAATAAAATTATATTAAGCGTCTACTCAGCTATTTGTATCAATCCAACAGTTAAATATATTACCAATCTGCCAATGAGTCTGACTGACGATCGTATCAGAGCCTTTCTGGCTCGCCAGCGTGAGCGCGAGAACAGCGAATCGCAAGCCAAGCTGATTAATTTGCTTCCCATTGCTTGCGAGGACAACGACTCCGCCATGCAATCATACAGCAAAGATGATACTATCGCGAGCCTGAACAACTGCATCAAAATTCCAGAAGTACAAAACGAAAGCGACTACTCCATCAACCTTGACAAGTCTAAGCGCGACGAGCCCAGCGGGCTCCACCTGAACCTCAACGACCTGAAGGTCCGTCCTGAATTCATCAAATTCAACACTCCCTGCGCATCTCCCTCTCGCAACCGCCTCAGGCAAGACGCCCCTCAGACCGCGAGGCCTGATCTGTGTCTTCCTAGTCAAGGGAACATTCAGCCTTTCGAAAACTATATCTTGAACGGGATAAGGGCTGAATTTAGCAAAAACGAAGGAACTGAACGCAGCTCCATCCCTCTGAAGTCCGACAGACAGGAAAAAGGCGGTCAAATTGATCGTTATCTTGCCCGAAGTCAACTAATGAGAGCAAAGGCAAGAGAAAACTCAATGAAAGCTCTGAAAGGAAAAAAAGACACTACCGGCAAAACTTCAGGGGGTTCCACAAGGCGGGAAGGTAGAGAAGGCGGCAGCCCCTGTTCTCCACCAAGACAACCACGCCAGAATAGTTCCCAGGACCTCAGAAGGTCAAATTCGATCCGAAAAACCGAGACTTCTGCTAAGAAAAACAAGATTCCACCCATTGAAAACTTTCATAAAATTGGCTCCTCAAGCCCGAAAAAGTCCTCGGCTCGTTCGGACACCAGCTCCAAAGGAAATGAAGTCGTTGAGATCAAGAAATTGATAAGGAAAGGGAAACATGTAGACTCCACTAAAGGGATATCTTCGTATAGGAGCCGCGGGACATCCCCAGAGGATTTCCACGGCATTAAAACCGTGAATGATCTTAATTTTACCCCTGAGAATACCAAGCGCTCTGGACAAGGCACCGACCGCAAGCCTCCGAAGAGCGCAGCGACAAAGAATACAATTTCTTTCCAATCATCCCGACGACATTCACAGTCGAAGGAGCTAGAGACCACTACCGAAGAGTCCATGCTGAAGAAAGAAGTAAGGGCGCTAATCGACACAATCAAACTCGAAAAAGACAAGATTTTTCATGATATGAATGTAATGTCCAGCAAACTTACGAAATATAAGTCCGCGTATAAGCGCGTGGTAACTTCCTCACAGTTATATGCGAATTCTCATCTTTTTCTTAGAAAAAACAGCTCGCTTTGTATCAAGCGAAGGGCCCTCAGGACCAAGGAGAAGAAACCCTCAATACACAACGAGAAAAAGACGAGAGTGGTAGTAAAACGCCTCTGGTGACTTCGCGGTCGGGACTGAGTCGAAAGCATCCAGTCGAAGACGTCGAGGCTTTTACAATAGACGTTCTCGAGTTAACGCCACGAAAGACCCTAAGAGCCAGTCAGAATAATCTTCGCGATAAGAAGCTCTATGACTGCATTGAAAACTTGAACTTCGATGTTGAGAAATTAGTTACGAAGACTCCTTTAAAGCAAGGTAAACTGTGGGAAAAGGCACCGGATGCAGGAATGAAGGCGTTTGAATTCGATAAGAATCCTTTGGCGTTGTCGGTTGTGAAAGAGCTCCAGCTGGATGTACGTGTGTTCAATAGAGACCAAGGTAATTGAAAGCTCGAAGGAGATTGAACTAAATTTCTTAATTCTGATAGAGAAGACGCCAAGGGACATTCAAAGTGGAGGCGATTTGTCTCAAATATGCATGGCGCAAAAGTAATTATTGGAATGCTAGAAAGAGAATTTATTTTTCGCTAGGGAAATTATAAAATACCTTTATTCGAAGCTGCTGCATGAGGAAAAGCAGCGATTGGAAACTGAGGAACAAGCGCACTTGATGATATCTACAATGGAAAAATCTGTCTCACAGATGGTAAATCTTGCATTGTTAGCCGTTAATTGTATTAAAACTTGCTGAATTATATAGGAAGGCCGACTTAAAGCTTATGAAGCAATCCCAAAGAAACAAGACAACACCGGGTTGTCGAGTGTGACGGCTGAAGGCGACGCGAGCAGAGTGCTCCCTAGAGAGTAAGTTAAGTCGTGCATCAAGATTTTTTGACATCTGTTTATAAATTGTAATGAATATGCATTTCAATTTGAGCTACCTGCTCATTCGCTGTTCGCTGATTTTTTTAGAAAGTTAACATACTCTTTCACTTCATTTTTTTTTTTAGCCTGATGAGGATATTAGGATCGTCTTCGAAGTGTTTTTATTTACAAATTGCTAAGTGTTGATAATACTACTAATCGGTGTTATTAGGTCTATATAGACAGTGTTATGTTTTGGTAAAGAAGAGCCACATAATTATTAGTATTTTGTTAACTGTCTTATAGCTGCATAACCCTCTAATCTCTGTTTAACCAATCAATCAGTATTGGCATGAAGTTTCTTTTTTATGTAAACCAAGATGCAACCAGCAAATCTTTCCTGACTTTGAATGCGAGTAGTTTTTTAATAATCTGCTTTTGCGTTGTAAAAATTTGATCCCTTAAACGCTAGCTTATTTTTTGGCCTTCAACCAGGAAACGAATTCATCGATAATCACAGGCCATGCTCCTATTTTCATAAAGATTAGCTCCAGATGTATCGTTTGAAGCCTTTACCATCGTCCTCGTACTTAGAAAGATCTCCATTTGTCAACAAATGGAACTCCAAGAGCATATTCCAGGTGTCCTTAGAAACATCATTTTTCTCTTTCAATGACTTTAAGTATTTAACAAAAAAATCATAAGATCAAATGTAACTTCCATCAAATTACATCAAGATATTCGAGCCAGCTTTTAAGGAATGGGAACTTATTGGCCAGAAGGATCTCCCAGAGCGCTAATCCAAGCAAAAAGGTTATTATCAAAGAGAATTTGGTCGAGTAATCACCTTTTGCATTATCGAAGTCGAGACTCCTTTTTCCAGCGTCCTTGGCAAAATTGAAGGTGAATTTGTAAACCTCCTTGAAAATCTTCGGGTCATCCAATTGAGCTTTCAGGGTTTTCAACTGTCCTTGCAAATCTTTCACCGTCTCGCATCTAAACACATAACTCTAGCTCTTATCCATTCAATATTCTTACCTCAGCTTTGTCATCCCCGCATAAAACTCGTCCTTAGTATATTCACCCTACGATCCCAAAATCAGTTCAAAGGACGTTTTCTGAGCAAAAATTACCATAGCTTTCGCATCGAAATGATACGAGATAACAAGTGTAACAGGGTCGAGAGGGTCGACGCCAAGGTCGGCGAAAAATTTGGTCAGCCCATCAATGCCGATTTTCTCTGCGCTCGGATCTATAGTGCACAAGTTCGATTATAACAGAAAATGGTGAGTATAGACCTTTGTAAGCTAAGTAAGTGCTTTCGAGCTTCTTGGTTCCCTTGACTTTGGTCGACTCTTTTGAGGTCGTGCTTGAGAAGTGGAGCTCGCAGGCTTTATCGACGTCCCAGCCTGACTTCTTCAGGTATTCGATGGTCGTGTTGTCGTCGGTATTCAGAACAGATTTGAGATATTGGACCTTGTCTTTTTGTTGCTTGTTAAGGTACTAGAAGGACAATGTGAGTGTATAAAGCCTGAGAATAGAAGATTCTTTTACGTTCATTTTGTCTCAACCCGATTATTTATTTTTCTTCTACTTTATTATGAGTATCTTATTAATTTATTCTGATGAGGCCCGAATAAATTAACATTCGATTTCGTGGAATAGCCTAGTCGTACCCTCAGGAAGAGCATGTTCAGAAATCCTCATTCAAAATTTAATTTACTTAATCAAAGGAAAATCAATTCAACTTCTCAAGGAAATGGTTTTTCGATAAATATACAGAAAAAGAAGTTAAAATTTAAATGTTGCCGGGATCTTGGCTAGAGCATTAATCATGCAGGGTCCGGATGGAATGCAGATTACGAATAAAAGGTTTAAATGGTCAATTTAATTAATATTCTAAAATTTAAACACTGAAGAAGTCGCCTTTCTCTATCTCATTTGTAAGTAGACAGTCAAAGCGAATAGGATAATAGCCACGGTCACGAGAGCAATGTTCAGTTTTCGGTTGATATCTATCTCCTTCTGATTATTTTTCTGTGGGATCTTCCCAGTTCTAACCAAGAAATTACATGAGGGATTGGGTGAGGTTGTTACTCTGTTGAGCCTTGTGAATTGCTTTTTGGTTTGCTAGATTCGATCGTAGAGGATTTTTGGGGTTTTCGTTTCAGTACTTTGGGTTTTTGTGTTGGGACTTTGCCAGTTTGAATAGCAAGCGTCAGATCATCGACTTATATTAAAACCGATGAGGGAAAGGAAAGTTGAGTTGAGTTACTCCATTTTCGGATTTCAGCGAGATTCTGCTCCTGTAATTCTTTTAGCTCGGCTCGTACCGCAGGGTCTGTGAGATCAAGACTAAAATATGATAGTTAGAGCTAAAGAGCTCATTTTCGTTTTATTTACTCGAATTTCACCGCGGCTTCTTTAAGAAACTCGTTCGGGTGGTTCCAATCGATTGCTGACAGAGCTTCCAATTGTTTTTTGACTCCCTATTATCATCAAACGAATCAATCTTTTTTTTTTATGTTTCGTTACCATTGCTTTTTCGATTTTTTTATGCAGCTCCTGTGCCTCCTTGTGCTTTCCAACAGAGTTATATAATCTTATCATCTCGTTTCCTCTTGCTTCCAATAGCCTTTTCCGAATTAGGCAAATATAAATTGAGATAACGAATACTTTTCGAGATCCTTGAGTTCACTCGGTGGTTTTGCCTCCTTCACGTTTCCTGACACTGTTTCTGACCGCTTGGCCTCTACAGGAGAATGATTGGTGTCCTTTGCTTGATCGTGTGCTTTTTTGGACTCAGTTTTAGCATCCCCACCTGCCTGTTGCTGGCTTGGAGTAGTTGACGCCTTATCTAGTACTTTTACATCATTAGCGCCTTGGATCCCTTGGTAATTCTCCTCAACCCCCTTATAACGGTCCTCCTTTTCCTTTGTGGACTGTGACTTTGATTCCGCTGCTTTATTCAAGAAGCCCTTCACTTTATTCTCATCAGCCACAATCTTCGCTATTTGCTTTTTAAACCGCACGATTTCCTGCTGTATGTCCGTATTGCTCGGATCAATTGCGGCTGCCTTATTCAGATCCTCGAGTCCTGCGCGATAGTCATCAATCGTTGAATTTATGTCTGCGGTTATCGCTTTGGCTCGCCGATAAAGCGCCTTAGTGTTTTTCGGGTCGATTTTCAAAGCTTCCTCACAGGCAGCCTTGCTGTTTTTAGAATCATTGAGTCGAAGATAGCAAATCGCCATGTTTAAGTACAACGCCAGTTTCAGCGTCTTCATCACTTCAATCTCCTCTTCCGACTCGCCTTCATACTCCTCATAAGTCAAATCTTCATCGATAATCCCTAGAACCTAATCAAAAACCCCGCTTTGCTAATTAAACTTACCTTCGTTCTTCCATTTGGGATTTCTATTGGAAATGAACCGAAAAATGGACAGTGCCTATTAAGAACCAGTTACTTTTGCGGAAATTGAGCTATCACTCACTTGCTCATAGAGATGCGCTGCTTGGTCATACTTCTGAAGGCTGAATTCTTTGTTTCCTTTGAGTTTTAGTAGCTCGGCGACCGAAAGCCGCTGGTGAAACCCTTGCTGGCGGACATTATGGTATTTTGGCTGGTAATACAAACCCGCCTTTACGAAAACCGGTAACTGCTCAAAGTTTCTTCGTTTCTCCAGCATCTGCCCGGATTTGATCGAAACCGCCTGCTGCATAAGCTCCTTGAAATCATCCATTTTGCTTCAGAATATATGAAATATATTTCTTATTGTGACTTTTACTTTTTTCAAAAACTTAAATTTCTTCCTTAGAAAATTCTCTAAGGCTATGTGAATATACTCATGTCTTTATATAGAGCCCGTATATGAGAGAAAACAAATTCACGACACATGGGTCAGGAACAGAGGGATAACTTAATAAGTATTAGCATAGGGCCATACGAAAGCCAATTAGTTATTAAGTTGTATTATTAATAATATTTAGTGTTAGAAATGGATTCTCAGATCATTTACAAACTCAAGCAATCACAAACTCTTGCAAAGAGCTTGTAAACTCATCGAACGATTAACAAACAACCCTTCTAAGAAGAAGCTGAGAAATGCTAATAGTACAGAGAATCTAATATCCTAAAATTCAAACACTATTTGGTATTACATATATATGTATATTAGCAATTTATTGTCCGTCTTCGGCTGATTTCATCGTTTTCAATAGCTTATTTTTCTTTTGATTTTTTTTTTTTGGTTGTAATAGGCTAATATTATCTTCTTTTCAAACATAGTTTGAATTTATATATTTCGTGGGTTGGCTTTATTAGAGGTCCTTCAAAAATCCAGGTAAAGAGATTTCCTTGCAACTTGGCCCAAGGTTGCTAACTGAAGTGGCAAATCGTTTGAGCTTTGCCGTGTGGCTGTTCCCGCCGCTGCCGATATCATCATCCGATTCACCGCTTCCACTTAGCAGCGAGTCATGGATTATGTTCCCGCCTTGAACGACCTTAACGCCTTCCTTATTTTGCTTTCTATAGAGATCGGAATCCTCGCTGGAAGGCTGTGTCGAGGAAGCCGAATAGCATCGTTTCGTATTATTATTCGTATAAAAATTCGCTTTGGCCTTCTTTTCGCTGCAATATTCTCCGTGAAAGGCTCCATTATAGTAAGGAATATTCTCATAGACGTAATTTGTTTTGAGTTCAGCATCGAATTTGCTGTAGTGATAGGAAGAGTCTCTGAAATAATCTCTTCTGGGGTAAGGTACGGCTTTGAGTGGGTAGTCTGCTGGAAAAGGACCTTGTTTTGGGGTGATCTTGCTGCCGATTACAGTATTGCTGCTGCTACTACTGATAAATGCTTCGGTTTCGAAGTAGGTTTTATTGAAAGCTTTTGTTTTATGAGATACGTGCTCCATGTGTGTGAACCAAGGGATAATGCAGAGCTATGGCAGTAGTGTTATCTGAGAACCTGTGGGAATGTTCAGCTGTTAGTTTGTAATTATTCAATTAATTCAAACCGTTAATTTCGCGATCTATGTTGTGAAGGAAAAAACTGAACCGGTTAACTCTAAATTTGCAAATTCAAATCCGTGTTATCGAAGACTGATAATGCTAGGCCTGGTTTATTAAGCGTAGTATGAGAGGAGGAAATGCTCCCATTCCCAGTGAATATATGAAAAGTTTGTGTGTTTTATAGGACTTATAGCTATCAACTAAAATAGGCACTATACCGCTCAAATCAAACAATTTTTTTAGGTTTTGGATACATCGGTAGAGACTGACCAATCCGTAAAAGTAGCAGTATTTAGTGGAGAAGAACAGAAAATAGTCTTTCGGGCCCATTTAAAAAGGCCAGGGCGATAAAAGCTGATAAATCTGAGTGTAGTATGAAAAAATTTTACGATGAGGAAGAACTGGGGGAATTTACGACAAACGACTTAGTATTGTGGTGTTTGTTGATGTAGGAGCGCCCTAGTTCAGCAATTTGAAAAAAAAGCATGAGGAAGGAAGGAATAGACTTTCTCCTTTCCAGAAAGGTTGTCTAATATTCCTTGCGAAGTTATATATAGTCACACTGTGCAACAATTTTAGACCAGTTTGTCATTTCGGATTAACCATTCACTCAAAAACGAATTTAATACTCAGGTCGGAATCCCTCCGATATTTAAGCCGTTTTTTTTGGAATGGTTTCAACTATATTTGATTAATTTGCAAGCACAAAATGGACTCAGAAAGAGACTCACAGCCCGCGAGCCCTCAAAAAGAGCATGCCACAGAACCTTCCAAAGAGGTCTCCAAGATGGCTAAAATGACGGCGAGATTAAGGAGCAAATGGTCGTACTTCCTCTCGTTGTTTGGACTATCATTGGGCTTTTTCTTCTACGGATATACTCTCGTCGGGTTCAACACGATCGTTGAACAGCTCACTGAGGTGTTTGAGTGGTCTGAATCTGACAAGACGCTCTACAGCACGATTCACAGCTGTATGATCACCGGAGGAAATCTCGTTGGTAGTCTTGCTGGTCCTTCTATATCATATAGGGCCGGCAGACACCGATTTATAATCGCCACGGTCTTGGTTTCCGCCTTGGGAGTCATCTTAACTGGGATCAAGAACATGCCCGTTATTATCATTGGAAGGTTCATTGCGAACCTCGGCTCAGGCGTCTTTCAAGCCGTAGCGCCTGTAATAGCCTTCGAAATGTCACCATTAGAAGCTCATACGTTTTCTTCGGCCTTTATTCCATATCAAATATCTGTGGGAGTTTTCATCAGTTTTTTGATCGGAGAACTGCCGTCCTCTGGATCGCATCTTGGCGAATACTGGCGATTTGCTTCGCTATTTCCGCTGATTCCTTGCTTCATTATGATACTTATCCTCGTTTTCGTTATCAAAGGAGACTCGGGGAAATTTATCTATGTGAAGTACAAGGATGAAGCTCGAGCGAAGAAAGCTTTGGAACGAGTGTACAAGCCTGAAGAAGTCGAGGGAGAACTCGAGGCTATTAAAGAAGAAGCCAAAACGGTCATACCCTCCGAGTCAATTACTCAACTGTTCAGGCGGTATAAGAAGCCAATAGGGTTAGGTTTTGCCATCAACTTCGCTCAAATAGGAGCTGGGCTTACATACATTGCTCTGTACTCAAACATTATGATCGATAAAATCGAAACAAATAGCGGAGCCACCCGTCATGACGTGGAAACCACGATCCAGCTGTTTGCGATTTTATGCGGAGTACTCGAATTGAGCGGTGATTCGCTGTCAATGCTCTGGCTCGGAAAACTCAAGAGAAAAACCGTCTTTTTGGTGATTTTCGGACTCTCGTACTTGATACTAGGCGCTAACTGGATTCTCGGATTCGCTAATGTCCTTTCGGCACAGAAATATTTAATTATTTTTTCATATTTCACTTTTGGCTCTGGCGTAACTCAATACCTATATATCTACGCTCCAGCCGTCATGAGCGATTCAGCCTTCGGGTTCGTCACTGGAGGCTTCTGGGCGATGTCACTGGTCGACTCGATCATCTTCCCGATTTTGATTGACTCCGGACTTGGTATCAATGGAACTTTGGTGATCTATTGGGTTATTGGAGTGATTGCCGTTGTGTATTTCATGATGGCAGCACTTGAAGTCAAAGGGCTGTCGTCAACACAAATCTTCAATCACTTCAACAAAGGGTCTCTAAAGAAGATCGCGCCAGCCAAATCTCCTAAGGGAAAAGCCTTGCAAACAGAATCTGCTGAGAAAATGGTTGGAGACTTGGAAATGCGAAAAATCTTGGGAACCTACCCAAGCAATGACGGCTTGGTTCATGTCAAGACTGAACCATATTCAACTGAAAAAGACTGTAAAAGCTCAGAGGGCACTGGAGCCTCTGACGGTACAACATCACCACCAGGTACGAAAATTGCGTAAATAAGCTAGGATTACTCTTGTACTCCTGGATTTTTTTAAGGCCAGGAATAGTACAAGTTTAATTATTTTCATTGGCGCTCTATATTGGATTTGTCTCGCTGACATTCCAAGTTGCATAAAATAGGGCTTTGTTCTTCATTATATGAAATCTTGATTCAAAATGATAAATACGGATTAATATTTGCGTATACAAAAATCTCTAAACAGTTCTTTTTGATAAGGATTTAGTATATCTGAGAGGTGTGGGAGGGTTGTTGAGAGAAACACACCCTGATATCGACTAACGTGATTATTTAGTCACGTGTGCTGCACTTTGGAAGTTTCCCGAATAAAATTTCTATTAAAATTCTTTGAGAACCTTCGAAATTTGAGCAAACAGACTTATTTGATTTGAAACCTGAGCAACAAGAAGGTGACGGAAATCCTTTATTCTTCTTTCATTTCGGTGATACAATTACTCCTTTCAGCAGTATTTTCAATGATCTCAGCGAAGTCTTCAGCTGATACGATCAAAGACACTCTATACCGCATATCCTCTAGCTTTGTGCTTCATTTTATTCCATTTGGTGTCTTTGTTGACTGATCAGACTCGGATTCCTTGTGAGCGATTTAATTCCAGGCGACTTGTGGCGATTTTGTGACACTGCTTCCGCTCATTTCATGTTTAATTGCCGCGATTATTGGTACCCACTCGATTTTGGAGTTGTCGAGGTTGATCAAGACAGAAAATCCGGTGATGCTTTCATAGTTCACTTATGGAGCTGATCTCGAGTAGTTTCTGTCTTTATACTCCAGCTCCTGTGTTAGATTGGGCCTTTGGAATAATCACAAGTAGATACTAAGTCATTACGATAGCAGACTTTTGCTGTTGTAGAAATTTAGCTTAGCAGGAGATTCGCATTTTAATGAGAAATGGATGTATATTAGGAGTATTTGGATTATTGCATGCGCTTGCAACTTGATTTTTGGGCCTTGAAGTCAAAGGGAAACTACAAACAAAAATTACAAAAATACATTAACTTTCTCAGATGTGCCTAAATTTTTAGGTAGTTTGTAAGCAAAAGTCACCCTGATCCATGTAGAGCTATCACATTCTAATAAGAAATTGTAATTATTCAATCAATCCAAATAGTTAAATTCAATTTCAAGTTAACAGAGACTGATAATGTTAATTCTTGCCAAATATCTTTATATTAAAGGAAGAAAAGACAAGTGAGTGCTGAATGTGACTCTCAGCTCAACTATGCACTATATAGCATAATATGAAATTGCATTAATCTTCAAGATTTTCAAGTTTGAACGCATTGATAATGAATCAATGAAAAATAATTCGTTTTTACTGAAAAAGAACATTTAATAGTTTGGTTGTTGAAAAAGTCAGGGCCAGTTTCGTAGTAACTCTGAGAGTTGTATGATATTTTAAGATGAGAAAGAAGGGGAAAATTTCCCACAAACTAGTGAATGTTGCGGCTATTGCCGAGGAAGAAATGTGCTAGTACAGTGGTTGTTGAGAAAGCCATTTCTTAAAATTTTTTATTGAGCTGACAAAAGGAATTGTTAGAATCGCCTGAAATTCAGTAGTATCACCTTTTTTTGGATTATTTGAACCATCTATTTAAGATTTGCGAATCACTTAAAATCTTATTTAAAAGCCTGTTAGGTCTATTATCTATACCATGTCTTACGGAGAACCACCTATTTTAAGATTTGAGAATCACTTAAAAGCATATTTAAAAGTCTGTTAGGTCTATTATCTATACCATGTCTTACGGAGAACCACCTATTTTAAGATTTGCGAATCACTTAAAAACTTATTTAAAAGCCTGTTAGGTCTATTATCTATACCATGCTTTACGGAGAACCACCTATTTTAAGATTTGAGAATAACTTAAAACCATATTTAAAAGTCTGTTAGGTCATTATCGAGAATCACTTAAAACCATATTTAAAAGTCTGTCAGGTCTATTATCTATAACATTTTTCACTTAATTTCTTTCAACCATCTTATAATCTAAGCCTGCAATTGCAAAATGAACCAAAATAACAACACAGAACCTAAAAGCTCCCACATAAATTCCTCTAAATCAACCGCGAGATTAAGAAACAAACTTTCATATTTTCTCTCGTTGTTTGCCCTCTCACTACTCTTTTTCTACTTTGGATACACTCTTGTCGTCTTCAACACCATCCTTGACAACCTGACTGAAGTATTTGGATGGTCCGATTCAGAGAAAACACTCCAGAGCACGATCCATAGTGTCATGATAACCTCAGGAAATCTCATTGGCTGCTTGATTGGACCCTCTTTATCCTATAAGACTGGGAGATACAGATTTATCTTGGCAACAATCCTGATCTCCGCTGTGGGAATCATCTTGACTGCAATCAAGAGTAATCCAGTCATCATCGTTGGAAGATTCATTTCGAACCTCGGCTCAGGCGTTTTCCAATCCGTAGCGCCTATAATAGCTATTGAAATGTCACCATTAGAAACGCATACCATTTCTTCGGCCTTCGTTCCATACCAAATATCTATAGGAGTTTTCACCAGTTTTTTAGTCGGTCTCGGACTGCCGGTATCCCCGTCACTACCGAACGAATACTGGCGGCTTGTTTCGCTATTTCCGCTCATTCCTTGCTTCATTGTGGTGATTATCTTCGTTTTCATTATCAAAGGAGACTCTGGGAAATTTATCTACATGAAATACAAGGATGAAGTCAGAGCGAAGAACGCTTTGGAACGAGTATACAAGCTTGAGGAAATCGATGGAGAGTTACAGACGATTAAAAAAGAAGCGAGTGTGGTCTCGTCATCAACGTCGTTAATTCAATTATGGAAGGACTATCGAAAGCAAATAGGGTTAGGTTTTGCCATCAGTTTCGCCCAAATTGGAGCAGGAATAACCTATCTAGCGTTGTATTCAAACACTCTGATCGATAAAATGGAAGTGCAGGGAGGAGCAAGCGACGATGAGGCATCAAAAACAGTTCAATTGTTCGCGCTTTTATGTGGGATACTCGAACTCATTGGTGATTCAGGGTCTTTGTTGTGGCTTGGGAGATTCCGGAGAAAACTCATCTTTGTTGTTGTATATGGGCTCTCGTACTCGTTTTTAGCCTGCAACTGGATCCTCGGGTTCGCTGGAGTCTATACGGCACAGAAATATTTCATAATCCTTTCATATTTCGCTTGCGGAGCGGGTGTAGCGCAATTCCTTTATATCTACGCTCCAGCCATAATGAGCGATTCGGCTTTAGGACTTGTCAATGGAGGGTTTTGGGCGATGTCATTGATAGATTCGATTATCTTTCCAATTTTGCTTGACTCCGGGCTTGGTATCAATGGAACTTTGGCGATTTATTGGAGCATAGGAATGATTGCAATCGTGTATTTTATGGTGGCAGCACTTGAAATCAAAGGGCTCTCGCAAACGCAAATCTTCAATTATTTCAACAAATCAGCTCAACAAAACCAAGTCAAGCCGGTGGAACTACACTCTATCAACATCGGAGGATCAGTCGTGCGAACAGAACCTGTCGAAAGAATTGTGATGGACTCTGAAAGTCCAAAAATGTTAGAAAGCTTACCAAGCAATGAGACTTTAGTTCATGTGAAGACTGAACCAAGTTCTACCGACAAAGACAGTAAAGTTTCAGAGGGTCTTAAATCTTCTGGAAATAATGCATCCCCACAAGATGAGAGCGCAGAATAGCACAACAAAGAACTCTAGAGGCGGAGTTGTCCAATAAATCCAAAAAAAAAAATAGTATCTATATCATAGGAGAATTTTATTCAAGTTTGCTCAGTCATTTAACTTGTGTTCATTTCGTCCTAATTAATTGCATTCTATAAGATATGACCCGGAGACACTCCGAGGCACATGTTGACGGCTATGGCCTTAAATTTTAATGAATGGACATCCCAAAATTCAAACTTCTGATCTAATTCTACCCTCCAGACAATTTTCATGCTGCTGTCTTTTAATTGGATAGAAAAATAAATATCTCAGTATGTTATCATGTCACTGATAGTCAATGATGATCCAGTAAATTATTCAGTTTAGAATCTCTTTTGGAATGTGCAATTTAAAGATTATTTGATATATTAATATGCATAATTTCAAATCATTTACAGGTATTCTCTTAGCTTTTTCAAATGGATCTTCAGCTTAAAGAGACCGAAGGAGCACAAGTAGTAGTTACTAACCCTCCCATCAAACCAACCCTAAAACCAACGGCAAGATTAAGGAACAAGTACTCATTTTTCCTCTCAATGCTTGCATGTGCTCTGCTATTTTTATTCTACGGTATCACCGTGGTTTCTTTCAATACGATCTTCAATAACCTCAGCGAGGTCTTCGGCTGGTCTGAATCAGAAAAAACGCTTTATAATACAGTTAACAGCACGATGATCACATTAGCGAATCTCATTGGCTGCCTCGGTGGCCCTTCTCTGTCATATAGGACTGGCCGTTACAAACTTATCATTACAACGATACCAATCGCTTCAATCGGACTCATACTGACCGCAATCAAGAACACGCCAGTCATGATCATCGGAAGGTTCATCGCAAACCTCGGCTCAGGTATTTTCCAAGGAGTCGCGCCTATCTTAAACTACGAGATGTCACCTTTAGAGACACAAGGCATCTCGTCAGCTTTTGTGCCGTATTTCTTGCCATTTGGAATATTCGTTGGCTTTTTGATCGGACTAGGGCTGCCAGCGGCTGGTTCGCCTCCAGGCGAGTATTGGAGGTTCGTTTCACTGTTTCCGCTTATCCCAGGCTTAATCTCGCTGATTATTCTCATATTCAATGTGAAAGGAGAATCTGGAAAATTTATCTACATGAAATATAAGGACGAAGAAAGAGCTCGTAAAGCTTTGGAGAGAGTCTATAAAAAAGAGGCCGTTGATGGTGAGTTACTCGCAATAAAAGCAGATGCTAGTGTGGTCTCATCTTCGTTGCCGATCCGCCAGCTTTTGAGGCAGTATCGAAAGCAAATATCGGTAGGCTTTGCCATCAATCTTGCCGGGATAGGAGTCGGGATTCTGCATTTTTCTCTCTTTTCGAACACTTTGATCGATAAAATGGAAACGCTTGGAGGTGCTACCATCGCGGAATCGACGAAAACAGCGCAATTCTTTACTATGCTATGTGGAGTACTCGAGCTCGTCGGTAACACAGGATCTCTGCTTTGGCTTGCAAGATTCCGTCGAAAAAGGCTGTTTTTTGTCATACAAGGCCTTGCGTTATTGCTGCTAACCGCTATCTGGGTGCTGGGATTTGCGGGAGTCTATAAGGCGCAGAAATATTTCCTCATGCTAAGTTTTTTCACTTATGGAGCGGGATTGGCTCAGTTCCTGTACTTGTATACGCCAGCGACGATGATAGACTCGGCTTTTGGAATCGTTGTGGGCGGATTTTGGGCTTTGTCCTTAATTGACACTTCTGTCTTTCCGATTTTGATAAATAGTCGGCTTGGGGTAAATGGGACATTGGTGATCTATTGGGGCATTGGAGTGATCGCAAGCATTTATTTCTTGATTTTTGCGCCTGAAATAAAAGGAAAAACGCAGGCAGAAATCTTCAATTATTTCAATAAATCGCCTCAACCTCAAACTGCGACACCATCTAGTACGAATACAGGCATTGCATTAACTCGAAATAAAACTGGTGAGCAGCTTTTGGAGGTCTCTAATACTCATAAGCCTGTGGAGAGCTTACCAACAAAAGATACTTTGATTCAAATGAAAGAGGAATCCAACACAAGCAATCAAGAGTCCGATCAAAACATTCAAGAAGGCGTGAAAGTTGCGAGTTTGCCATCTGTAAATGTCAACACTCTGCGAGAGTTGCGAAATTCTGTTAGTAGAAGA
>ENA-UOTX01000751-UOTX01000751.1-compost-metagenome-genome-assembly--contig:-NODE-751-length-31123-cov-17.230787_pt1 | contig 31123 bp, 24 predicted proteins | sample MGYA00238143_ERZ746982 | MGnify/ENA primary metagenome ERZ746982 (study PRJEB28758, sample SAMN06268862) | compost metagenome | isolation source: single cell | place: USA: California, Emeryville, Joint... | reverse complement strand
CTTTCTTTTCTCTTATCTTTCTCTCGAGGATCTGTGTATTTGAATAAGATTCATATACGAATCAAATACAAAAGTGGAATAAAAAAATAAAAGCTAACTCGGTAGAAATAAAAGCATGGGTGCAGGTCTCGTTAGAAATAGACATTGGTGGTACAGATCGCTTTACGACGATTACTACGGAAGAGAAACCAGATTCGCTTTCGGAATTGCCGCTCTTATCTGGATCCCTCACTATCTGTAAAAAATAATTCAGAATTTATTTTCAATTGTTCATTCTCTCGCTACTCTTAAGCAAATGAGCTAACTTTTCCAAATATTATGATAGATGGGGTGTTCATATAAACAGAGAAATCGAAGTTAACTATTCGCATAGAAATTATGCCCATGAATATATTCCAAGACGTAACCGCCTCACTCATTCATTGGTCTTCGAAGAATTTGAGATTGCGGTTGAACGATGGCAAGAGTTGGAAGCTGAATACCAGGAAAAAGGTAATTTAATGATGTCTAGTGGGGATATTAATTTATCATATTATGATAAAGGTGCAAAAATGTTCAATTAACTTCTATGAAGGAAGATTTCACAAGGCTTTTAGATCACTGTGAAGGAAGTTCTTATTTTCTGCAACACTTCATGAATTATTGTTGAAACTAAGCAGTGCAGAGACTAAGAAGTTGTCTATTTGATATTACTAAAGTTCTAAAAGCATTACAGACCTTTCTATCAAAATCCCGTTCGGTTTTGCTTTAGCCTTTGGAATTCAATATCATTGCATATTAGGAGCTAATGAAAGAATGAATAGGAACCTATTCCTCAGCGGTCAGCCCAGAAATTCCTTGAAGCACGAGGCTTTTATTTGCATTGCCAATTCTTGTGGAACTTTTAAAATTTCGATCTGTCCATATTAAAATATCGACAATCAGTCGTGATGGGCTTCACTCAGCATCGTCCTCTTCAGTGTCCCTTCAGTTATTACATAGTTGTATTTCAAAGAGTCAAGTTCTCGAATCGAGAATTTTCTATTTTAAACTCTAATTTTTCTACTCTCATGAATTATTCAAATGACCATTGTGGCAATAATTCAAGTTATATCGGATATTTTGAGGTTGAATGACGATATATTATCATGGGGTTAAGAGTGATTTATTGCAACAATACAACTGTTATAAAATATACCAAATAAAAGTAAATCATATCATGCATTCATTCATTCAAATCAATAACTTGGCACAAATTAAACGGGCGTTTCAGACATAAAATATTGGCTGTTTACATACGCGAATGTTAATGAAAATCAACATTTTATGAAAGTCAGAAACTTGACATGGAAAATTTAACTGCATTCGTTTTTCTCACCAATGAAAGAGGGGTCGGTTGTTTTAATAGTGAATTACGTAAAATGTTAATAAATACAAATGTTTTTATTTGTTAATGGAGGTGAGGTGTCTCGGAATGTTCGCTTCTGCTTCACAAAACTGGGCTGATCTTATATGCTATCATTTCTTGGAAAGCTTCGAGGTTTGCTAGCGGATTTGCCGATTCAATAAAATGAACTAAATGAACTGAATTTACCTTTGCTTTTTGAGTATCTTTAAGCTTTGGCTGCAGCTTATCAACGATTTCTTTGAAGGTAGGGCGCTTTTCTCTCTCGTGGCTCAGACACATCTTCATAATTTGGAGAATCAGCGGGTTGCCTCGCGTGGGGATCTCGACTTGCCTTCCTTCCCAGCCGACCTTCAGTATGATCTCGTTCACGTTCATGTTATAGTAAGGTATTTCTCCAGTGATAATTTCCCTATTATTATTTGGAATATTAATCAATGAAATCTTCAAACAAGATGAATGAGTTACCATAGCACCATACCGTACGAGTAGACATCAGATTGCTCGTCATAATGCTCCCCTCTCAGAATTTCAGGAGCCATCCAATGTGGAGTACCAACTCTCTGAGTTTTGTTGGCTTTATTAGCAGAATTAAAATGGATTTGATAATAAAAGTTCTGCATACCTTTCTTCTTTTTATATTTTATCTTATTTCGTGAGAGACCGAAATCACATAGCTTCACACTCCAATTCGAGTCGATCTAATCGATGGGAAGTTGGTTAATAAAGATAAGAAGAAGGTGTTGGGTTACAAGGATGTTGGAACTCTTCAAATCGCAGTGGAAGACCTCTCTGCTATGCAAATAGGTCATACCAAGCGCAATATCCTCACAAATAGCAAGCAAGTGTTCTTCGGGAATTCTGGAATGCTTTCTATGTAAGTGATCGAACAAGCTTCCTTGCTCCAGATATCTAAGCGAATAGATTATTATTATACGAACTATATCAAAATGCTTTATTTACTCTGTGATCATGAGGTATTTGCCTTGGTGGATACAGGCTCCCATATAGAGAATGATATTGGGGTGTCTCAGACTGCTGATAACCTCGACTTCCTTTACGAAGTCCTCCGCAGCCTTTCCAAGGAGCTTCCGCTTTCCGTACTCTTTGATAGCGACCTGCGTGCCCGAGAACAAGCCTTCATAAACTTGACCGTAACCACCTTCACCAATCTTTCCATTTATAGTTAGTTCGTCATAGTTTATAATAAAATTCTCATTGAGTCCAGTCTGCTTGAATATTTTCAAAATTTCGTCTTTAATTTTATTCTCTCTATCTTTAGTAGTCAACGCGCTTCTATTCTTTCGTGTTTTGTTGATTTTTGTTCTTTCCTCAGCAATGACGTGCTTCTTATGCGACTGGTGGTTCTGTTCCTCAAAACGTCTCATCTGACCTTCCTGTCTCAGTTGCGGCCTTGTATTATGAGTTTCGTTATCATGCAGGTCATAAAGCATCGCGGGCGGAGAAGCATTATTTCGCTTATTTCGATCAGGATCTGAGGTATTTTTCTTTGGGAAAGGCTTATGGGTTTCAGGCAAGTACTCTCCTATATTCTCTAATAACTGTTCGTCTTTATATTGCTGAACAGGATGCACGAGCTGCCCTAAGCCAGTGGTTCCAAGCAGCACTTGATTGAGGGTTAAGCCAGTTTTCCCTGCGTTATTCATAGGAACTCCTCCTGCTGTTCCGGCTCTCATCAACGGTGGTCTTGACTCTTCTTCTTCATCGGAGCTGGTGCTTGCTTCGGAGTCCGGTGACGATGATTCTTCGAAAGAGGGCGTTTGACCGCTTGTATGCTTCTTAAGGTTCTCTCTATGCTCATGCGAGTCATACTGATTATGAAGTAAGTAATTTCCATGCGAGCCTCTTTCTTCCTTCCCTTTTCCTTCTGCATCGTCTTTTTTGAAAGGCGACTGTCGATGCATCATCTCTCCTGTCTCTTTCTCTTGATGGTCATGCTGATGATGACAGTCTGAGTCCCTCGCTTCAGCGCCTGATCCTTTGCATGAACCTGAGGCTTTCGATCCTGCGCTTCTTTTTTTCTTCTTTTTCGTTTCAACTGGTGAGGATTCTCCTGAAATATCAGACGCGAATAGCGGTTTGCACTTGATGCGAGGTAATTCCTCTTCATCTTCCTCGTTACAGCGGCTAGTTCTACCCTGACCAGAATTGAGAGTAAAATTATCTAGATCCTCCGACTTCCCTTTCATTGCCTTATTGTCTGGAGGGCTTTTCGAGTAGAGTTCAGCTTCATCGTGGTCTTCAGGGATGATTTGATTGCTGTTGTATAATCCGGAATAAAGCTTCCTTAAGTTGGCTAACCCGCCTTCCATGCTGCCGTAACTGTTAATTGATAGTCTGTTTTTGAATTTAAGCTGCTTATTGTAGTACGTTCCGATCTTCTCTTTGACGTATTCAATGTCTTTGCCACAGCGGTAGATGTGAGTCAGTTGATCAATTGCCTTGCGGATGTTTTTGCGATGACCCAAACTAGCAATCTTAAACTCTTGCTTCAACTCAGCGTCAGTGATGTCCAACAGATTTGATCCTGATATATGGTTTGATTTGAATTGTTCCACGTAGTCTCCGAGTCCTAGATGCTTCAGCCAGTCTGAAACGTCATCTGTTGTCCAGTTTTCAACTATTATTTATAAAGAGATTATTAATTTAATTCAGATGATAAAAGCTTTATTTACTTCGCTTGCTCAACAAGTAGTTGCCTGCAGAGTTCAGCGCTTCCAGATGTTCCAAGAAAATCACCGTATCAACACCAAAATCAGATTTTCCGCTATCCAGCTCGCCTTCCTGACTCCTTATAGCCCTTTGGGTCGCGAAATTGTTGTCTTTTCCATCAAGCGAGCCTTCCGACGTCCTTCTCTTGCCGCTATATTTCGGTGAGTCCTCATTGCGTGAGTCGTTTTGCGAACCGTTACCCGATACAACCAGCGTCTGAGGGACCTCTGTTTCAAAGAGTTTCCTCTTCTGCTTGGTCTCAGGGCTCTTTTCGTTCTCGCTGTCGTTTTTGTCTTCATCGTTGGTGTCCTCGTCATTTTTGTTTATACGTTCTAAATCGTTAAAAACAATAATCCTTTGGGAGTTCTCTTCCAAATCTTCTGTCTCTTCTTTATTAACGGGCGTACGAAGCCGAGGTATAGCAGGTTCGTCTTCATCGCTGCCCTCGCCTACAAAATTTTCAACACCTGCACTTACTATGAAGTAATTACAATTATTTCCTTCTGTTTGCGTGCCTTCCCCTTCAGGGATATCCGTGAGCAGCGTTCGACCTTTCAGAGCGCCATAAACCCAGCGCTCTTCAAAAACACGTCCTTTACTGTCCTGAAAGTGTCCAGTGCCATGCTTTTCGCCCTCAAAGAACGTACCTATGCAAATTTGCGATAAATCCAGCTACTCAGAGAATCCTACCTTTAAAGATCGATTTATCAGCGTAGAAAATCTCGCCGAGGCCATGATGGAATCCATTCTGCCATTCACCTATGAATTTCCATATAATCAGCCTCAATGCCCAGAAAAGGTTGCTTACCAACATATCGCTTCCCTTGATTGACGTAATAGTGTACACCATGACCATGCTTTTTGTTGTTACTCCTACAATCATGCATATCATTCAATAAATTCTCCATATTCCAAATTTTTGGGTACCATTCTCCTTTATAGACGTCGTTATTGCGGTAGAAGTAGGTCCCGAGCCCGCACAGCTCATTTGCTTTGACCTGTCCTTCGTATTTGTCACCATTGGAGAAAATTATGATTTCATTGATGTCTGAAAAATGAGGTTATTTTAGAATAGTAAAAATGCAAGTTACCTTTTGTCTTGGCTTTGTGCCGTGATTCCGGAGGTTCTTTCGGTCTAGAGCTGTTTATACCCATTCAGTTAGTATTCGAACCTAAACTGGAGGAGATTTTAGGGATGAGGAGGTCAATAAAATTTCCTTACGAGGTTCAAGAAAAGAATTAATTAAACAATATACGAGTTTTATGGCTTTAATTCCTCTGAGGTTTGTACCAGTTTTCTGATTATGTGTTTAACAACGATAGGCTTAGTTGACTAACAAATATTTAATTAAGGGTGGAAAATTTATCTCTCGTCGTGGTAAGGCAAGATGTGAGGTAAAATAGCAGGTTTTTGGTAAGAAACAGTAGATTTAAAAAAAATCTTTGAAGCGTTAACCTGAACAATAAGTTATGAAGGATTTTTCGAAGCTGTTATTCGATAGAGGCTTCTACCGAACTCAGAATTAAGATAGCGGTTATGAATTTTTCTTTCTCACTGTCATTGAAAAAGAATTAGTTTAACGTTTAAGAACAGTACTGAAAATTCTAAATAATTGAAAAATTTGTACTTTAAAGAATAAGGAGGCTACAATCTGAGGCTTCTTTATTGACAAAGAACGTAGAGAATGAAGATATAGATTTCACTCAAGGGAAAAAAGGACAGTACAATAAAATAATCGCATGTATAACAAAATTAAAATAGGAAGTTCAACAAAATGTGGTTGTTGAATGGGAAAAAATAATGTTGGTTAAAAGGGGTCCTTCAAGTCATTAATAATGTCTCTCAAAATTTTCCAATAAGAGAGTTAAATTGTAATTTGTCAATGAGTTCTCTCACTCTAGAAACTTTTTTAAAGGAAAATATGAAAAAACTTTGTTGCTTGATTAATTTTCATTGGTAATCGACGATCTGACAATCCCTGAAAAGAGAAATGGGAAGATATATTCAAGGATACATATATATGTCGAGTATTATTTATTTGAGTGTTTTATTCCCAAAACACTAAGCGTTATTTTAGTTGAAAGTAGAAATTTTAAGTGATCAGTTTTAAATTAGGAGTCTCGAATTGTATTCGTTATATACGTGTGATGTGTTATTATCATAGTAAAGTCACATATTATCCTCTTTTGAGCTCGAAAATGTGTCTAAGCCAGCCATCATTTGCTATTACTATACCTCATAAATCAAAAAATTTATATTATAGAAAGGTTAAAAAGTAAGTTAATGACTTCAAAAAAAAATTCGTTCAGAAAAGCGGAAAAAATTCTCCTATAAGACATTTATCTTTTGCAGATCTCTTCAAATTAAACAGCCCATGTATCTCATATAGGATCAACCACCTCAATAAACCTCCCCTTTGGAACAAAAAAAAAATTGTTGCTTTTTTACCTTATTCGACCGTCAATACCAGAATTAGCGCATTCTCACATCTGAGCACCCATTCAGATAACGAAGAAATATATTACAGTCCCTTGACAAGCAATTTCCAAGTATTTTCCTTTCCTTGTCATAAAATATTTATCGAAACCTCCCCATAAAAACTCATAAAATTTGCCGTGAAGACGCTCACGGTTAGGTCTAACTTTTCTCAAGCCTTAAAAAAAAGCCACAACCTTGCTCCTACCCACTCAGCACCTTAATCCGAAGCTCTCCTCAGAAAGATTTTCCAGGCAAGTCTCAGCCAAAATAAAATTTTAACTTCCGTTCTGATACCTTTTTCCATTAGATATTATAAGCAAATAAAGAATAAGATAATCTTTCCAGAATTCCCTCATAACCACCTCATATCTTCACGAAATCTTACGCAACATCAATCAATTACCATGGAAAAATCCGAAGAACACAAAATAAATCAACAGGGAATGTCTCCAGAACCTTTCGGCGACAAAGATCCAAATGTAAATCAACTCTTCGATTTCCAAACAATTGAACTTATTTCAAACTTATCAATCTTTTCCATCAGAAATCGGTACCGGAGCAACTCTGCGAGCTCATGGGAGAAATCACGGTGTATGAAGTGCTGCCTCCAAATTCACAAGTGAAAAAAACTTCTAATCGATGGAATTTACTTGCTTTAGCTAGGTAGTAGTGCTTGATAAACTATTCTCGCTCTATGACACGATGACTGTTATGCTGGATAACGACTGTGATGAGTGCTATATATGGAATTCTGACCAGTTTAGCTACGATGGCATCGTGAGCTACACGGATTTCGTCGAAATGCTCATGTTTATCATCGAAAGCATTCAGATTGAGAAAACCGGTACTTAACTCTCCCTCTCACAGCTGTTAATGCTTCGCATGATTAGAAAAATTCAAGCAGGAGCTTCAAAAGACGGAAAACGGTGCCGATAATCTCGAAGATCGAAGCAAATTCTATGGATTATGTAAGACAATGCAGCTTATCGGGAAAGAATAACATGTGAGCAGATAGCAAGAAAATTTCTGAATACGTCGAAGGAGTCTCAGCCAAGAAAATTTCTTTTGAAGAGGAATCGAAGGATAGCATGTCAGAGGAAATAAATATCGACAAAGAGACGATTATTCAGGATTTGAAGATGGTGAATATGAAAAACTGGCAGAGCATCGTCTATGAAAATGTAAGATAAAACCTTTACCTGCATCAGTTTGTTAAATCAGCCTTGGATGTGTAGATTTTATGGAGACCGCATGGAATTATTTACGCTTTTGTGGAAGAGAAATTAATTGATGCTTGCATCAAAATGAAGAAACATAAATTACATAGAATCGCAGTGTTTGACCGCGAAAGTCAGCTGATTGTTGGGACTTTAACGCAGAAGGACATCCTGCTTTTCCTGTTGCTGAATTTTCCGAAGGAGATGCAAACGATATTTAATCGAAAAATCTCGGAGCTGAAAGATTTGCCTATTACTTCAACAGTTTTCACGGTGGATTCGAAACAGCAATTAGTAAATACGTTTGAGACTCTTCTCATTCGGAGGATTTCGTCAATTCCGGTGGTCTGTGGCCAGGGAAAGCTGTTGGGACATATTCATAAGAAGGATCTCTTTTATGTGTTGAGGGATTTTGAGCTTGAGAAGGTAATTTTAACAGTTAATGACAATTATTTTTTTTGGAATGAATTAGCTCGCAAAGACGAATGAGGCGTTCTTGGAGATGATCAAGAAAGAAACAGGTTATAGGAAGTCGAGTTTAGATAACCTCGAGTGGTTTTTTTCTCCAGATGACACGCTGATTCATCTGATGCAGAAAATCGTGCTGGCGCCAGGACAGCGCCTTTTGGATATCAATAAGGAAACAAGGAAGATAAATGCGATCATTACTATGTTGGATCTATTCGAATTTCTCATTCCTATTAAAGAGCAAGAAGAAACAATACAAACGGAGAAAGCTTAGAAGACAGGGACTCTCGAGGATTAATATAACAGGTCCGGCAATTCTGATGATTTCTCGTGCAGAATCAAGTTACTTCAGAAGTAGGTGGCATTTGAACGAGAAAGGAGTCAGCTGACTTATGCGCGAATACATCAGACCTTAATCTAATATTTTAAAAGCGAATGAACATTTTGTGATTTATTCCGTATATCTATCTTATCTTTGGCTATATGTATGCACTAATGAACGATAAAATCATTTATTTAATGATTTTCGAAATCGCTGAGATCAAAAAAGGGCTAACTCCGTTGAAAGCTTGGATTTTTAATTGAGACATTTATTAAGAGAACGGTATCACCTACAATTTTTCAAAAGCCACTGTTTCCACAGGTTGATTGCTAAGTGCAGCTTGTTCGAAAGCAGGCACACCATCTTCGAAATTATGAAACTCTTAAAAATATTTATAGGAAAGGTTTTAGATTCTTAAATCAACTCTTTTAATAATAATAAATTTTTGCAGTTGTAACTTAGTCGGGGGTTTGCTTTGTGACAGAAATCATATAATATCGTATTTTTCTTGACAATCTATGGAGAAAATAGATTTCACTAATAATGGAAGACGAATAATAAGAAAACTATGATGACATAACAACCTTCGAGTAAGACAGGGCTCCCTTCTATGTCTATTTATTATTTAGTTACCTCTTTTTGTGTTTGGAATGAAAAATTAACTCCTCTTTCTACCTGAAGGTTCCAAACTTTCGTCTCTACCTATTATTTGATGCTGATTTAGTGATGTTATTCTTCTACTAAAAAAGAGGTGAATCGAACCCCACTACAATGTTACCAATAAACTCATCACATTTTTATAAAGTGCAAAATCTTGAGTAATTATTTGTAATAACGAATGTTTTCTTCCTCATAGTTAGTCGATCCATACTACTCCGATATATGTTCATTGCTTGCTTGAATTTGTGAACCCAAATCAATTATTCATATAAACAAATGATCTTATAGCCTATGAAGCAATTTCTCCTTGACCGTAGTACAGTAATCAAATTAAAATATTGAAAGAATTCTCGAACTTTATCAAGGCCAGCCAGTTTGACATGAAAAGCCATCTCTTGTTACTTCAGCTTTAGAAATTATACAGGCACTGCAGACTCTCTTCTAAGCAAAAGTCTTCACACCACAAGATCTAGAATAAAGAGTTCATAGACTGCTGGAATGCAACCAAAGAGAAGAAGGTAATCCTGACGAAGGAGGAAGATTCCACTAAGCTGTTTGAGAAGCTGGTAGTTGAAATTGGATAGGAATTGAAGACTCCAGACTATTAAGTTCAATTCTACGAACAAACACAAAAAAACAGGGGATTCAAATAACATGAATGACCCTATCGAAACAACACCTATTTTGTATGCTGATGAAAGTAACTGTGCAGAACTTTTATGACTAAGCAAGAAATCCAAGTGAGAGTGAGAGAGTAAAAGGCAGCTAGCAACTTTGAACCAAAGCAATTTTGTAGCGTTTCTCTCTTGCTCAAAACACAATAGATACGTCAATGAGCAATGTGCATACAACAAGCAATCCAAAGGATGAGATCCAGTCGTAACAAAGAGAATAATATGAAAATTGAGGCCCAGAAACCTTGAGGCTGCATAGTCACACCTGATCGAAATATCTTCAGCAGCATAAAGGAAAAAGCAAATTGTGCTTATGTTTTCCACGAAAAATCAGTAGTTCATCTGAAACGTATCTGAGTCACGTAGGAGATTAAATTTGTTTGTTTATTAACTCTGTTGTATAGAAAAAGGCTTTTACTGAACACAATTAAGGCAAAACTAACTGAAAAGAATCACCTAACAACAATAAAATCTAAATCCAGTAAGAAAATTCTTCATGAGCTTTTAAATTCTGACTCCTCTGAAAAAATTATAGTTTTAACGAAACACAAACATTTCCAGGCTGCTTTTCCTTTGACAATGACTCTTCTGAGATTCCGATGTTTATTGATCATGTTAACGATCTTCTTAATCTCCGAAACAGGTTTCTTTCATTTATTCTATCATGATTCTTATATTTTTATAGCCAACGGATATCATTACGGAGCAACCAAGAAAGTATTTAGGACATCTGAATGTGGAAGATGCCTTAAGAAAGGTTTCTTTGAAAATAATTGGGACTATTGCAATGATTGCTGTTGCAAAACAACTCCACAGGATATTTATCGCTGGTGCGATCCAAAGGTCCCTTGCTAAGTTTGTTTTATATTTATATTTATAGTTTCAACATCAGAAAATGTGGTTCACTTTATTTTGTTAGGAAGCCATAGTAATTTGTACTCATCGAGAACATTAAAAAATAGTCTCTTGTGACAGATAAATGAGCGGATCTTATTATATTTATATATCCCTCTCCGCACGTGGAAAATTTTCATAAAGGGGAAGAGTCCAATTCATTCAAATTATTTCCAAATAATTTGTGTTTCTAAGGAAGCTTAAGAGAAATTATTCGAAAAACTGATCATGTCATAGAGAAATTCATGAAGTCCTCGCCGGGACAAATTAATCAGCATGAATTAAGATTGTTTTCGCTACGAGCTGAGTGAGAGACCATCGTTTTGTTTTTATGCTAACATAGAAATTTTCTGATCTATATCTATCTTGTGGGATTGAACACCAATAAAAATGATTTTTCTCATGCTTTTGAGAGATTATTTTTATATGAAGATTTAAGCAGCAAAAGGCTATATAGATATGTCGTGATATTAATCTCAGGTTGATGATATTGAAGATGATATTAAAGAGTTGTCAGCCTCTCCCTCAATCGCATCTGAAGGCTCTTGCTGTTCGGTCTCAACAAACGACCCAAAGATAGGATTGCTTTTAAGTTGGCTCTTACCAGTCTCTGTGAGCCGATTATTAGAATGAATTAGAAAGTTCCTGGAATTAACAGTTTGAGTAAAAAGGATCTTTATATACCTGAAATCTATAATAGTGCCCAAATCATGAAAATTGTATTTGCCTTTCAAGTATTCGGGCTTTGCAAGGAATATGGAACGACTCTTAAGGGTCTTTGCCTTTAGGAAGCTCGATTTCTATGCTAGGCTAGGCATAAAATCTGAATTACTCTAGAATTTAATGTTTAATTATTGGGAAGTAAATATTGAAGGCATCAAAGCTTTTAAAAATTCTTCAAGAAGATTGTACGCGATGTGAGTTCAAGTTTTGTAGTGCAGATTTTCTTGGAGTAGTATAGATAGTCTGACTATGAGGAGGAAAAATCCGTTATTACGGATAATTACTCATGATTTTGCGTTTTATAAAAACGTGATGAGTTTACTGGTAAAATTGCACTGGGGTTTCGATTTACCTCTTCTTTATTAGGAGTTTAACATCATTAAATCAGCCTCAAATAATGGGTAGAGACGAAAGTTTGAAATATTCTGGAGAAAGAGAACTTAATTTTTCTTTCAAACACAAAAAGAGAGAGCTAAATAATAAATAGAAATATTAAAGAGCACTGTCCTACTCGAAGATCGTAATGCCTCAACAACTCCAATGCAGATTAACATTTGGCCAACTCATGAAGTTATCTGAAAAGTAAGAGAATTGTTAGAGTTGAAGCCCCATGAGACCCGAGTATACTCATTTTTGAGTGCAGTTTGGAATTGTAAATTACTCACTTGAGTTGACAGGATTTTCTCAAGTGTCTAACCACACCAGGGCTTGGATTCTCAATAGTCAAGGGTTAATAGACTCCGTTAAGATTAGTAAGGAGATTTTTCCTGCCACCGAATTTGCGGGTCTTTCATATTATTCTCAAGGCGATGCTCTATCTTAGCTACAAGTAGACCAATCAGATCTCATTTGATCCTCTTAAGCGAATTTTGCTCTGATTATCAGAGTCAATCTTTGCCATTTGTTGAGCTTTCTTCTGCGATGAACCTTACTTCATTATATGCACTTATCCTCATTTGGGTTTGGTAAAGTGGGATTCTTTGTGGGTACCTGAGAGCGATGCCTTTTTACTTCAAACTCTATGAATGATTTCTCGATCGGATCATGTTTCTCTAGTAGTTTGAGTACTTGAGTTGTATTTGAGAACAGAAAGTCTATGAGGAAAAATATGTATAGGCAACAGTGAGGATTTTTCTCATAATTTATTGAAATATGTGGATATCTAACAATTCTTTACTCTACAAATGAATATCTAGAACGCAGGGGCAATTCCACGGTGACTTTTCACTTCCAGCACACCTTTGTTGAGAGATCGCCCATCAATGGAATCAAGGAACGAAATCACAGCCTCAAGATTAGTGATTAAAAAGCCACTCTCACCGAGTAATTCATTCTTTCGGATGTACTTGTAAATAAACCTAAATGCCATCGTCACCAATTGATTAATTTCACTTCATCAGCATTAGAAATTACTCGACATTCGACCGCAAATTATCTGGATTCGCGTGCAAAACGAGGTAAACAAGCATCGGAAACAGCTCATCTGACGTTGGCTTTCTCTTCTCATACGCACAGTACATATCTATTCGCATTAATGAATTAAAAAAATCAGATCACTATTCACAAACTGCTGTCCTTACCAACAAGATTATTCACGCAGTTGGAGAAACAATTAATCTTTGAAGAAGGCGCCTTGTAATTGCTGAGTTTTTTCAGTTCATGCTCACAGATAGTGTATAGCGAGGGAATTCTCAGTGTCACTGGAATCTCCAGCATATCAAACGAGATTATATTCTGCAGCACATAGAATTTATCCTGAAGCTGATTGTTCCGCGCTTTCGTGTCTTCATCGGTAATGAAGAGCTTGGGGTAGAGGATTTCAAACAAGAGACATTCAAGCAATTTTTCATATTTCTGCTTCCCTTTGTCTCCTCCCATTTTCTCCTGAAAATATTTAATTTCAACCAAAGCATCGAAGCATCTGTCGATCAGGTCATAAATCTAACGTATTAATTGCAACACAATGAGATCTTGGGTTAAACAAAATTCTGATACTTCCTGAGTCGCAAATGTCTGTTTATTTGTAATAAATTGCTTTATCTCCCTAAACACTTGCGGCGCATAGTTCTTTAAGTCCTGATCAAATGTGGCCAACTCTTCCTTGAAATTCTCCATGGCCTCCAGAATAACCTTCCTATCAAGAGAAGAAAAAAATTACAGCTCTCACCATTTTCCCCTCAAATTACTTATTCAAAGTCGGCTGCTTTACTCCAGTGCGGTTCGTGTAGTTGTACCCTGGAGATTTCAACACGGTCCCATTGTTTTTACTACGGGCAATATAATTATAGTTTTCCTCAAGCCAATCATGCGAATAATTTACGGTGACTCCTTATGTTCCTCTTTCTGCACTATCACCGGCTGAATCACAGTTTCTCTACTTCTGTCATTCAGCTGCGAGTCCAAGCTTCCTCTCCTCTTCAAGACAATATGGTTTTCTTTCTCTATTATCGCCTTTTCTAGAAGTTTATTATTCTCCACGCCGTTTGATTTTAGCTTGGCTTTAAAGTCTCTTAACTTCTCTTCCTCTCTATTGCCATTTAAAGCTCTGTTTATACAAAATCTCGCGGCTGGAAATGTCTTACGAGCATTCTTGTAATAGTTTCTTCAGCTGCATGATCAACGCATGTTTTTGATTCAAATCATCGTGCAAAATATTCACGTATAACTGCTGCCTATGAAAAAAAATGTTGTTAACCGCTCTTCCGATCATATGCGCAAAGGCATATGCCAATGGCTGTATAATTTACCTTAAATTATGCTCTCTCAGCCTTTTAATTTCGGCTTCCAGTTTAGCAATCATTTCGTCCTTGTCCTTCGTATCATTCGACGAGAATAACTTCAACATTGCTTCAAGCTGCTCGAGTTTTCAACTAGTTGACGTGCAAATTGGCTTTAAATAATTTTTTATTACTGTGTCTGCACAAAGCACGATATTATTCTCAATGCTTGTGTATATACAACAAACCTTCTGTGTTGTAGCACTTTAATCAAATTTCAAAAAAACAGAATATTTACATACTATAGCTGACCCATCATGCAGAGACAACACAACGAACTTGAATTACTCATCGCAGAGGCATTCCGCAAAGGCAGCCCGGCTTATTTGGCTCCAGTTCTCAGTCTTATTTACAATAAAGTGGACGTGAGGCATTGTTTTCTCCAAAAAATCGACATTGAAAAACTTAACCGTTTATCATACAAAGCCGACTCAACTGCAACATATTACATCATCGGATTGACGTATGATCTTATCCTATCTTCAAAAGTCGTCGACGTGGAGGCTATCCCATCGGACGTGCTGATGGCTATGGCAAATTCGTTGCTTCCAGTCCTAGATAACATTAAAGGCACCTCACTGTCGTATCGCATCATTCAATATATACAAATACTGTTCTACGTCATATTGGAAAGGAAGGATATTCCCGAGGAGGATCATAATTTGATAGAGGGACTATTACAAGGGGAAAATCTGAAGTTCGGTAAGATTTTCTTCAATTTTGAGGAGAATGAGGACGTACAGGAAATCCTAAAGCTGAGCAAATCGAAAAACGCTGAAGATAAAATCAGTGCTGTGTCTAAATTGTTAGAGTTGATGACTCAATGCATTTCTTTCGAGGAACAGATCGAAATTTTCGCAAAGAAAACGCTTGAAATCATTAAATTCGTGGTAAACGGAACAAATGAAACCAATATGGACTTATTCGGAGTGCTCGGCTCGTTTCTTGAAAAAATGCTGTTCCAGTTCCAGTATAACGTGCTTTTTGAAAAGAGACTCTTCGAGCCAGAGGCGAGCTTCGAGAAAATCCCTAGCGCGTTCATTGCGCTGAGCGGCGACCAGAGCAATAAGAAGTTGGGTGTAAATGAGGTGCTGGAGTCAATTAACAAAGAATTTTCGCCTCGGTCTACGCCAAAGATTGTCGTGCAATATCTTCTAGCTGAGCAAATGAGGATAGTCCGAGAAACCGAAGGGATTTATACGCTGGCTGTTTTTATTTTGAATATTTTCATTAACTACCCAAAGCACATCGATCTGCAGTTGGTGAGTCTTCGAGTGGCTGAAAGGCTTTATTACCATTTTCCTGCTCATAGAAAGCAATTAGAAGAGCTCATTATGATTGCGCTCGCTCGTATCAGTACCGAGACTTCTGAAGATGTGAAGAAACAGGCAGCAGTCTTCCTTTACAAGCTTATCCATCGAGACGCTTCTCAAAGTTTTAAAGCTGAGCTTGAGAAACGCGAGGCTATCAAAGGGCTCTTCTCTTCAATACACTACAATTCAGCTGCTCTCGTCGCTGAGCGCAATGCAGCGGACATGACGGATTTCCAAGATCTGCAGATTTTCGCAGGGTCTCCTTTAAGCCGAACCATCGACGCTGGCACCGTAAGATCAGAATATATTGAAGTTTGGCAACCTTATTCAATTCTTTCATTCAATTTCGGGGTTGTGCAGTATGATCTAACGTTCTCCGTGGAGAGGATTGCTCGTTTTAAAAATCTATTGAGACATGAGAAAGACGTGCCTACTACTATCATTAAGAATGGAAAGGTAGAATTTTCGAAAGGTCCTGTTAGAGGCAATATTTTAATCAAAGAGCCGGGACTCTACCGCCTGGACTTCGACAATAAGTCTTCATGGTTCCATTCAAAAACCGTGCGTTTTAGAATCTTCGTGTTGAGCCCGAATTACGAGGAATCTCTTGCGTTAAAAAACAACATCGGTCTCATTTACGATACAGCTCTTGGGGAAACCCTTCTCCCTTCTACCATATATGCTTCAGACTCGCAAGGCTCGCTAAATTCCTCCAGGGAGAGGATCGGGACTAATTCCTCTAGGGATAGAATTTCGCCCAATTCTTCTATGATTATGTCACAGAAAGGCCAGGAAAGTGTGAAAGCGTTAATTTACCTGAGTGACAAGGCAGTAGAGTTCTCTATGGTGAGCTATGATAAAGAATTTGAGATAATATTGAACTACGACTCTGAAGGGCCAATCGATTGGGAGAAGATCAATTTACGGATATTAAACGTCATTGAAAAGGTTTTCGATTCAAGTGCCGAGCGGCAGTCTGATAGAAAGATAGATATGCAATTGGTTTATGACGAAAGCGTGTTGGAAAAGCAGCTTAAACTCGAGAGACTCGATGACAAGTTCCCTGAGTCCGTGGAGGAATATTTCTTCAAGAACCTCTCATTACTCGTAAAAATCAAAAATTTGCTGAAGGGCGGTAAGATACAAATCATTACTGAAATGGAATTTCAAGTACAAAGGCTGCTTTACACGGGACCCAATGCCAAGCCAATGATCCTATTGATCATTGATCACGAAACTAAAGGCATTTATTGTAAATTCAGAAAAGACACGCAGGCTTTGGACGTCAATCTCGATGACTATGTCATTCCGATTAGTAAAGTCCCAGAGGAGAACGCCGAGGAAGAGACTGTTGAGCTGAAACCTGCGGAAGTCCTGTTCTTTGGCGAAGGGCAGTCAGATCGAAAGCGACTTGGGTACCTGGCATTTATAATACACTCGATTTTCTGCTCGACGACGTGGGCGGTACGTGACTATACGATTATTGAGGATGTACCTCTTCTCTTTGGCTCGAAATCAAGCAATCGAGACGTGCTCAGAGAAATGATCGAGTCGTTTTATAATAAATTCAAAAGAGCGGAGGGCCAAGAGAACGCGGGTGAATATTCTTTGAATATACAGTTTTGTGATGAGAATAAAGGTTCGAATGTTAAAATCTCAGATAAGTAGTAGTGGTAGGAAATAGCATTGAGTATCATTCTTTATACCGGTACATCATTAGGGTATGCCTGAACCTGTATGTATCCTGTAACAAGTTTCTATAATTGGCTGAAAGCGCCTTCACTTGACGAATATGGCACTAAACTCTTTAAAAAATTTCAAATAGACGATATAATGATCAAGGGTCAAAATTTCTAATACATACGAGATACTAGATACTTGTTAGAGATTTAATTTTAATAGGACAGAGAGAGATAGACTCAAAAAATAACGTTTATGACAGATAATAAAGGTACTATTCACAAAAGCGAGGATGACTTTTAAAAGTCTCCAAAATTGTGTTGATTATAACATTTTAGTAATTTCCAAGGCGCGAAAACAAGAGCCGATTTGAGGCAATTTTAATACTTCCTCTCAGCTTTTTGGAATAAGAAATAGCAGGCTGAAGCATGCGAACATGCGTTAGTTTCGACCGATTGGATGATATGGTCCTTTGGGAAACCTAAAGCTTCAACTTTTTTGACAATAGCTGGGTCCACCTTGAAGGAAATCAATGATTCGGAATTTTTCTTCAGCGGGTTTTCTCGACTCAATCTTCTTTTATCTAAGGCCATTATCGCTTTGGAAGTATTCGTTGCACTATGCAAGCCCCTCGGAGATAGAGGATCTCCGGCTCTCTTCATGTTATTAAACCAAAGGTGGTTCTCGACGGCTTCGATATCGATACGACTGTAGGGATTCAGCTTGAGGAACCTGCTTATTAGGTCTTTTGCCTCTTCAGATAAGTATTTTGGGAAAGTATATTCACCCGCTATGATCGAGCTATGTAGCTCATCGAGGTCGTTTCCTGTAAATGGAACGGTGCCTGTGATCGTAGCGTAGATAAGCACTCCCAGACTCCATAAATCTGCATAGCATCCTTCATACCCTTTATCCAGCAAAATTTCAGGTGCTATGTATGCTGGCGTTCCGCACTGCTCGTTGATTACTTGGCCGCTTTTTACGAATCTGCTGACTCCAAAATCGCATATTTTTACAACCATTCCCTTGTCCAATAGGATATTATCGAGCTTGATGTCTCGATGGAGGATATTATGCCTGTGGCAATACCGCACGCCTTGGACAATTTGCAGAATTAACTCTTTCGCTTCATTTTCGGGTAGTTTTCCGCGTTCTTTTACATATGTAAGCAAATCGCCTTCTGAGGCGTATTCTTGTACAATGAAGAGATATTTTTTGTTCTCAAACACCTCGAGCAGCTTGATAACGTTCTTATGATTGCATTTCTTAAGAATCAGCACCTCCTGGAATACTTTCCGCTTCGAATGCTCATCTTTCATGTATTGCTTATCAATCGATTTGATAGCAACCTGCTGGCCAGTGAGGATATGAATACCTAAATAAACCTTTCCAAAGGCTCCTTTTCCTATCATTTTAACCAGTCGATAGTAATCAAGAGAGGTCAAAGGCACCATTTTCTGGCTTCTGAAGTGCTCCTTGATCAGCTCTGATAGCCTTTTCTTCATGTCTTCCTCATCAAATGTTGTTGTCTGCATGTCTCTAGCACTAGGCTCCGGTGTCTGCATGATGCTGTTGTCAATCTGTTTCGCAGCAAAAGCGAGCTTGATTTTTTCAATTTCAGGGTGCTCGAACACTCTCGCAGTTGATTTCGTCCTGTATGAGCTTGGAGGCTGGTCTTCGTCGTTGGTGGTCACTTGTATCACAGGAATTTTGTAATTGTGCTGACCTGTGGCCTCTGTATCTTCATCTATTACAGCGCTGTTGTTTAAACTGTTCTTTTTCGATAATTCCGGTGTGAAGAGCTTGTCGCTTCGAAGTTTTTGCAAATTGACAGGAAGCTGGACTCCGTTGAGCATGAAGTCAACAGCGTTCGCGGTACTCACTGACTTTGAGCCTTTTTTATGGCTAGGCTTTGGGTTTGGCTTGTTAGCCTTTGATTCTTCAGAGTTTGGTACTCCTAAATAATTGGTTATGATGAGCGGTTTAATGATCAGCTAATTTTACCTTTTTTTCCTTTAGAGGCTGATTCCGGCGCGTTGAGTCGGCTCAACGCCTTCTCGAGTAGAGAGGCATTAAAATTCGTACTCACACAGATATTGCTCTTCTCTGTCTCTGTCGACACGTTGAATGCATTCATACTGCTGTTTTTGATCAGAGTGCTCCCTTGAAGGTTCTGATAAACCTTCATCGATTCCAAATCGAGGTCATTCTCTTGCGCAAAATCCTGCGGCTGGTATTTCCATTTCTTCTTCTCTTTACTGAAAAGCGATTCATTAAGCACGAACTGCACGCTTGGTTCAACTAATTTTAATATCTTATTACTAGCACCTGTCGCTGAAGCCTCTTTTCCCTCATTAAACCTAAACGCTGGGACCACCTTGCGATGCCCTTGACCTCTCGGACTGTTTTCCTTAGAGCCAGGCACCGAGTTTAATCCAAGTCCGAGATTCCCTTGAGAGGAACGTCGTGAGATCGGGTAGACGATTTCAGCGTTGCTGTGCTTAGTCGTGGAGCCAGGTCGATGAGGCTCTTCTATTTGGTGAGAGACTTTCTCAAATGAGGGCAGATAATGATTTCGAACTCCGGTTTCCGCCTCGTGTAATGCATGCATACTGCTTTTCCGGCTAAGCACGTTATCTTGTTGGTCTGTATCTGGTTGAGGATACTGAGGCTTATGGAAAAAATTATTCCCGCTGCTTCTCAACCCGTCTTGCTTTGTTCTGGGAATGTATTTGCTCACTTTGTTAAAAACCGATTGTAATGCCGAATTATTTGCGAATCTGCCCGCTTTTTTATTATCATGCACAATGTCCACAATATCCGAGATAATATTCGCTTGTGATGACTTTTTGGAGAAAGGGGTATTAGCATGCTGCTCTGGATAGTGCTGTATTCCCATATTTTTGAAATTGGCCTCAAGAACGCGACGATGATCTTTCGCTTGGTTCGCGGTGGCATCCTTTACATGACTATAAAAATCTAATTTCGAAGCTGCGTTTGGATTATTCTTGCTCATTGGTGTTGCCCATGGCGTCGCTTTTTGACTCGACGCCAAGCTGCGAATGATCTCTTCCTCTCTCTGAGACAGATGCGGTGATCTGTTCACAGGCTTCTTTGGATTCTGTAATTTTTTTAGTGATTCCGCGAGAGAGCCATAATCTATTTTCTGGGCCGACGACCTGCGCGAGCCTGGCTTAGATGAGTTTTCGTTGTAAGCGTTTGAGAAAATATTGCTGAAATTGCTTATGCTTTTCTTTTTCGAGCTTTTTGTGGTTTTGCCGGACCATTGCGGTGCCCCGGTCGATTTCAGCGGCGATACATTTGACGAATGGGCTTTACGATGCTTGCTTCCTGGCGACGCTTTCTTTTGTAAGTCGAAATTCCCCTGCTGGATTTTCGCATGAAGAGCTCGCGCTAATTCCTGTGGTCTGAACTCTGTCGAAGAAGATTTATGATGCGCGCTGTTCTTGGATGAGTTTGGTCTCGTACTTCCCGGTATTTGCTTAAGATTGGTCATTGACTGCACTGGAGTTCCTAATAAAAGGCAAAAAGTCAGAATATTGAATCAGCTTAATGGACTATCGTCCTATCAACCTTGCATAGAGAGAATAAGATGCTCTTTGTTTCGGTATATTATGCTGTTCTCCCGTGATTGCTGTGGAGACGGTTTTATGCTCCTTGCAGAGGCGATTGGGCTTCTAGACATGAATGAGAGTTAGCCAAATGCTCTGTGTCATGCGAAATACATCATAACTGACTCTTTTATCGGGAAACTGTGCTTGTTTGCTGGTGTTTGCATTTGGGAAGGAAGGTTGCTCAAAGCGTCATACAAAGATTTGTAGATAAGGTCAGAATTGTTGCGCATATGAATGTTATAGCCTTGTGGCGACTGGCCTTTGGGTACGGAGAGCAGCTTCGAGTCCTTTTTGAGGCTGTTGGGAGATTTTGGAGTCTGGGTTGCTGAAAGCGATTTCTTGTGGCCAGGGGTTTGAACTTTTCTATCAAGTTTCCCTGTTTTCATCATATTGATCTACAACTAAATTGATAAAATTAAATGAGCGTTTATTCAATCCTTCATGGTAGAATTTCGCGTAAGAATAGACGTTTACACAGGAATTTTTTTCTATAGAGCGAGCTTTGCTGTGCTTGAAGTGAATCAGTTCTTAGAGAGGTTGGATATGATGGAGTCAACGAAAAGTTAGCTGGGAATTCGAAATTAAAATAACGCATAGTGGAGCTTTCTTCGAAATAATCATAAAATAAAATTTATAATAATTTGCTTCTCAACTACCAAGACAGTTGCTAGTGAAAAGTGCTGGTGTTCTGGTTTTGCTATCTGAATATTGCCGGAAGACTACCGCGCTCCGCTGAACGAGAGTGAGCGTGTCTATAAGTATCGTAGGATATGAAAGAAAATGAATTGCCTCTAAGAATGGAAAATCTTATGTAACTGTCAGAAAATGTAGTTAACTCAGAGGACTATGAGAGTTTCGAGGACTTAAGAGTGATTAACTATATGAATTGCTGTTGTACATGGAATACTTGAGTACTGTGACTTCCATTTACCTCGTTCACCAATATCCTTGAGAATTGTAGTTGTAGAAAGATTGTTTGCTGTGTGCTGCCAATATAGTCTCATAATTACTTCTGTTATTATAAAACTTAACACCATTTTCCTTGAGCCAAACCAATCTCTGCATTGTAGTCTTACACAATTTACTAGTAATGCGTTCGACAGCAATTAATGTCATGTGAAACACTTCAAATGATTCAAATTGTTTGAAACCTCCCCAAAATTCCTCGTGGTTTGACTTAGATCTCCAATAAATTTTGAGAACAAATACCGATGATAAGGTGTGAATTCATATGGGAAACCTTTCAAGTGTTTTATCTCAATTATTTATCACTACGACTCTTTCCAATCCAATTACACTAAAAGTAGCTCTTTCGAGGTGCAGACCCATGGATATTTAATAAATTAAGGCTGTCTCCTCTCAGAATGAAAATCACTCTCTCTCTTATTTAACTCGCCTCAATTTTACTCGGATTTGACTCTAATTGGATCTAATAATTGGAACAATAAAACCAAATTCTTCAGAGCAAAGGGCTACTCGATAAATTCAAACATGTCAGGACAAAACTTCCGAAAGATCTTCTGGAACTATAAAACTGCCTTCTTCGGACTGGGCTTCGTTACAAGCTTCCCAAAATCGTTCCTTTATTTCCCCGTGGTCGTTGGCATTCCTGCATACACTTGGAATCTCGTCCAAACAAGTAAATACAGCAGTCGCGCTTGAAAAATCATTGACTCATTTTATCTATAGAATCAATTTACTACGATGAATACGATGGAGACGTTGTTGAGGGCAAATTTTAAAACATATGGCGATTCTGAGGATGTTACGCTTCGTTTTTTACTTTAAGATGTGAATGAGACCTCGAAATCATAAGGGTAAACTTTATGCAATGTATCTCAGGTGTTCTTTATCTGTGGAAATGCAATAAGACAAGCATTTTTATATTTCGTTGGCTCATTCTCTCTTAATATCCCAGTATGCAAATACCAGAAACAATATCAAAGACCTGAAATCGACTAAAAATACCTCCTTTTCTAGCAGCAATAAAGTCCATTGACTGAGCAAAAGAAGTTTTTTCACGTACAGATAGCTGTAATTATTTTCCATAGTTTCGATCACAAGCAGCTCATGAAATTAAAACAAACCTGTGCGCAGGCCTCCTTTACTTCTTTAGCGAATTGAATCTCTTTTTTGATTGAATTGAACTGATTAGTGATGCCCTCACTATTCATTGATTAGTCATCATCATCGCTGAAACAATTTCTATTCGCAAAAGGTCCATCAACATATCTCGCTCTTAGGAAGAAATATAAATCCTTTCATACAATTAACCCTCCAGCTATTCGCTGATTTGTTTATTGGTAACAACTTTAGACGGTTGCTGTCCAATAAAACTCAGAAGCAGCCGTAAAACTTTCTAAATTCTCCTTGAAGAAAAATCCAAGTAAATTGCTTATAGCGTTGAATGTTTTATTGTTAGCACACAATACAATAACATTGATAAACAACACAACAAAGTCAATTCTAAATACACACATATTCAGCAAAATATCGACAGGAAACAAATAATCTAGCTTACCACTCTAATTTAATCTTATTATAGTCGAGACAGGATGGGCCCGCTGCTGAAGAGCCTAATATATTTATTTACAATACTAGCACTCCAAGCGGATTTTTCCATCTATTAGTCTTATAATTACTACACTCCCATTAACAAAAAAAATAATTAAACACGCGCTTTCAGCATCACCATAATCCATTTCCCTTCAAGTTCAACTCAAGGAATGCTGAAAGCTCTATTAACATTGGTGCCCTGACTCATCGGCCTTCCCCATTATAATTATGCGGCAATGGGGACATTCGATAAAATTAAAAAGTGAAAATCTCGAAGGTCAACGAGAGAGGGCGAAGTAAGTAATTCGTTTTCTCTAAAGAGTTAAGTTATTCGAGACCTCGTCACCGATAAGATATTGACGAGGCATCCAGTCTTCTTTTTGCTCAGATTGCAAGAATCTAACGTCATGAACGATTGGATTTGAAACTCTCGCAGGGATTTCATTAACATCGAAACCTGCGCTTCCAGAACCGAAGAAATTAGTGCTTTCATGAGCGTTTTCTAGCGTTTTCGCTTGGATGTTCTGTTGATTTTCACTAAAACAGGAGAATATTGAATATTAGCAATTAGAAGCGAGATGATTACTAGTAACGTCGCATTTCGTACATGTCGAGGCTCTGAAACTTGCGAACGGAAAACCTGTTTTCTGGCTCACTAAATTCCTGAGTGGGAAATTTGGCCTGGAAACTGCTGGCCTCAAAGATCTGATTTAGAAGAAAAGTGGCGTTTTCTCGAATTGGAGTGGGACTAAGGACTTTAAACTTATCGGTAAGGTCGTCACTCTTGGATCTAGTGAGCTGAGTGGTTTGGTTCATCTGAGCCTCTGGTTTATGGGATGAGTTTTGCGATGAACAAAAATGAAGAAGTATTGATTGAAACTTTGCTTTTATTAACCAGTTTAAGACTCGTTATTTGAGACCCTAATTTTAAAAAGTTAAAAAAGCATTGCAAAAACTCTTAATCAATCTCAAAACGTTTACAAAAAAGTTCAGAGAAGGACAATTCGCAGCTATAAAGATGCATCCTTCTATTGTTCACTATACTTTGTATATCCGACTATGGAGATCAGGTTCAACTGACATGTTTTAAGTATATTTGCCAAAAAAAAAAAATTGGGATTATAGTAAAATAAGCTTTGCGGACCTAATGGAAAGGATCTAGAGGATAGTTTGCTTGAGTTCGACTGTAATTCATGGATATGGAAAGCTAATATGTCAAACTGAATAGTTTTATGAAGTCGAATTTTTAGGGTTTTTTGAAGGCGCTAAAGCGAGATTGATAAATTAATTCCGATAGGAATTGCCTGCAGGGTAAATGATCACTATTTGTGAAACCACTGAGCTATTTTAGAAGCGGTTCTTTTTATATGGAAAGGTAGAGCTAGCCGATACTATGTAAATTTTATTTATGTTCCACAGCCACTGCGATTGGGGGAAGCACTTAGCCTTTTTTTAAAACAAAAATTGCAACCGCAACTACACCTCAGAATTCCATTATTATCCACTTGCCACAGTTGCATATTATCCTAGTAGATATGTTTCTATTAGAGCTAAATGCTGGAGCATTCAGGACAATTCTGACTATCGTTCATAGACGAAATATATGATTAATCCTCTATGCAATAAATACGAAGCTCATAGAGGAAATACCTAACATGTTCGCACAAAACTAGCAAACATAAGGGCTCTGTCTCCAAAATTACCCTTCACTTAGTAAATTTTAGAACGAGACTACAATAATAAGCACTAACAAACACAGATATCCATCATCGGAAGAACTTAACTCGTTATCGCTTAAGCCTTCCCCCCTTTTAGACAAGAGATTCGAAATAAATAAAGGACCCGAAATCCTTGCCCACCGGGCACTCATAGCCGAATTGGAATGTTCCCGACGAGAACTCCAAGAAAAACCGAAAAGTATTATCATCTTTCAGCAAGTACGACTTCACAGCCTCCCATTCTATGGTCATTTTTCCTTCGCAGAAGTTAGTGATTATCTCTCCAGCGACCTCATCAGTGAGCCTATTTATCCACATGATAACTCTCGACACACCCGTTTGATTGATATGCACCACCACGCGGAGCTCCTCTGAAGGGAGTTTCTTCAATATAGTGAACTGCTTTTCGTTAAATACTGCTCCATAGAGCTGGAACACACTCATAGCTCGGGTTAGATTATTTCGCAGAGTCCCGTCGAAAATCAAAAAGCTTAGATTAATCTCGTTTTTTTGAAAACGCGTATTTATCGTGAATCCAAAATCTGAGAGAAGAGGCGTATGCATGGAGCACCAGGCGTTTATATTTTTTTCCTCGCAGTTGCCATGTAAAGCTAGGTCGAGGAATTCATTCGTGAAATGCCTCACCGAATCCAAAAAAACGAAAAATTCTACGCTGTTTTGAATTGAAAAATTAATTTCGAGCCCGAAGCTGAAAACCAAAGACGCTGTTTCTGCTAGCTTTCTAAGGTTCAAATGAACCCAGTCGTGATTGAAGAGTAAAGAATTTTTCTTGCAAAAATATAGCAAAATTTGGTCTACTGAGCATCCACTGACTTCATGCTTTAGCTTTATAGAACTCATATTTGTGTTGAAAACGACTGAAGTTTTGAATTCTCCTGTTCTTTTACAGACTTGATCATAGACCTGTTCTTGCCATTTATCCAACATAACTTCCGTTCGTTTGATAAGAGGTTTCGGATGTTGGTAGACGTTCAGAGCTTTGATAATGTAGTCTTTTACTTGGGAGATTTCCGTGGAAAGCTCTTTTGGAGACTTACCAAAACGAAAGTCCGTTTGGTTTAAATTTGGGGGAGCCTTCAAAGAAGCGCCTTGGAAATTTCTTTCTGAAAGCGTCATCGCCATCGTCTAAATATTAACAGCAAAGAAATCATTATCATCGGACAGATTTACAATGTCACTTACTGTTGATAGTTCACTCTTGCCAGATTTCAGCGGCTCTTCGGTTGGTTCTGTTCGCAAATATTGAGACCGATTTGTGTTTAATCCCGCTTTTTGAGTACTGGGGTCTGTAGGGAGATTCAGAGTGGGGATTCCGAAATTATTGTCATGAAATTTCTCATTTTGATGAGTTTTATTATAAGCACCCTTTACATGGGTAGAAGGTTCGATGCCAAGCTCGGCTTCTTCTGGAGCTTGTCGATGGCAATACGAATATTTGCAACCCATTCGATTCTTGATTGGATAGGTAGGTTTCCAAAAGAGATTTCGAAATATCAGTAAATAGATTGACCAATTGTTAACTTATAAATTTTAATCGAGCTAATAAAAATTTCTCATCTTCAAATAATAATTACTTAGAGATAGCTTCAGTAGTCGAGGCTGTCAGAGCCAAAAAAAATTTAAAAAGTCAGGATGTCAAGTTTAGGAATGAATCTAGAGGACAAATCATATATTTGATTGATAGAGAAAGAATAAAATAGAAAGCTCTCAGCTATCATGATTCTTGAATCGTAGCTAATCGAGAAACAAGTGCTGACTACAATACTTTGAGCTTGTCAAACAAGCATTTTAGACCGTTGAGAGGATTGTCGAGCTTGAGAGCAAAAATTTATTAACAGATGGGATCTGAGTGTTAAATCATGTGATAAATTAATATTCAAAACAATTTAATTTAATAATTGATATTTTGAAAAAGCATTTGCAACATGATAGATAAATCAAAATTGATTGAGGAAGTTTATGATACTTTAAACAGTCTTATGGATGGGGAGGATGCAGCTCCATAGCAAGTGGATCGAAAGGCAGATAGTGTGGTGTTATCTGACCTACTCGAACCGGCATCTTCTGCTCCAAAGACCTGAGTATTATATCCTTTTCGTCAAACAATAGCAATTTCCTATTTTATTTAATTATGAAAGTTTCACATGGTATTGGTTATTCAGAGTGCTGGCTAATTTGAAAAGGTACGAATTCCTTCAATGTTTATGAAATTAGAATTGAAAGTTATTAAAGTCAAAGGTTTATTCTTGAAAAAAAGATAATAAAAGCAGAATAAAAGGATATTAATTAATAGTTAATTACTATCAATCATTATCATCATGATGATCTCTAAGGATCAAATAAAAAATGAAAATAGTCGATTATATACAAACAATAGTCTTTATAGAAGATAATGACAAAACATTTTTGTTGCAATTACTCGAAGAATAAAAGTTTTAAGCACTTTTTTGAGATGAACTAATTCTCATTAATTTCAATGGAAATCACTAAATTACTAATCAAAGTAATTGGTTAATTCAATAAAAAAAAATAACTCTGAGTTTCTTGAAATTTAGATCCAAAGGATGAACAGAGAGGCAGCGCTTTTTTGTTTACTTCTGGTTTTTCTACCCCGGTATAAATCGGAAATTTGTTCAAGCCCCACAGATAGTGATTAGTAAATGAAATAGATTAATTGTTTTATCAATAAATTGCTAATGTAATTAAGGACGTTTTCGTTGAATACTCGATATTTTTTGTTTTCTTTTTAACACTTATTCCCTTATTAGAATTTACATGTTTTCAATCAATATTTCAAAAGAAAGGACTCTCCAATTATTACCAGCACACCTATTTTCAAATTATGTTTCTATTGAAATTTTTGTACTCAGAAAGGAAAAGCAAAGGAAATGATCAAAGTTCTAACAAATTAGAACTGAAGACCGAGATCCCCGTATTGCAATATCATTTTCATTGATTTTAAGCTGCTTTTCTTTCTGCTACAGACATTTATTGAATCCCAAGGTTTTCAAACCTCTGTACAAAATTATTAATAATATTTTATAAAATTTCAATTAACAAAAGTCGAAGTATTCCATAAATCAACACGCTGAAAATCTTGAATTGAGGTGCAGGCATTTTTTTGAGTATCTCTGCAAATTATGGACTAATCTTGATGTCTGCTTTCTTTCAAGTATGTTTGATTTACATTACAAATGAATATTATGATTCCTTTCAATAATGACTGCGTAACTAACTCGTAGTGGTATTTAATATCTGACATGAAACTATGAAACCATTAGTTGGGAAATAAAATTAAGCTCATTCGAATCATATACTTTAAAGTCAATCATTGATTAACACTAAACTACACGTTAATAAATCAAATATAATTTCTGATATTACATAAACTCATTTATAGAACATTATTAAATTTGCGTCACACTACTATTGTTAAAAATACTGTGAACTTCTATTAGATGTGGGTTTTTTACTAATGAGGAGTGAAACTCTTGTTTCTTTTGTAAGAAAACCCACCTTATTATTTGGCGATAGTGTTTTCAGAATCATAAATCAGGAAACTCTTGGCCTTTCTTCTGGAAAACAAGTGAATTTTTTCGATGATCATTTCAATCGAACTTTATCTTAATAACAAGTGAAAGAGTAGGAAGCTTTGAAGAACTAACTGGAAAAGAACGTACTCATTACCTAGAACCATCTTATAAAAATAAATATTGGAAAAATCTGGATAATAACAAATTATGTAAATTTTATCATCTTCATGTCTGTCTCTAGCAGGGCATAATGAAAACAAAAAGGATAACTTGTAAGAATAAATTTAGCATTAGTTCCATGGAAGAAGAAATATCTAACAAAAACTGGTATACAAATCTAAAAGTTTTTCTCTTTACTGGTGTTCAGTCGCAAGATACAGCAATTCTATGCCAGCAACCCAAGCTCTGTGAACTTTCGAAAAGGGCCCGGTTCCTCTAGGTTTACTACGAAAAATGACCCAGACAGCAGGCTTGATGATCAGTTTGATAGAACAAGGAGAGACGATAGCTGTTATTCAAAACAATTGAAGGGGGATTAAATCTCCCGTTTTTTTAGGCAAGAATAAAACATTCAAAATACTACACACCTTTGAACGTCAACGGTTCCAATTCATCAGATCATTAGATACCCTCGAAAAATTACACATCTGGCGTTGATAATTGTATCATATCTGAGCCAAATCGAAATTTTTGTTTTCGGACCGTTCAGTATTCAGTTTAATAAGCTATTTTTGAAACTAACTCTCAATAATACTGAAATATTTTGAATCAAAATCAAACGGCGCCAAAACTGGATTTAAGTTTCATTCTCTGACCAAAGCGATTTAGACTCCCAACCAACAACTTACTCAGGGAATTTTTTGGGAATGTTTTGTGCACTATTTTCTAAAAATAGCTGAAATCAAAACCAGAAAACCTTTCAGCCATTGCAGCGCTGAAGCGAAGTATCTACCCATATTTTTCCTGTAAGCATGCTTACTGTATTTCGCATTTTGCGCTAAAGATATTAACAAGATAACATTGAATAATTCAAACTTTTTGGACCAGTATCTTTTAAAAATTATTTTGTTTCGAAATTTCCTTCTCGATTCAACTTCCAAAATGTCGCGAAAAAGTGGGTTTTTCCAGAGTCGGAATCCATTTCACGGCCTTAAATGTTGCCAAACAGCGTTAAGAGACAGTATTGCCAGTCCTTATATGATCAATATTTTGTGCAAAGGAAGAACTTGTAAGGGTTAATGTTGGAAAGTTCGCTGCGAACTTTTTGATTTCAAATTTTTCTTGGCAAACAATCGGATTTAATAATCAAAAAAATATCCAGTTCGAAACTATCCCGCAACTTTCACTTACAAATCCATCAAATATGTTTGCAGGTAGCGATTTCCCCATCTGTTTGAGAGATTCATTACTATTGGTTCTAGATCAGAAGAGAGTTGTGAGCTTTCACGAATTTTTCATGGTAAGTTATTTGAATATTACTCTTCCTCTGTGAATCTCGAGTATTTAAGTGTTCGAGCTTTTCTTTATTCTCATGCAAATCTTAACACATCCTGATGCCTTATTAACCTCATATACTATGAAGGAACGAGAGAGCAGGAGTGACAGCATCATTGAAGAAGAGAATATGGAAATTGAAGGCAATCCTTTCCTGAGAAAAACGATTCCAAATCTGGGTGGGGTTTCAAGGTTAACAGAATCGAAGCAGTCCCAGCAGCAGCCTGAAGACCTCGTAAACAAGTTCGGTCCTATCAACTCCATTTCAAAGAAAATCCTCTTCCATGATCTAAGCGAAAGCGAAGATCCTTCTCCAGGAATCTCTTCTAATCGATCGACGAGATCAATGGCCTCATTAATGTAAATATTTCTTTAATTAACAATAGAGAATTAATTCATTTTAACCCATTAGGTCTAAATTATATGAAGAATCACCGATGTCGATTCGTGAAAACGATGGAAATTTCAACTCCGTTATGACTCATAGCTTTAAAAAAATGAACGATGCGAGAAAAAATTCCTTCAATCTCCCATTACTGCAAGTGAGCAACCGCGAGAGGTGCTTCTCAACAGCTGAGACTGCTGAGAATGAAGAAAAGGACATTTCACATGCACTTGAATACACTCAATTTACATCGTTTAGAAGTGAGTCACTAAGTAAAGATCACAGCTATGTGGTCCCGAACTCAGCTCTTCCGATCAAAAGGAACCGTGAATATCTAGCATGTAAGAGTTAACTAGTAGCTTATTTGAGAATTGATTTTCCCCCCCTTAGTTGAGCCCTCGACTCCTCAATCCTGTACGATGGATATCGAGAATGATCCGTTTTCTGCAAACTTAAA
>ENA-UOTX01000750-UOTX01000750.1-compost-metagenome-genome-assembly--contig:-NODE-750-length-31186-cov-8.336559_pt1 | contig 31186 bp, 22 predicted proteins | sample MGYA00238143_ERZ746982 | MGnify/ENA primary metagenome ERZ746982 (study PRJEB28758, sample SAMN06268862) | compost metagenome | isolation source: single cell | place: USA: California, Emeryville, Joint... | reverse complement strand
CGTCTTTGTTGGTGAGTTAACGGCGCCAGGCTTATCTGCCTTATTTGTTCCAACACAGTTACCCATTTATTGCTTTAAAAACGTGATATTTCAAGAGATCTTCTAATTAAAAGTTAAAATTTGGTAACGTCGCATTTCTTATTTTAACAGCACCCTACGATAATCGCAAGACAGCAGGAAACGAGGCGTCAATAATGCTTTATTAATTTATTCATTCAATTCACAATCTATAATTCAAAAACTTGGAAAAATTTTTTTGGAGACATCATTGGAGATAACTTCATGTTTTGTTGAGCTAAGATTTTAAAATTTTTGAAGTTTCATGTCTTCAGAGACAGTTTCTTTTAAATTCGGATAGTATCATTAGATTTTAAGGTTCGAATTTAATCATGCTACTGAAGCTTTGTTAGCCAGAATGGAATTCATATTTTTGAAGGGGTTGAAGGTTAGCGGGCATCTGAAAACATTACGTTAATATTCAACTCTGATTAAGCTGAATGATCTGCTAAGTGTGTATATTTTTTCTTATTGTTAAACTCTCTCAAACTGAGGTTGATCCGATGTTTTCTCTGTTCCCCAGGAACAGATCCATATGAGCTCCCAGTCAAAAAATTAGAATGGTTAATTTCCTTTTCAATGTTGGGATGAAAAAGATTGAGTTAAAAATATAGTGTCATATATAATATCTGCAAATACAGTTTTTGATTCGCTAATAATCAAAAAATGAACAAATTGGAAGCAAAACGATTGAAAAAGCAATTGTAGATTAAAAAGCAAAAATTTTCCATTAATATAAGGTTATTCCTAATTCATTAATCAAAAACTTCGATTAACACAACGAAGGAATACATTACAGAGGAGTCTTTACATTTGGCGATAATAACCTTCTTGACCAATTCACTGTTGCCTTTAGCGCCCTTTTCCATCATTGAGTACACGCTTGGCTTAAGCACGATATTCACTAGTCCAAGCCCATTCGGATTCAAGTTTACTGTTGAAGGAAGACAATAGCAATCAAAACGCTCCCGAAAGTCATATTCTCTAGGTTTATAGATCTCCATTTCAAGACCGAGAGTCATATTACTGCAGTTTTTAATTGGGAACTTCACTTCGAGTTTTTTGGTATTCTTGACAGCAAGCTTGATAACATTGCATTTGAGAGCTGTGTCATGCAGTTCTTTTAGAGAAATTACCTTGGGAATAACACTTTTGGTTTCCATGCGCAGTGTTATCTTTTCTGGAAGTCCTTGAACAGAAAAAGTTGTTTCTCCACGAATTATTTCTTTTAATTTCAAGCTAGGCACTTTTAAAGCCAATTTGAACGTCGCAGATGAGTATGGGGACATAATCAGATAGTGTTTGTCGTTGTAATCTGTAGAATGACTTCTTCTAATCGCGAAGATGTATTCATCGCAAGAAGCGAGTTCTGAATTTAAACAATCTACGAAAATTTGGACTATAATATTCTCATCTGACTTATTGAGAATTTCCAAAGATTCTTCAAGAATCTGTCCAGGCAGCGTGGTTCCATAGTCAATAAAGCTCTTGCTAACGTAGAGAAAATCTGTTATTTTATATTGTTCTCCCCAGCCTTGAAGGTTTTCTCCAAGGTTATCTTCATAGTCGACTTCTTCATGCTCTTGAGGTTCTTCCTCGGTTCCGACCTCCTCGCTTGTGTGAACCTCAGGGACAGAAATTTCTTGATTCACAACAGCGTGCAATTTTTCACTGCCGCTGGTTGTCGCATCGGACTCGTATATCACTCGAGGAGAAATTCTGTTTCGGTGGCTGTTAGTAGAACCTGCTTGAGTTTTAACTTCTTTTTTAGGATCAAGATTCTCTTGGTCGTCAGGGATATCATTGGTCTCTTCTGTATCTTTGTCAGCCGCAGCTTCTTTCTCCTGAGCTTCAAGTACGCGGTTTCTTTCTTGAAGTAGTTTTTCCAAAAGACGATTAACATGGTTTTCAGTTTCGTGTAAAATGGTGAGAGGTTTATTCACTATTGATGGCTGGGGTTTTGGTTTAGAGTCATCCGCTAAAGCTAAGGGAAGTTCATTTTGTTCCTTGCGTTGAATATCTAAAATATTTTCGCTTATTTCCCGAAGCTTGGTTGAAACGGTGTTGATTTCTTCAGTTCTTTGCTCCAAGGTGAGATGTTCCTGAGGTTCGGATTCAATTTTGGTTTCTTCGTTGCTCATTCTGACAATCGTTATTTTTACAAATTAATGACTATTTGAAATTTAACGAATCACTTGAGACACAACAGGCATTTATTTAATTGTGATTATCTGACAGATGATTGCGACAACTAATTTCAAGTGTGGCTAACTGCTAGTTATGATTTTTTCTCTGATGGATTCTCAACAGTCAATTTCTCAATGCATAAGAGCAATCTTCCTTTGAGACTAAGGCAAGAAATTATTATTATTTCTGGTCTCTTTCTCTCTCTAATTGCATATAACATTTTCGATATTTTGGGAAATTCTGAATGAAAATAAAGTCCATGATGTCTTGTTGTTCACTATTGCTGCTCTCTTGATCCCCAAAAAAAAATCTTTGATGGAATGGAGCAGTAAATCTACAAGAAATTATAGATACAAGCGCTTAAAGACACAAAACAAGAATTAACATATAAAGCGTTTTGAAACCTGCAGGATCTTTCTCACAAAATCAGTGACAAATCATAGATATATAGAGATTTATTTAAGAATGAAGGAAAAGATAATTATCTAAATCTTTCATTCGACTGCCACACAATTTATCAACTCAAATTTCATTATTACTTTTCTCTTGTATCTCCTCGCTGGAAAACAATTTAATTCGTATTTCAATTGGATTTTCTTTTCGACTATCTGTACAAACAATAACAAACAATTCTATGGAATTATAGAACCTTGGATTAGAGAATATAATGTCAACAATGCCATAAGTTCTCAAAAATTCTCCGCTTGATGTTTAAGAGGATTTTTTCATTGTAGCAAAATTAACATTTTTTTTCTCTCTAACCAGAATTAGATGATCTTTAGTCTTTTTTTGCATTAATTGCGTCAAGTATTTCGGTAGGTTGAGGAGCTCTCCCTTTCTCAAGTTTAGAAAATATCTTATTTCCGTCCAAATAGACTTCAAAAGCTCCAGTTGTCGTCATCGCAGAGAGCAAATTATTGCCCACAACAAAAACGATCATAAACAGAACGACCTTATTTCCCATTATTTGTTTATAAATTTGGGGAGGGGTTATTTCAAGTTGATGGAGTATCCAATCCCCGGCGAAAAGCATGAAGATGAATGCGAATTGGATAATTCGAAAATAAATGACCTTCTTCTTTTTCTCAGGCGGTACAGGGTATATTCCTCCTTCAATCGTTAGGTCCGGGTTTACTCGTTTCAGGGCCTGAGAAAGCTGTTGATAGGCTCCTTCGTAACCTCATGATCCGCAGTAGAGCACTTTCAGTTTATGACTATTTTGTCCTTTGGAGGTGGCAGAATCAAAGCGATTCTTTGTGATAGTTTCGTTTTGATTGCCCTTATTGATATCAGATTCTTGGTTCATTTGTGTTTTGAAAGCAAAAGCTTGGAGAGGTAGTTTGCAGAATGAACGGTTTTGACTTCAATCAATTTGGATAGCAGGTTAATTCAAATTCTGCTAATTAAAATATTAAGAAAGTAAAGAACCGGCTTAATATTTCTCGAGTCATGAAAGCAGTAAAGTACTTGGCTTTGTGAGAGCTTAGCGAAAAGAAAATATTATGGGAGAGGAATGTAAAGAGCTAATGTTGATTTTAGTAAAGCATCTCTTGAAACAGATAATATTCACTGTCATTGTATTATGATCTTCATGTGGTTATATAGAAAAAATTAACAGATTGATAAACAATGAATCGAACACGCAAAATCATTAGTATCCTACTAATTCCAATTGAGATCTTTGACGTATCCTGCGGTTTCTTGGATTCTATCAAATTATTGCAAACAAAATCTAAATGAATTTCTCATGTGATCAGATTATATTTTTAAACTATTAAGGAATCAGTGCTTTTTCTATCCAACAAGCAGCCACGGAGTTCTTCTTATAATTTCGACTTGCTATCCCATTTTTTCAGCAAACGCGTGAAATCTTTTGGATAACCTTTCAAAAGAACAGGAGCAAAAGACTTTCTTGTATTGACAACCTCCCTTTATGCTCGAAGACTTCTATTTAATTTCATCTCTGAAGAAGGACGACAAGGAAACTACTCGATCTTTTAACGAGTTCGAAAAATACTTCATGAATCTAAATCAGGCACATATGTTAGAAAACTACCCATACTAACCCTTCTTCCATGGCTGAGATAGTCATTTTATAAGAAAGCTTGAGTTTCAGTATCAACTTATTCCACCCACTTGTATGTGCTTAAGTTTTAAACTGACAAACATTAGAAAGGTCTCCCCATTTGATTGGTAGTGTAATTCAGGTTCAAAAAGAAGTGGGTATCCCAAGAGTTCAATGCTGTGTTGTGATTTCTAGACATACCTATAGGATATACATGAAAATCAATTTTGACTGTGTTCTTTTTAAGTTTTTTTCAACCGTAATTATGGGGTTTGTGTCACGGAGCATCAACGAAAAAAATATTGCAAAAAGATCACAAATATATAAGATTTTTAATTCAAGAATAATACTACAATGCCTTGGATTCAAAGATTCCCCGCTGAATGTTTAGGGAAACCTTGTCATTACGGCAAATTAGCATCAAATTCTCAAACTAAATCATCGATTATCGAGAGCTCAACTTGGCATTAATGGAAGCCACGATTTCATCAGGCTCAGCGACTCTTTTCTTCTCGAACTTGGAGAATATCTTATTCCCATCCAAATAGACTTCATATGCTCCAGAAACACCCATGGATGATGGCACAGTGTATATGCCCAAAGCAATGAAGATGAACAGGGCTATATAACTTCCCGTTATTTCCTTCAACAACTGTGGAGGAGTTATCTTAAGCGCACTAAATATCAGGTCTCCAAGGAAGAACAAAATCAAAAACAACAATACCAGACTTTGGAGACATCTTGTCATTTGCTTCTTGCGTGATGACAGTTGGTATATCCCTCCTTCTATCGTAAAATTCGGATGTGTTTGCTTCAGATGTTGGGCAAGTTCCTTATATTGGTCTTCATATCCTCAGGATCCACAGTATAACACTTTAATTTTATGACTATTTTGCTCTTTGACCGGAGAATCAAAGCGCTTTGTTGAAGATCCGCTTTGAGTCCTGTCGTTGAGGCCAGCGCCTTCTTCGTTTTTCATTTATGAGTTTGATATCTAAAGCTCAGAGGTGAACTTGTAAGTGAACCTTTAATAACTATTGCCAAATTCGGTGCCAAGTTATCTAAGATTCCTTTCTAAAATTATTAAAAATTGCAGAAACCGCGTAAAATACAAGCAGGAATCAAGCATCACCCCAGATTTCTGAAATATTAAGACGCTCACAACAAAGTCAGCAGAGCAAGGAACTTGTGGAAAGAGTCTGAAAAAGATACAAACAGAAGATACAGCGAAAAATTCTTCTCTGAAAAGTTTTACAGTTTTCAGAATTATTTAGATGCTAATATCAAGTTTCTTTATCTTGACAAATTTTCTAAGGTGCCGAAGTTCATTCATGGATCGCACATTCAATAGCAAAACTTAAATTTCGAGATCGATTGTTTATAGTTCACGAAAGTTGGATCATTACGTTCCCTTCGCTCTCTCTCTCCCCCTCCCGGAGGGCTACACATATCCTTTTCTCGCTTGCTTCGTTCGTTGACTCTGATTTGAATAGTTTAGAACTCATTTTTCATCTTATAATATTTGTTAAGATCTTGTGTCGGTATTAGCAAGGTAGGCATTTTCGGAGTAGAAATCACGAAAATACTTTTTCAATATGAGTCATTTCCTCCGAATTTCCATAACAATCCTGCTTCCAAACCATTTTTGATCATCTTCAGTTTATTTTTAGATGAAATTCAGCAGCCATTAATTTCTAAATTTCACACGTCAATTTAGAACGTTCAGATCATTATCGTGTAAATCTCTTAAGACGATATTAAGACTTCTCGTGATTTCTGAGAGTTATGAGGCTGGCAAGTTACTTTCCATTACGATGAATCCCATGTTTCAACTCTGATGTTTGAGAAAGAATGCTTCCACAAAATGTTTTTTCTTAAAGATTTACTGATCGTGTGGATAATATTGCTAATTGTTTCATAAGTTATTTTCTGGCTAGGATCACATCCTAATCCCTGATTGTTTCAATTTCATTGTTCGCGTGTTTAAAGACGATTACACGTCTGTTGAATTAAAGAAAATCCATTTAACTACCCTTACTGATTCGGGATTCTGATTTAGTTTTATTCAAAATATTTACTCTTAATTGCTCTCAAATTCCGTTCAGGCATACAACCAGTTCCACATATGAATTTCCACGGCCTTGATGAAATACAGGAGGATTTCTTCTCCAAATTAGACCAAAATCTCCCTGAAATAGACTTCTTCCAAGACTTCAACGACCAGTCGAGTAGTCCATTCCCTCAGAATCTCACCACACACCAAACAAGCAGTCCAGATTCCAATATTTTTTCGTCTCTATACCCCAGCGACTCCCAAAGAAGTGAAAGGGTACCAGACTCGCTTGGTGGTTACTCATCCCAAAGTAAAACCATTAGACAACTTGATATATTCCTCAGCGTTTGGCATCTCTTTTTTCATTCCCATCTCAGTGTACATGTATCTTACTGACTGCTTCTTTTAGATGATCCCAGAGAAAGCTATTACAGCCTGTCTTCGGGTCAAACAAGCGAAAATTATCCTGACCCTCTTTCCAGAAGCAGCCACAAAATCTCCAAATTTGATTCCCAAAACCCCAAACGAAAACCAAAGATCACAACTGAACACGTTCTTGCTGGAGAGATTCCTGCGAAATACATCCCTGAAGAGTTCAATGACGAAGGGTTGGATGAAAAGGAGAGGAAAAAGATATTACAGATGATTCGTAACCGTGTCGCTGCGCAGAATTCCAGAGATAAGAAAAAAAATCATATGAAGGAACTCGAAGAGCAGAATAAATCTATGTGCCTTGAGATTGTCAAACTGAAAAAATACATCAAACAACTCGAAGAAATCAATATGGCTCTGCAGAAAGAAAACCAAGAGGTTAAACTCGCCTTAATGAACGCCTATTACTATCACAATGCTCAACAGCAGAATACTCAAACACAGCAAATTTCCCGCAATGAACCTCCTCAGAGCACTCATGTCTCTCAGCAGCACGTCAGAAATGATTCTTTTGAATCTACTGATAGTAGTAATGGTCCATCAAATGAAAGTTCTCAGCAGAGCGTTCCTGCTATTCCAGTGATTCGAAGAGGCTTGTATTCTGGAAGCTTTTTGAAATATTCAATCGCTGTTTTGACCATTTTTGCCGTGGTGATGTTTACTGGTGTTAACTCTCCAGACCAAGCAACTTACAATAGCATTGTTCAGCGAACAGCATATCCAAACCAGAAAAGTAACAAAATAATTTTACCTAGATGAGCGTTAAGTGTCTTGTAGTGTATTCAAGAAGATTTTTACAGCAAGAGGATTATTACAAAGACTACTTTATTTTAGATCCTCGCTATAAAGATTGGACGGAAGACCCTACCTACCTCTTCGAAGAAGGCAAAATATACGAAAATCTGTTTGATTACTTGAAGGTAATTTTTTTTTATTATTATTTAACATTGATTAACTTGAAACAAATCTACAGAGTCACCTGACTAATCTAACCGATTTGAACCTCTTCTTCAGTCAAAGCTCATACGAAAATCAAAAACTCTCGTCTGCTAACACATGTCCAAATAATTTTTCATTAAGCCGCACCGAAGAAGTCTGTATTATTGAGGATGAAGCAATTTTCTCTCGATGGTAAAGATGAATCGCTTTAACTCGCTCTTTATAAATTTTTGTGTAGGAAAGAACTTAAACTCAAAGATCCGAATTTAACCCAGGCAAAGAAACATCAAGCTGGTATGCACCCGAATGTTGCTTGTAAGCATGATGGGATCTCTGTTACTTCTTCGCAAGCGGAACTACAAATAAAAACGCGCTCAGTGACCTTTAGCCTGAAGCCATAAAATTCCTGTCTCCAGATGATGAGCCTTAAGCTTTCAACCATGTGGTGCTGATATTGTGATAAAAACTGTGCTCAAGTGGATTGAAAAATAACAAAAACTTAACACTATCTTTACTCTAGTTGGACTGGGATAAATTGATTCCATTAAATTGATAAATTTGACAGACTCTTCATATTGTGCGTGAATGTAAAGTGTGTATGTCTCTATAATCAATATTTTATGTTTTAATAGTCGAGATCTAAAGATCCGTGCAAATTCTAAGGGACGTTTTGGCTAAAAAGTCTGATCATATCACATTTCTAAATAGCCACAAATTTAAGTCAACAAATTCGTATTCAAGCGAAAGTAACAAATGAAACAAAAGCCAACAAATCACATTGTTGTAGAGTAAACAAGTAAACTCATTTAAGACAGCTCGGCTAGATGAAATTAGAGTTTCTAAAAAGAGCTTCATAGATTAGCATTTCATTTTTCGTCAAACACCCATTGTGTCCACCAGAGAGAAGCAAAATATGTCCGGTTGTGTTTGGAGTGCAAAGTACGGCAAAATCATCACTCTTTATTTCTACTGCTTGATGGTTTTCGTTTCCAATATTAATTCTGCCACTGCCTTGGAACTGATACAATTCATTATCTCATTGGAGAGGGTAGTGGTTTACTCTGGTTTTTTCAGTGAAATTACGATTGCACAAGAGCGCTAGGTTATGATAGATGGTTGCAAAGAGGTTGGACACTGTCTCAAGGTCTTCGTATAACTAATCCTCGTGAGAACGATGCTAAACGAAGAATATTACTGGATTTTGCAACTCTCTTCTTATTCGAGGCTTAGGACCAACCAAGATCTTATCCCACCTCATCACGAAATCATGGATGTGTTTCTAAAAAGAAAAAATCTTCAATCTACTTTTCAAACTATCAATATTTACCAACGATTCTTTTTGGTTGTCGCCACTTCGAGGAATCCTCTCTGATGGAATACCATTTGAGCAGACAGAACCCCAAATCTCCAACGAGACAAGAAATTCCTAAAAAGAAAAAAAAGAAAATTCAGGTTTTTTTTTCTCTACAGATTGTTGCTGGTACTCTGAAAAACATGAGACTTGTATTCGGTTTAGACACTCCCTCCAAAAGATAGATTCCCCCAGCTTCTAACGTGCCCAATAATGTGAATAGCTTTGAAGATATTAATTAGCCTTCAGAATCTCACGATGGATGTTGTTACCTTAAAAATGAAATTTTGGAATTCAGAAGAGGATCTATCTTCTTCTTCGAGAAACTCAATGTAAGACTTATTTGCTTGGCTGTTGATCGGGTATTCCCTTTGGATACTGGCTTTATCTTTAAGAATGTCGTCATCAAGCTTTGTTTCTTCAAGATTGCTGTTTAATGCGTCAAGAAGATTCGTGTTATTCAATCGGGAGTTTTCTTTTGGGTTAATCGGAGAGTCTTCTTCAGCATCATCTCCTGACGTTCTATCAGCAGTGAGCTCGTCCATAGAGCTGTCGAGACTTCCTCGGCCGCCTTGTTGCTTCTTTAGCTTCCGATAAACGCTTCTCTTTGGCTCAGGTTGCCCTCCAATGCTTTGAGATTTACGATGGCCTTTTTGTACAATTGGCTCTGACTTTGATACTTCGTTGAAAATGAGAACGAGTCGCTGTAAGGCATAATAAAGGGCGTTCGCCTGGCTTGTGTTGAGTAATTCACTGTACTCGTTCACTGATTTATGTGTTTTGGACGCAGAATCTGCTTGAAATCTGCTCCGGAACTTGGATTTTATCAAAGAATAAATGCTCGGATACACTGTTATAAGTTTCTTCTTTGGCGATGTAAGATGTTCTGAATCAACTCCCAAAAGCTTTTGCACAATGTTTTGAGTGATTCCAGCTCTCAAAGAAGAAGGAAATGGAATGATTTCGTCTTTGGGGTCAAAAGTGACGACCTTATAGCAAGGAGCCTCAATGAAATTGCTGCAATTGTCATCTGACCATCCAGCCACCCATTTGTAGAGTTTGCCGATATGTTTCCCAAAGGAATAGTGCGCAACTGTGGTAAGTGATGAGAACGTTCGATCTGCACATGCGAAGTCAAGTTCTCCATGTTTTGCGAGCTGACATACGGGTAATCCGCCTAGTGATTCTCCATGAACCCCAACCTTCTTGATCCCGTATTCGCTTCGTAAATATCTCACAATGAACTCCGCGTCGCTCTTTATGTTCTAATGTCGCAATAAAATAAAAAATAAATAAAAAGCTCAATAATTGATGAATGACTTTAGGATCAGGCTTTCCTCCACTTCGTGCATAGCCTCGATAATTCCAAACAAATACATTTACACCTCTATTCACGTAGAACTCAATCCATTCGCTCTGAGAATGTGTCCATTTAGTTACAAATAAATTAGAGGGAAGTTTACCTCGTAGTACATAAGCTCATAAAACCCTGCATTAGGGTTGCAGAAGATGATCGTCGGATTCGAAAATCTCTTTATATCTACACCGATAAATTACAACCATTCAGCTCCGAAGGTTGATTTACCCGTTTTATGATCGAAGATATCCATCGATGATTCATCGATGTTGCCGCGTCCTCCTGGTGCGATGAAATTTGACTGGTTCAGCAAATTTTCTTGTCGACCAGGCAAAAACATACTTATGCACAAATTATCACATCTTGAAAAAAGAATTGCACAATCATACCAATCCAACGAGATATTCTTTGCAACTTGAAGTTTAATGTGTTTTCCATCATATCTAGCACTTAACTCCTCTCTTGCCTAGAATGTTTATCATTAAAAGCCTCAAATTACACCCTGACCTGGTCAAGCGACCCCAGCATATCGTTAGTGAGCCAGCGGTAAAGCGCAGGAAAAGTCGTTTTTGGCCGTATAATTTCATCCAATAGCTCTAAAATATTGCTACAAATGTCCAATATATCTCTTCCTCTGCTCCTATCTTCGAAAATCAGTATCAATGCGTCTATTGTATGTTGTCACTCTTCTTGTAGAAAATTTAATTACCATCCGAGTTGCTCAGATCAAGCCTCTGTTTCAGAATTGTCCAATAAGGATAGACATCAGTCGAATCTGAAGCTCGCCGAATGACATTAGCATCTTTCAGCAAGCGCTGGAGGGAGTCATATTGCGTCGCAAGTTGACTTTGCTTTGAGTTAAGCGTGTGATTTGCTTGCATTTTCATATAGATATAGCACATCGATGCGATAAGTTTCCTTATCTCAAATACATCCACGGTATATGGCCAACATTTGTGCTGATTTGAATCTAAAATGTATTCGGTGAGTGAAACCAAATGAATTATGTGCTCCCGAGACTTCTGTGCAATTGCTCTAAATCAACCAAGGTTGTTAGTTCAAGAAAAATCAATCGTGTTTCACTTTGCATAATAAAATTCGAAATGTCTTCTCCACAAAAATGATGAGCCTGGAAAAGTGAGGATTCTGCAGATCTGATAAACTAATCTGTAGGCTAAAAAAAGAACGATCTGACACAAAAAATTGATGAAAGTTGAAGAATGAGAGATGTTTCAGATACTGGTAAGCAAATGATGTGCGGGAATAGGTTTCGGAGAAGGGAATAGATCAATACAAAGGCTGACACCACAATTGCTAAAGTAAGTATCAGTACAGCTCCAACCACGATCTTCTGCTTGTTCTTCGAAAGGAAGGTCTTGATGCTGTTGAAATTTCGTGTTATCATTGCCGGTTAAAATACGATCAAAAATTAATTCTTTTTATTTAGAATTTAATTCATTCGATATTGAGAAAGCTGGTCGGTCTATAATATAAGAGTGACGTTGCCTTATGAGAATAATTTTTTCAGCTAAAATGATTTTTAGTTGAGGAGACAGCCTCTTTTGAGTGAAGAAAGAATTTTAAGTCTCTTTCTCTTATTTTATTGTTATTATAATTCCCAATATCCCGGTTTCGATAGAATCTGTGGTAAATTCGCGCGATAACAGAGCAGAGATTTTTCCGACTCTAATCACTATTATGTCGGGATGCAAATAGGCCGGATTTGTCAGAATCTTAAATCCAGTTGATTCAGATGCATTGAGTTTGCTTTTCAACGAAAATCGAATGATCCAAAAAAGATTTATACCAGGCTGGACGGAGAGGTATAAAAAATTTGGGAAACAGCCACCTAATACCTGAATTTTTTGATTTTTCTTTTTGTTTCCTGTTGTTGTTTTGGTTTGAGAACATCAGCTAGTTGTGTCAGATTTTCCGCAATATTTGCATCCTACTAATTACTGTTTTTAATTATGATTCTGGAAGTTTTTGGAGAAACAGGTTCAACAAGGAGAAATGAAAGCATGATAATTAAATTAAGATTATTATTAGCAAACTTTTCATCTTCGATTGCAAAAAAGAAATTGACTTTGGCGCTAACAACATGTCAATACCCAGAGCTAGTACAAATGTCGACAAAGACTCTTTTTGATGAAAGAATTTTCCAATTATGTAGTCCTATGTATAAAGCTGAATGTTGTAAAGATTTCATTGAGCTTAATTACACAACTTTATCTGTGCAATCAAACTTTAATTAAAAAAATTTTAAAATCTAGAATTTCCCAAACAGAATGACCACATTGTAAGGAGCAACTTCTGTAATATTATCTGATGATATTTGTAGACTTGCTCCATTGAAATGGGCTCAAAATGGAGATAAGGTGTATCTCACAGTAGATCTCAGAGACATCAGTGATGAGAAGATTACTTGGAAAGCGCCTGACCATTTGATATTTTCTGGAATCTCTGATGGGAAAAAGTACGGATTTAAACTTCGTTTTTTCGCTGAGCTGGATACGAAGGTAACCCAATCTCATATAGCAGGATGATATCGCAATTTAAAGGCTTCTAAGTGGAACAAAAATGGTTTACACCTCCAATTTATTCTTCAAAAAAAGAAAAAATTTGGTCCTTACTGGAAAAGGCTCACCAAAGAGGAGAGAAAATTTCAAAATATTGCTATTGATTGGGACAAGTATGTCGATGAGAATGGATATGACGAAAGTTCTGAAGATTCTGACTATGACAGTAGCATAGAGGAAGAACCAGGTAATAGCACTCTCCGTTGAATGAAAATTGACTCAAATTATGGAGATGATGGAGACAAAAGAAACAAAGATGCGATCGAAGAAGAAGAAAAAAAACAGCAATAACCCTGAATGTGGTGGATTTCCCTATCACTTGTTATTATATAATATATATAGATAAAGACTTACTAACAATTAATTTTGAATCTTGTATGCTTGTATGAGTCCTGTTTAAACGTCTTTCCACCACAATCAATTCGATAACATTGTTCCTCCAGTATTGGTAGAGGGAATAATTCTTATCTGCAGCAACAACGATTGATGCAAGCACTGAAAAATGCCTTCATAAAAAACACAAAGATGAAATTCAGTTTTGCAAGCAATAGCTTCCGACTGAAAAAATAGTCACACAGAAATTCTTCTTGTTCTTTCTGCAGCTTCCAATAGTATGATTGCATGCCATGTTATATTCAGTAATTCAGTACTGTCGCAATCCTAAAGACTATCTTCAAAAAATTCGTCTCGAAGTTAATTTAAAAAAGAATTAGGTCAGAGTACTTTGAGATATTTTTTAATATCCTTTGTGTTGTACTCCCCTGAAGTTTTTGCTGGAATTATATTCTTTTGATAAGGAGGAGAGCAATTACTAGTCAGTTCTCCTATACAAACGAAAATAGATATTAATGTAACATTCTCATTTTTAATATGACACATCAATAAAATTCTTTGAGAGAATGATAAGAGTTTTGATTTATAGCACTTAAAAAAATGGTTTTTCATACAAATCGAATTAAATTTAGGTAATTTCGCTATATCTTATAGAAAGTAATAAATAATACGGTTAGTTAAGAGTTTACACGCAACAAAGCTGATACCCTGAAGCATATAATTGGGAATATATAAAAAATTCTCAATAATGAGTTTGTGTAAGCAGCCCAAATAGATCTTTGTTACTTTTTATCTGTTACGAAGCTGTAGAAGATTTCGATGTGGAAGTCCGAGTTGAACTTTTTATGTTTTTTGTCCTATGAAATTTATAAACAGGTGATACGAATCATGAGTACCCTGCAAGCCTTGTCGAGCATATTCTTGCTGACTGTCATTTTGCCTTCAGGACTTAGAAAACCTGTATTAAACCACATTTGAAACATTTTTTCCTAAATTGAGGGATATGATATTTAGAGTTAATTGGAGTTCAACCAAAGATAACATACCTTAGAAGACATTAAAGGTTTGTTCATAAAATCGATGAGAACATCGCCAGTCACTATTACGCCTTCGATACCAGCAAATTCAATGAATGGTTCGTTTTTATAAGATTTCAAAGGAAATTGCTTCTTTGAAATATATTCAAACTCATCTCCATTCTTTATCCTAAAGAAAGGTGCTTATTATCGAATTTGTTAGCCACACAACTAGCTAGGGATCCAATTTACTGCAGCCACCACGCAAATTAAAGCGAGGAATAGATTTCAATCGGATCATTTCTATCTTTATCGTTGTAATGGGGACATCTGCTGGGTCCATCTCGAGCTCCAAAACGCGTTCGAAATAATGAATATAGCGAATTTGACTAGGGATTGTAACACCCTATTGTTCAACATCGTCGCTTGTGTCAACACCTCTTGTTTTAAAAAATATTTTCTTACCTTTCCATTTTTTGTTCTCATCATCCCATAGTAACGAAGAGCGTCGTATGCTTGTGTGAATTGTTTGCTGAACATTTCCATATTAATGAAGAAGACCAGCGCACTAACACTACCTGTAGAGGAGGTAGCAACATATCATGACACCTGTTCTTCCCTATTACGAAGTTGTTCATGCCCACATCGCTCAAATCTTTACTTTGCCAGCTTTGCAATGGATTCCTGCGACGTTAGCAGGGTCTGCCTTTAACCATTGATCCTAATTATCATAATTTCAAAATGCACATCGTTCTAAACTCACGCAATCTTTGCAAAAAGCAAACATAAGCTCGAAATTTGGGGCTTGGTGATCCAATGATCCATATTCAGCGACTGTTACCAGCAACATCTTGATAAACTCTTTATTGGGAGATAGATTACCTTTCTCGAAGCATTCATGCTTGTATTTGTACTTTTTTTCTGCACACAGATTATATATTTTGTAATGGTCTGCATGCCTCTGTTTGAAAAACCTAATTCTTGGTAAGCCTCTCCTCAAGCGGTATCAATACTTTTGAACTTCCGGCATAGAATTTCTGTAAATTGACTCATAATTTTGCGAAGGAAAGCCCATAGCAATGACTTGAGGAGTAATATCTGCCCAGATGTAATCAGCTGAAGTCTTATAATTTCCATTTTACATGTAAGGTCAAGATTAAAGCCATCTGTATTGAATCTTTTCTTCTGTTTAGAGACCTAGTCAAGAATGATGTACGGTTTGTGGATTTTTTGAGAAAATACCAAAACTTTCAGGATGCTGGCTTTACCTTTCGAGCTGGAGGTGGAGAGCTGAGCTACTTGCTCCTCAACTTTTTTCTTCTCTTCCTCATGAACTTCCATAGGGATTCTTTCTTCTTCCATCAATACTACTGCTTCTTCAACATCTGAATAATTCTACACAAAAAAATTTAAGATCTTCCCAGAAAACTCGCTAATGCCTCTTCTGAATCTGAGGAAGCTGAAGAGTCATCGTTTTCAGAATCATCATCATAATATTCAGGCTTCTTTGCTATAAAATTTTTCGTGAACATTCGCAATCAGAAGTATAGAAGCAATCAATTAATGAATAAATTAACTTCGAGCCAAATCATTAAAAATTATTTGCTCGGGAGTATGATTCGACTTGATATCCATCTGATATGGAATAAATCCGTAATCTCTGATGATCTATTAGGACAAATCGCTTTCTTCTATGAAAATTGAGCGTTATTGCCCATTTATTCTATATCCTCAAATGCTTTTCTAGAGAAGCTATTAAAAAAGTCATAAACCTTCTTCACTTCAGTAAGCAGATCAGTCTAATTGTATCCCCAAACTGCAATAGACTTAAGTCAAGATCTACAACCAAAAAATAAAAACGCTTTTATAGAAGTAAAAGCAGATACTGCAACAATTTTTCTCATCAATAAAACTATGAACGTGCTTGCTAGAAATCTCTAGAATTCGGAAAATCGTAAAGCTTTGAGGGAATTTTGATTGTTTCTTGTGATTTATTAATAGCAGTCCATCCATTCTTTTTCAGAAAAGCATTAATTGGGAGACTTAAGTCATCATAAAAATCGAAGTCGTTATGAGTCATTTCATCTCTCAGCACCAACTTCTTCTCTTTAGCTTTGCAAGCGTCTATTCGCATACCGATATTTTGTAAATCAATTATGAAAGAGATTCAAGTAATATACCATAAAGTTTCAGAGAGTGTTTATATGGAATCACAGTATCTTTTTTTCCATGAATGAAAATCGTCGGACAGGTTATCTGACTCATTAATTTGATATTTTTAAACCTTTCTTTTATTAAGTACTGCCCTACGCGCCCCACAAAATGCTTTGCGACTGCACGGATCGATGTAAAGGGAGACATAAGAATTAAAAATGCTGGATTTTGAGTTGCTGCGAGGTGACATGCTGCGCCAGTTCCGATGGACCTTCCGAAGAGGATAATGTCTTTCTCTTCGATTTTCAAATGCCCAATCAGATATTGATAAACCGTCGTTGCGTCTATTAACAATTTTCTGGAAGACAGCTTCGCCTTATACAATCCATATCCAGGGTACTCAATAGCCATAATATTAACCTGTTTTCAAAAATTTAGTGATGGCCTCCTCAAATAATTAGTCACCATAAATGTCGATTGTAAGCGATCTAAGAACTCACATACTGACGAAAGGTCTTCGTTATTAGCATGGAAGTAAATCAAGAGCTTCTTTGAGGGGAATTTAGAGAGCAAAATGAGATTTGGGATGTAAATAATTTTAAAATCAAGAGGATCAATCTCTTCGTCTGACTCTGAAGAACTATCGTGGACAAAATTTTTGCCCACTTGATCTTTCAGCTCCTCTATTTTTTCAAGTGTCAAGGCTCCGATGTCTCCCATCCGGACCGGTACATTATCTCCGTGATCATCGATGTCGAATTTCTTCTTGTTTGAATGCAAAAACGGAAAGCATATTCCTTTTTCTTTATGCTTTTTCTTTTCATCATCTTTGTGGTCAAGTTGCTTAGGGAATGCTTCCAAATCTATTATATTCCCTTTTCGATTGCTTTGATCATTTCTTTTCGCTCTGATATCCTCATCAGATTCTACAATCGGATCAACTTCTTCGTCTCCGGGAAGTCCTTCCGAAAGAAACGATCCTCTATTTCTCCTCCGTCCAGGACTGTCAATCGAGAGCCTTTGCTCCTTTTTTGGGCCTTTTTGAACAGCGACCTCTAATTTCTTTTCTTCTTCTTGACGGTTCTCTAACATTGTAGGAGCATGATTGCTAAAAACTGATTTCTCTGGTGTTATGGGTATGGATTTTTTGAAGCTCGGTGATTGATCTGTTCTGTCATGTTTATTTTTGTGTGTATCAGCTGACCTTGACTTCTTTTCTTTAATGTTGGGAAGTTTCTTCTTCGGCACCTCCTTTGGTATCCAAATAATTTTGCCTTGAAGACTTTGGATCGTAGATTTTGAGGAAGGAGGATGGAAAAGTAGTTTATTTAAGTACATTATCAATTCTTGATATTTTATTTCGCTCAAAATGTCTCTTGATATACTTATCAGAATTATTGCGAAACGCGAGTTTTATGAGGAATTATCAGAAATGACTTAATTTGTTTCAGAATAAAGGACCTAAGCTTTCTTGGCACTAATGATGGAAGCAACTGATCAAGAATGACCCAGAAAAAGTGTACATTCTGGTAATTATACACTTCAATCTTCTTTACACTTTCAATCGTTGAAGAGAGAATTTACATAGCAAGGAAATGCTTTTGTGAGGAGACTGTGGGTGAACGGTTTTTATATAAAGGTTATCGATTATTCAATAACTCCTAAATTTACATTACGTTGCGCTACAATAAGCTCAGTTATCAATCAATCTTTGTTCGTAATCCAATTAAGTCCAGTTTATTCTATTGAAAGAATCAATTAGAGGTCTTGGATTTGTATGAACAAACGAAGAGGCTCTTCAAGTATTTTGAATGGCGTATTGGATCGATTTTTCTCCAAAATTTAACTGATTTTAGAGCGAAAATCCATCGATACTAATAAAACCTTTCCGGCTTGAGCATCGATATTTCATCATCTAGAAATGATAAAGTAGCAAAAGTGCTACGCCATTATTTTTAGCTCTTACAAACACTTGCTGGCACAAACTTGTCAGATTTTACCTGTTAAGGTTGCCAAACCTGCTGAGAGATCCGGCTGGGCGCTCATCTGCAGAAAATCGTATTGCTAAAGTAACTAAGTGATGGTTACCATCGAGAGTCGTTTGGAACTCGGGAGAAATTTTTCGAGTCAATTAGATTTGGAAGAAAGAACCTGAATTTTAAAAGCATATATTTCAAGTACTGCTTCATCAACATACAGTGTCAAAAAAAATACGGCCAATCCTACCTTTGTGAAAAATCTTCCTGGTCAATTTTATCTTGGTTGCCATTCAACGATAATCTCATTCGTTTGCTTTATTGGACGCCCATGCATGTAGTGTTCACTAAGAAATTAATTCTGACTGTCAGTCTCATAAAGCTCAAAAAAAGGAGGTGTTTCCGAATTTGTTGGCATATTGAAAATGCCTTCTATTCCCAACATTCCAAAGCCCTCAGTTTATTAGTAGACCAAAATTTTTATTTCTTCTCTTTTAGATTAACTCAAAGTCAACATGGAGCAGAGTATAAATGGATCAATTTTTCAAATCTCTTGTCGTCTGTACTCGAAATAAAAATGACTTTGATTATAAAACAAAATTTTGTAAAAAAGTTCGATGTGATTTAAAGAGGAAATTGAAAATTGCAGGGGGGAAAAAACTTCTAATTCGGATACGTCCTTCTTGGGAATATCGTAATTTCATTTGACGATAACATCAGAATATTGCAAGGAGAATAAATATTGATTGAATTCCAACTCTTTTAATATAATTTCTTCTGATTTTCTTCATATCTTCCAGAATTATTGTTGTACTCCTCTTCCAAATAACTTTTTATTCTGAATAAAAATGGAGAAAAAAGACAACCTCAAAAAAAAAAATTTAAATAAACGAAAAAAGGATAGTTATGGAAACAAAAATGACTGCATCAAGGAAATATTGGCAGTGCAGCCTCAAATTACAGAGAGCAATGATAAAATATCTCAATTATCACAGTTCACAAAAGAACAAACCATCACAACCACTCAAACTAGCTATTCCCGAAAAAGCCCCTTAGATATCCATCCAGCAACCGAGGCATCTCAAATGATAAAAGAAATAGAGCTTACCAATTTTAAATTTTACCCTGTGATGATAAAAGTTCACTGCAACACAAAAATTCGTTGGATTATCAAAGAAAATTCTGCGACTTATGAATCAGGTGTGTATAATGCCCTAGAAAGATTCTTCATAATCGCCATTAACGCGCTTGATATCGAATCAGATCCGTTGTATACTGGGAACACTTTTGAGCATATTTTTACGAATGCGGGTTCATTTGAAATTGTATGCGCAAACTATCCTGGAATCAGAGGTGTTATTGAAGTTACTCGCAATGTGGATAATGCCTTTACAACAGTACAAATGAATTATAAAGATAGGTGCTTATTTGTGTCAAAATCCGAGAGTAAAGAAGGCACCAAATCGAACAAAAGTCAATTATCCTCAAAGGACTTTCTTAGGCCTGATTTGATAGAGGATTTCCATTTTGAGAACAGAAAAAAAATGTTTGATATCAAACCTGAAATACTTGATGAGATGGCGAATTATATATCAAAAAATAAAAAAATAACTCAGGAGTTTAGCAAAAAATTCGAGGACGAGGTGAAAAATAAGAAACTTATGACATATTATACAAAACATTCAGACACTGAGGGCTCAGCAGAAGAAGATGAAAGTCATAACTGTTTTCATGACAATATTATTGCACAGTTCCTCAGAAAAGAAACAGAAAAGGTTGACACATTTTCTTTTTCACCACAGAAATTGGATGAGCCAACTGACTTCCCGTTCGCAGAGAGAAAAGAGAAGATTCCGAAAGAAGGATTGCCAAACCCAACCATAATCTCTTCAGTCTATGGTTATAATCAAATTGATTCAAATGTTAACCGTACTTCGGAGATTGAAGAACAGTTGGCAGAACTAGACCGCCCTAAAGTTTTTGATTCATTTTATGAGCTGCTAAAGAGTACGACTCACGACAAAGAAAATTTTAATGCTATTTCAACAGTCAAATTGGATGAGGTCATGAAAAGTGAGAATGAAACAGCAAAATCGTTTTTGAGAACACGTAAAATGTCACGACTCCATTCTCGTTTTAAAGTAATAAATTTACAGGTTTTGAACTCGCGACCTTATTTAAGACAATGAGGCAAAATATGTGAGCCAATTCAGTTCCAACAGAAAAATGTAAATTGCTTGGAGGTCGCTTGAATAAAACAAAAATTTTAATGTAATGTTTACTTATCTAGCATTGCATATTGTTAAAAAACTTTTGTTATTGTTTGTTATATTTATAGTAACTATTTATGATTTTTGGGTAAATCTTTATGTGCTTACGACTCAATTTTGAAGTCCAATCCGATCAATAATATCGAACATAAATCTGATACTTTTATCATATTTTATTCGTCACTGTTCAGTTGACTCAGACAAAAAATAAAGCCGAAAAGAATCAAGACGTAATCAAGGAACTTCTAGACTCAGGAGCTTAATATAAGTATTCAGATACACTTAAATTGAAAAAATCTAAGAATTCGACTCTGAATTTTCCAAAAAAATTTTCGCATTCTGAAAATGAAAATATCTAAGTTAATTCCTTTAAGTTTTTCACTGAGTCTGTATAACACTTTGCATGTTTCATTATTAACCTTAATTTTCTTTTGCACAAAATATTCTAAAGCTCTAGCCTAGTTCAATATCATAGTTTGAGCAAGCTCGCAATTATTTTTGTTTATAACTCTGTAAAAAAATTTTTCAGAATCTAATCAACTCGATTCAATGAAATTAACTCGCAGAAGAAATTATTATATTAATAAATAAACAGCCTAAATGCTCCCGACTGCAGGAACCCTTAATAAGGGCTACAAAAGAACGCAAGTTAAAGCTTTTACCGAGACAAGGGCTACTCCAGTGATCCTGGTCTGTATATATAATAAAAACGGAACGATCATCACCCATGATTTGCTGCACACACTCTTTTCATCATATGGAAAGATTTTACGCGTAACTATTCCACAATAAAATTCCTCAAAATCAACTATTCCTCCTTTAGATATTAATTTTTGAGAAGATGCAGGTCTGGAAGGCGTTCGTTGAGTACTCGAACATAGAATCAGCAATTAAAGCCAAAAAAAATCTCGATAACTTTTTACTCTTCGAAGATGGAAGCAGAATCAATATTTATTTCTCAAACCTTGAAGTAATAAGATTTCAGAACAACAACGATGGCGGAATAGGTATTTTATTTCTTGATCAGTTTAGAATTTTTTTGAACACTCTCTACAAAGATTACACGTTGAACGATCCAGATTACGTCCAGCCGAAGTCCCAAATACAAGAGAATTTGGTTAATCCCATCGTCATGGATCCTCGAATGATGGGCGGAGGAGGAATAATGCAAACTGATTTTAGCACAGGGATGAGCCAAGGCCAGCAGAGAACCGGGCCGATGCAGAGAGAGCGAGTCCCGTTTAATCGAACATCACAACGTGCTGTCAGCAATATCTTTGCCTACCAGGGTGGGCTCTCACAGATTGACAGTGACGAGGATGATCCTTCTGAAAAAAATCCCATGAGGATGATGGGGAGAAATTACCAGGCGCAGTTTCAAATGCAGCAGGACCCAGTGCAAAAATTGCAACAAGAGCAAATGCAAAAGCAGCTACAGCAGCCACAGCCACAGCCGCAGTTAAGTTCATTTCGAACTGAAGAAGAAAAACTTAGCGAATCAGATCACATTTCCAAATTTTTTGGCGGGTAAGGCTTTTAGTATTTGATGGCGTTTGAATCAATTCATAGAGGAACTTCGACCTCGTTTCAAGATAACTCGTTTCAAAGCATAAAACAGTCCCCTGAAAAATTCCCTGAGAGTGGTTTTTTTAGTAACTTTATCCACAGAACTGCCTCTATAATATGAAATTAGACATCAAGCCTCAAGAAAAGACCACAATATCACAGCAAGACCAAGAAATCTTCAACAGCGATTTTATGGGAAAGTTAAACGAAGATTCAGCACGCGGCTCTAAGAGTGACTTCAACGTTCTTGGCTTTTCAAATGGAGATCTTAAAATCGGATCTCGAGATATCAAAGACGATTTAGATCTAGGACTTGAGCAGTTTTCGAAGTTCAACTCTGAATCAAATTTCATTGACAACGGGTCTTTAAGTATGCTATATGACCGTGTAGAGAAGGATTTTCTTGAAATGCAATACCAACAACAGCAGCAAGCACAGATCCAAGCACAGTTGCAAGCTTTGAAATTCACACAGCCGCTAAACTCGCAAGAACTGCCAAATTCACTCTTCACCCCAGAACTTGATAAGTCTCGATCTCCAGAACAACAAATGTTTAACTTTTCAATGCCGACCAGTCTTTCCAGCATAAGCACAACCGGAAATTACCAAGGCAGTGAGGGACAACTGACTTCGCCTGTAAAAATCTCGAATCAGCCCCAGAATATCAGTCAGCTTCCAGATCTTCAGAATTTTGACATGTCAGACCTGAAAGACCCGATAAAACTGACCGAACTTTACAAATCGCTCTCTGCATACTTCGGTACTTTTATAATAGCATAGTTTCCATGGTTAATATCAATTAGGTATTGATAACAGCGACATTGATACGAAGAAATCTCCCTGCTTATATGTAAGAGGATTAGAGCATCCTGATTTTAAAGTTCAGATGCTATCCAACATATTTAGCAATTTTGGAAATATCCAGAAAATAATTTTTACCAGAAGCAAAGGGTCAGCTCTCATTGAATTCGAAACCAGTGAGGCTTCAACTTTAGCAAAAGATCATCTCAACAATCTCCTATTCATGGGAAAGCCGCTAAGGGTATAATTAAATCAATTAATTCCGGTAATAAATAGAACGGCGAGCTAGATTTATTACTCTAATTATGAAGCGATTCAGCTACGCAGTAAAAAGACTGGTTCTGAAGAAGTCTTTATCGGAACTGAAAAGACTCACAGATTTAAGAAAGGCCGAAACATTTCAATTAATCCTCCGTCTTCCGTGCTTCATATCTCGAATATGGTCAAAGAAGCTTGTTTCGAGCAAATCTTTCGGAAATTATTTGAAGGATTCGGGAGAATAGAAGCAATGAAGTAACATCTTTAGTCCTTGGCAAAAAAGCTCAGCGAACAATGATTTAGGTTTCTGCAGGATGGTATGAGAAATATGTGCCTCTTACGTATGGGGTCAGTGGAAGAGGCAATGAACGCAATGGCATTTCTGCATGATTTCGAGCTGATGGGAAGGTAGAGAATCATTGCATCAATCGTGTTACTGACTTAAATTAATAGGAGAATCCATATATCTTTCACCCGTTCTAGAATCTAAATATATGTGTATAAAAGAGTGACATTCAAAGGCTCTTTCTTCCCTCCTGTCTAAAATCGTACTATCAACTGTTGTGTCGTTCTGCCGCTTTATTGGAACAGCAAAATTGTTTCTTCATTCTCCTTGGCACAGTGCTTAGCTGTGCGATGTTGATTTTCTAATTTTCTCAACTTGTATGTCTTCTTCTTTGCTCTGTTTGAACTTTATATTTTGCTGTGTTTCTTAATTTGATTGCTACATATAAGATTATCCAGCTTTAAAATCTCATTCGAATCTTAGAATTCACCGATTAGAGAAAATAATTTTTCGTGATGACGAGAGCTTGAGTGATAATTTGGAGAGAGAAGGCATTTTGATGAGAGTTGAATAAAAGTCGTTTATCTGACTTAAACGTTTTTTGATTATTTCAATCGGATTGAAAACCTATATAAAAGAGAATATATATAGTAGTAGCTAATTTGAAAAGCTGTGAAAGACACCATTTCTTATTCTATTTCTTAATAATAACATCGAACCTCTTCCGAAACATTTTCAATAATATTTCAAAATATCAGTACAATTATGAAAACGCTTCTTTTGAGCTGCTCTTAATTTAAAGAAAGAGAATAAATGTCACAAGATAATTGACTTTCTTATGCTATGAATGAGAGAACTTGTAATGCCTGTCGAAGTTAACTCATATCCTTTGAAGAGCAAAAGTTCATTTTAAAGTCGAGGCATTTCAGAAAATTCATAATATAAACTTCCAGAAAAAATGGATTGTAACATTCGCTTTGAAACTTTTCAAACAAAAACCCCAACACAACTTCTCATTAAAACTCCTAACTGCTATCTATTTTTCTAAAAAGATCATTTTTTCCCTTCCCATTTATATCGTATCAATGTAAATAAACGACCCATGTTCCTTACCGATGCTCACTTCACATCCAACCTTGAACCCATCAACTGAAAATTCCAAAAAATGAGTGAATGAATTTTTATCTTCTACCAATCCTTCATGTTCTAGAATTCCCAATATTGGGCTGACTTTCTCATTATCCGTGTATTTCTGCTCGAAAGCCCTTAAAAATTCCGGCAGAAGATGATCTCGAATTCCCTTCAGCGTCGCTCTCACTCCGCTCACACCATTCTCATTAATCAAGAATAGTACTTTAAACTCTTCCGTTGGAATTTTTTTCAGCACATTCACTTGTTCCTGAGTAAAATCCGCGCCGTAAGACTGGAACGCGCTTAGAGCATTCGACAAATTCGTCCTTCCAGACTCGCCAAATATGAAAGATCCCAATTGTACTTCTCTTGCATTTTCTCTGAGGTTTATTGTGAAACCGAAATCATTGCACATCAATTGGTTCGTGTCATACCATGTGACAAGATTCTCTTGTTCTACATTTCCTTCAAGCAAAGCTGGAATATTTCCTGAGTTGAATGGCTTTGTGATTCGAGCGGAAACAAAGTAATTCACCATTATCCTGCTGGATTGTTCGTATAAAGTAGCATCATTAAGGACGATTTCAAAGGTGATCACCATGGATAAGGAGGCGAGCTGGCTTATTCTCCTTTCGCATTGCCTGAAGAAATTTGCATCATATGCAAGCTGGTTTTTTTCGCAGAAACTGATTAGTAATGCTAGATCACTCCATGCGCAAATCTCATGCGAAAGGGCGAATTCGGTCATTGAATAACTATACATGAATGAAGTTTTTATTTCAGCAGTCTTTTTGCAAATTGGGATGTAGACTAGATTCTGCCAATCCAGCAGTTTTTGAGTGATATCCTCAAGAATTGTTGCAGATGGTATTACTGTCTGAAGAATCTTCTTAATACTTTTCTCCGCTGCCATATACTCTACGTTCAGTTGATCTTTGGCTTTGGCAATACTAATGAGGACTTCTTGAGCTGCCGTGGAGGAGAGGCATGGTACCTGTGTTGAGTTTCGGAATGTGGTGGAATTGAAAGCTGACTATGAGAAGTAAATAAGTAAAAACTACGAAGAAAGTTTTGCTACTTGTGTATAATCCCATCTCGTAGGTTTCGTGGACTCGTTTTCATTGGAAAAAACAACTTTGGAATTACGATCGCGGGAAGATTTAAATGTTATCTGGATGATGTCGTCCCGTTGGAGTTTTAGAGGTGGAACTTTTCTTACTGATGATTGCTGGATTGAATTTGTTGAGCGCTGCCCTCCAATCTCAACTTCAACTTCTGTTGGAACATCTTTACAACATTTCGATTTCTCGCAACCCATAACTCTACTAATGTAAGTTATCTTTAAAGTATTTATTTATTTTTAATTGTGTCATGCTCAAAATGAAGTGATTCTATATAATTTTGGGCATTAATAGCCAATATTCGTAGAGACTACAAACTTCATCTGAGCCGAAGGTGAAAAATCATCAGGTTTAAATATTGATGAGTTAAATACTGATGAAACTTGAGGCATCTGGAAAGGAAAAGAGAAATCTGACTGAGAATTTATTGTCAGGTAAAAATTTTCAGTTAGACAATTTATTTACAAAGATTTTGATATAGTTTAACAGAGTAATAGCTGCGAAAAAACTAATTACCAGACTCGAGTGGTCCTTCTTGACCAAATGGAAAAGTTCTTTTGTGAGTTTTCGAGCTGCAGATGAATGCTTATATTTAATGATATGTGTATGAAATACCTTATTTTATCGGAGTTGATTGTCAAGTTTGTAGATAGGATTATAGCATTATTTGAAAGGTTCATGAATGTATTAGATATCTCATTCTTACTTTCATCCACTGAGAGAATCCTGAAACCTTTATTTTACTATGAAAAACTATAAAACAAACATTAGCCTCCACCTGTACTACCGCTATTGTTAGCAAGCTTTTCTGGGCTACTCTTGAAAAGTGCCACCTCTCAGTTTTAGTTAACGATTGTAATATACTTGTTAGTTGTAATACTTATGTAATACTTATACTGTGAAAGTTCGCTCAGAATTTGCAAAATTGTATTTTAGTTATGTATTATGTGCTAATGATTATTAGATAGAAATCTAAACAGCTCACTTCTCATATTTTATTTCTCATGTACCGATATTTATATGATATATCTGTGTCATACTCCCATTGTCTTTAAGGAATTAATTTGATTCATTTATACCAGAACAACTAAATTGATATACAAACAATCGAAGGGTTACACGATGGACAATTCTTGCTTTTTGACATTTTCGGTTTCTCAAAAATCTTTCATACGGCAGTGTTGAAAAAAATTTGAAATCGCTGTTTGTGAATTTATCATTTATTAGCTTCAATTATAAAATGTGACTTACAAGTTTAAATTTATATTATTTAAAAAAAAAATTTGAAAAAGCTGATTAACCTCAAGACTTTTGAGAATCAAAAATACAAATATCGCTGAGAGACTTTAGTTTATCAATTCTAACTCCTGTTTGTGAACTCTGAAAAGGGTTGTACGCAATGCCTATTGCTTTGCTTTCTGCAAAGAACTTTAGATAGGAGTTAAAGTTGTTAAGGTTTTCTTAAAATGAAAGGAAAATAGTGTAACGAGTACCAAGAACTTTTTTTCTGTAGTATCGGTAAAGTATGATTTCTTTAAAAAATAGCTTTAGTACCCAAAAAATTCAATTTTTCACAAAAAACTATCTGCAAGCAATTCCTCCTCTCTCAATCAATCATCAATGATTGCTACATTTGAAGAATATAAATCGTTTCTACCTTAAAATTTCAAATATAAATATTCATTCGGATAGTACTTTGTAGATTGAGTTTAAGGATCATGCAAAAAACTAGTAAATCACAATTTTGAGAACTGATATGATACGTAGCAAAGAAAATTCCTATAATTCCATCTGCTTGATGAAGCTTAGAATTACAACTGTAGTAATGTGGACGGCTCAGCTTGAGTAATCTTCACAGGGTGAAATCCTAGCTAGGGAAAAAAAGAGAGAGCAAGCGCCATTATCTTTTCATTCTGAAATACTAAACAATTGTACATTATAATGTTGTAATTAATATTAGTTCTCAAAAGACTATTGAAGAGTATTCCCATTCTCTTCATTCTAATCTCAACTCCTAGTTAAGAGAAAATTAGTATATAATACAAAACCTATTCAAAGCAAGCAGAAAAGCTAATGAATGAGAACTCTGAAAAGCTGCTTTACAGCTGACCTTAATTATGAAGGTCATGTTTACTCTTTTCACTAGCAAAACAACCACATAAAGCCGAAACTAAATACTAATTGAAAACTTTGATGTTTTGCTTTTTAGTGTTGATGATCGTTTATTTAAGGGAGCGATTTTCTGATTGAACAAGCAAGGACATGTCATTTCATGCGTTTTGCTTTGTGAGACTTTTTATTTTTTATTTTGTAGGATCGATCAATCAATCTGCAACACAAATCATAATTACTTTTCATCATACAAGCTCCATTCATGCAGTTCCCTCCAGAAATTTTTCATGAAAACAAGTCTCATACAGTAAAGCCAATTCGGGCTCTTAAACAACCACTAAGCCGAAAAAATAGCCTCGAATTGGAGAAAGATCCTCTCGATCAATACGAACCGAACAGATATCTTACAACTATAAAGCCTTCTTCTTCAGGTACCACCTCCCTATTAGCAATTCCGAACTCAATACATTAGTGATATTGAGCAGCAAGACTCCCTCTCGTAGATTTTCACCCACTAAGCAGACTCTTACGTGAATTTGATGGTCCAATTTTAATTAGATCAAACTGATACTTCAATGAAGAATTTGGCACTTAATCGTATCTATGATGTCAAGAGACCCGTAAGAAGCGCAAAAAATTCAGCCAAATCTTTCATGCAATCGTTACTCTCTGCACCACAGAGCAGAAAAACCAGCATCCAGGTAACTTCCAGATTTTCTAAGAGGTACATACAGAATTGTTAAGATGGAAGATGGACCTGTGGTGGTTGAGTCCCTTCAAAATCTTGATAAAACCAGAAACAATAATCCACAGCACAACGAAACCATTCAAAATTTACAAGCCAAGGTTCGAGAACTAGAAACACAACTCAGACTTCAGAAACATGCTGGGAAATTGTTTTTAAAACCAGCCGAGAACCAAGATGTATCTAGGCAGTTTGCTTCAGCTCCTTATTCTTTGCAGGAAAGTCTAGAAATAGATATGATTGAAAAAGAAGAGTTACGCAAGGCTTTACAATCGCTTGAAGAATCAGTGACCAAAGTGGAAGAGTTGACGAAATCGTTATTGAAGCGTGCATCAATTCTCGATGAAATCTCGAATTATATTGAGAGCAAGCTTATTCGAGGAAATGGAGTTATTGATATTATGAAACTCAGAGACCAAGTTTTGAATCTCTCGGATTTACTTGCGAACACTAGCAAGAATGAACTTGAGGTACTATTTTCATTCAATATCAGCACTCGAAGAGATGATATTAGATCACAAAGAAGCAAAGAGATTTGGAAAAAAAATCTATTGAATACGCCCAGCTGAACTCCAAATATAATAAGACCATGGAAAGACTCATGTATCTCGAAAATGATGTAAATGTGCTTCGAGGAGCTGTAAAACTGCATAAAGAAGAGAAGGCGCTATCTACAAAAAGTTTACTGCATGAAAAACACAAAAATCACGGTATCTATTTTCCAGTTCTTTAGATGAGTCTCGTAAAACTATAGAGAATGAGAAACGGGTCTATTCACTTGAAAAGAGACTAGAAATTATTTCCTCAGAGGAAAACGATCGAAATTCTCAGTCAAAATTACGCAGAGCGATGATAGATCTCGTAAAAGACAATGAAAATCTCAAAAAGGAATGCAATAGCAAAGAGAAAGAAATCATAAGGCTGACTGATACTATTTACAAATTAAAATGGAAATTGAACCGAGCTGACCGTCGTCTTGATAAATTAAACAATAGAGAAACCGCTTTGCAAGCTGAAAACGACGAGGAAGATGATCCTCTTCTGAACCCTCACCACAGCAACGCGAAATATTCTGCTGTGTTCTTTTTAAAAGGGTATTACGTTCCTAAAAACGTGGAATTCAGACTGGAGTTTTTGCAGGAAGAATATTACAGTAATAGTTTTTTCTCCTGGATACAGGTAAATGAAATTTGAAATAGATTTGCTCACAGATGTGCTCGAAAGTGGAAGTAATGCTTTCACAAAGCATATAATGGATATCGGGGACTCCGACGAGCAGCGAGAAGCTATTAAACTCATCACAGCTCAATTTATCTCATTTAAACATTTTGCAGAAAATCAAAATGTGATAATAAGTCAAATGCTAAACCTTTTTACTCTCAAAAACGTGGATAAACTAATATCTGAAATATCTCTTCATTTTCGAAAATTATTCAATGCTGAACGAGTTAACTTGTGGATGATCGAACCAGTAATTTCATTTTAATGCATATTTCTTGAATTTTTCATCAAATCCAATATTTAGCTCTCTGGTCATTTTTACACAATTGACGCATCAAACAAGACCCAAAAATGTCAGGTTAACCGCGGACTGATTGGAGAGGTAATTAAAACTGGCGAAAGTGTTTCAGGTATTCATTGATTCTGAAAAAATTTTTCTTGAATTGGTTATTTCCACGATTAGTGAAAGACAAAAAGCAACAAATAGAATTATTAGAATACCTTGGTGTGCCAGCAAGACAAGCTGTCCTGTACGTAGAAAACACTGTATTAGTTCCAATCAAGGTTGAAACTGACGTCGCACAAGGAGTACTGGAAGTAATACCTCGAAAAGACTTGTCTTTATGCTCTCTCTATAGATAAGCCAGTTTGAGGGCGAAAATCTTACAAAAGATGTTGAGTATTTTGGGATGGTGTTGGCTAAAATTTGCTCTACTGTAATCAAGCAGCTCAATAAAGAAACTGCGATAATGCAAGAAATTAAGTAATAAATAGCCAGAAAAGGACTTCGATTTAAGAGAGTTTGATCATTTATTTCTTTTTCGCTTCCAAAAACATGTAAGCTGCTGCTACGAATTTTGCAAATTTAAGCACAGAGTTCTCCAGTGCAAGGTCCATCTTTTTTGCAATGCCTTCATATTCCGGATCAACTCGAGATTCTCTCATCCCCGCTCTCTTCTGTAGCAGTATCTCTATCACACCAATAGTCTTCTCTTTATCCCTGCGCAACAAAAGGTAAGATAATTCCATCCAACACGCCATGAACATACTTATATTCGACAACTATTGGCACAGTATATAGTGGCAAAGAGCTCTTTAAATCAACTATTTCACTATGCAACTCAGATGAAGCTGTATCAAACACTAGCAAAGGTCTTTTTGAAGTAGCCACTTTTC
>ENA-UOTX01000749-UOTX01000749.1-compost-metagenome-genome-assembly--contig:-NODE-749-length-31249-cov-15.051489_pt1 | contig 31249 bp, 17 predicted proteins | sample MGYA00238143_ERZ746982 | MGnify/ENA primary metagenome ERZ746982 (study PRJEB28758, sample SAMN06268862) | compost metagenome | isolation source: single cell | place: USA: California, Emeryville, Joint... | reverse complement strand
CATCAAAATCAAACTTATGAGCCTCAGAACACATCGGCTTCGAATGGAAGCGAGCGAGGGATCCCTCAGGGAGGAGTTGTGTCTCATTCTTATCCTATTGGAGGGACTAATGGAAACACTCATGGATCTGTTCAGGAGAGATATAACCAAGGAGTATCTCCTTTTGAAATAGAAAATCAAGAAGACGAAGCGGAAGGTGGTTCAGGTGATAGTGACGATGAAGAAGGCAACGAAGAGTATGAAGATGAAGATCTAGAAGGACAAGAAGCGCAAACCAGCCAATGAATTTAATCCGAGAGAGAAAGAGAGTGTGAGAAACATATATTCAACTAATTATTCGAGGATTGACTCAACCTTCTCGCATCCTAGAGGAAGGAACACTTGTGGGCGCGAATCGAAAGTTTATGAACTATATACTGCAATATGTACTTTATCTAGTATCTGAGTTCATTGGCCGTCATAGCAGAGGAAATATTTATGAATTTAGAGCTTCTGAATCGACGGTCTCTTTTTGTTTTCAATTGCGACTCTCGTTGTTGAGCCTGTGATGATATTAATAACAAATGTTTTAACATTTGGAGTAAGAGAGAGAAAAAAAAGTGGTGGTGTACTCTGAAAGCACGTGGTTCATTTGAAGGCATAATGTGGTATTTTAAGTAAATATTTTACTAGGAAGAAACTCTAATCGTTATAAACACCTATACTAAGACCTTTGTGAAGATGGGATTAGAAGCATTATTACATGAATTTCAAATTAAGGTCAAGGTTTAAAGTATTCAGATTAAATGACTACCCCCGTTGACAACTAGTAGGAAATGTTTTGAAAATTTAGAGGGAGCTCAGATTAACTCTGTTAAAAAGAAGCCTAATTCAACAATATTTCGATTTTAATTAATTAATCAACGAGATAAGAACTATCACGGCGCAGAATACTTAATACTCTGTCACTATTGAAAGTGAAAATCACAAATACTCAAATATCTGATCATTATTACAGAAATGGAAACCTATTGGGGAAGATTCAGATTCGGTTGAAGATAAATCAAACTTCTAAATGATACAATTTCGTGCTTTTATTTCTACAAGTTGGTTCAGATCAATTCTAAAACGCCTCTGCGAAGTAGCAGTTAGAGAATAGAAATAAAACTTACTCGCAAAGACGCTAGGCCTATTTTCATTGTTGGTGCACCCCTTGGATATGAGCAAAACTCGAATGATTAAGCAAGAACATACTTATCGTCACCCTCACTAACATGGACGCCTTCGGGTTCTGCTATGGTCCAAATACCGAATGGCTTTTAATTTCTAAATGACTTTCTACGCCCAATATTTAGAAATCATGCGTCTCATTTTATTAAATACCTTTATTCAATAATGATAGGGTATATGTGACTCATTCCAGAATAATTTAATTGACATAATATTCGAGCTCAATTCCAATTCCATCGAATAGCATCATGCGCACCCTTCACATGTACCTTCCCCTCCGAAAAGATGCTTATTCACTTTCTTCTGATCGCTTTCTGAAGAAATTTCGGATCCAAATTTAGATTCGAAGCCACCTGAGAATCCTTCCTTTCTCCAACCACTCGCAATACTAACCTCCTTTGTTAAGAGCCAGCCATCTTTGATTATAGTGAAATAACTTTGGGAGCATTTTTCCGGGAAAGCAGAGTCAGTTAATTTTACCAATAAAATTTTAGAGGCGTACTTAGTAATTTGGTCGCACTGCTCGAATTAATCAAGGCTTTGAAACTTTTAAGTTAGCTCACTCCCGAAGTTAATTAAAAAAAGCGTGTTAAATTTGAAAAAATATTGAAAAACAACTGCTTACGTACGACATGAATTTCTTGGACAGAATCAAAAAAGCTCTTCACTCTATTTTCTACAAGAGAAAGGAGCCTAATCCCGTCGACCGTAAAGAACACGAACAAGTAAGCTCTTCTTCATCTCCATCCCGCCATCAACTCCTCTTCACAGAACGGTTATTCAAACGTTTCCGCTGAGCCAGCTGAAGTGCAGAAGGAAGCCGACTCAGTAAGTCATTTCCTCTCCATTCTCACTAACTCTCTTCCAATTTCTAGACTGAACTCTCTGAAAGAAAGTATAACTCCTAATGTCCCGACTTTCCCCCTCTAAACTCGAACTATAGCATTAGAATACTGAAGAATCCTAGTGAAGTGTACGCCAGCCAGGGAATAGACGTGGAATCAACCGAAATAAAGCAGCTTGCCAACAATGGACTGCTGCTTCAGAATCAAGATAAGACCTCAACCGCGTCCAGCGGAGTTTTGAACAGCGAACTCGAAGGTAAAGGTGACTGTCTCCTGCATTTCTAAATAGCTAGATAGAAAACAATGAAGAGAAACCTCTTTCCCAATCTCCAGAGAAAAAAGTTGTCGTATAACGGTAAATTTTTGCCTTTTCTGATGGAATTCTTATGAAGTGGCTGTAGCTCTCGATGACTGGTGATAATACAAATCTCAAGAAAGATATTAAAATGATCTGAAGGCCTATACTATTAATAAGCGATTATCAAAGGTTGCTTAAGAATATCCCTCCTATTCATATTAAGAATACCATTGATTCATAACCCATTGCTGACAAGCTAGTTTTTGTCAAGTTTTTCGATATAATTTTTGATTCATACTTTGATCGGATAACACACAAATTATATTTCTAACCCCAAAAATAAGGACCCGCGCTAGGCTCATCTTGTTTCGTTAAGGTTCCTTTGGTTTTAGTATCTCTTGTCGTTAGGCGAATTCAAAATCAAAACTACTTTTTGAATTTATAGCGAGAAATATACTTGTACGGAGTAATTTACAACCGTTGCCTTCAACGAAACTCACGAGTATTATCAAGGATTTGGATAATTGGCCTTATATGGCATGACTATGAGGACTGGTCTTAGATGATATGATATAATCATGGGGTGTGGAAAGAAGGGTTAGAGGTATTATTAATAGGAGAATCTTTTATATAGAAAAGCATTCTACGAGTCATTATTATTCAATATAAACTATTACTCTGAGTAGACGTAATATTTTTTTCGAAGTAGCTCGCTTCGCCATGTGGAGCTTTGTATATAAACTTAGTTATTAGTGAGTTTGATAATCTATTTCTTCATGCTGCTTTTGAATGGAGTTGAGTTGGAGTTAGTATTGAATGTGTATTTATCTTATCAACTTTGAGTAAGATTTTCCAAAAATCAGTGGTAGTTACCGCTTTTGGCGCTATAATCGCTGCCGAACTCATTGCTCTCCTTTCTTTGATGGCTGCTATCCTAATTATAACTATTAATTCTTACAATCACTCATTGTTGAGCTACCCTGGTGCTTGCTGAGTTTCCACTCGCTTTTTTCTCTAGCATTGGAGAGTTGCTGAGCCGGTTCCTACAAAGTCCTGTTAATTCCATTTCATTCATTAAACCTGTACTTTTTTGCGTCCAGAAGACGATTGGCTTGTCCAGCGTCGCCATAAGTCGCAATGTATTTCTCCTCAGGTGACATTTCTAAGGATTTCTTCGAGTTGATATCAAGTCCCTGAAATAAGTTTGAGCTGAGTCCAACAGAGGAGTACTTACGCTTATTCCTTGAATTAAAGAATCAGTGCTCACAGTGTCCTTTATGAAAGGCATGATGGACTTGTAGATTGGAGATTTTTCTGCAAGTTTGAAGAACTTTTGTTCTTTGTCCTGTGTTAAGAAAAAGGTTTTAGCAAAGAGGAGGGACTTTGTGCATTTACGTTTAAAAACTGTTGCTGAGGGCCAAGCACGCTGCCCGGTCTCATCAGTCTGATAAACCCAATGAAATCAGCAGCTCTAAATTTGTAATGCTTCATCGCATAGCAAGCAATCAATGTGCCAGTTCTACCCAACCCAGCCTTGCAATGGACGGCAAGTGCGCCGGGCTCTTCCTCAGAAACTCTAAGGAACTCGTCAATAATTTCCTAGCCTTATGTCACCGAAACGAGATCATTTATCGATGTTACATCGCTAGGGGTTGACCCATCAACGAAATAGAGCTCGGTGTGATTGATTCCGTTTCTAATGAAGCGCTCTCTGTCATATTCTTTTTTATTCAAGCGGACCACTCTGGTCACGCCCATCTTCTTGAAAATTGGAACGTAATCGTCTGGGGTAAATGTCCTCCACTAGAAACAGTCAATCAATCAAGAAGGGTTCTCGCCTAGAATTAGTACCCCTTCAGCGTCTCTGGTTTTATCATGAGGTGTCGAAAACGCGACAAATTTCCCTGGAATAATCCAGTTCAAGTCACCGTTTTCCACGGACTCATAGAACTCATAGTCTCTCAGATTGAAGGTCTTTATATCAAACCAGCGCAGCTTGATGCCATATTCCAAGCCTCTGAGGCAATCCAGAATCTAGGAAAGAATTACTTCATCTCATTCATTGATTTTTATTGATTTACAGTGCATTTATAAGTACAACTTCCATATGACGCGTCTCGGAAATCAGCGAAGGTTAAACCAGCGTTTTTAAAAGGCAACCAAGCTTCTTCTGCGGTTCTTTTCAGGATAATGACCTGTTTGGTTGGTTTGTGATGAAACAATTATATGGAGTCACGGAATTTACTTGAAAGGCACCCATCAAACACGCTGCGCAGGCTCGTTTGGCGCTATCCAAGGAAGTATAGTGGAAAATTTTGTACTTGGAGAATTTGGGGTCTTGAAGCAGCTTGTCAAGCTCAGTCACAAATCGGTAAGTCTTCCCGATGTCAAGCGGGCCGAAGTCAGCAAAGAAAGGCTGGTAGACGAGGTCCTAAAGGAAAGGAGGTGTCAATTATCAGATGCAAGGAAGGCTTTAGATACGTTGTCTATACAGAAGAAGTAAGCATCAGGTTGGTTTCGCGGAGGCTGCTTGTCTGAAACCCAATAAAGCTTATCTAATAAAGTTGATGAGAAAATGGTGAGTATTTTGGTAGAATGGAGCTAGATCACCTTTGATGATCTCAACGAAAGGGGCTGTAGAGGTACTCTTATTCATCTGATTTTCTGGTGTTGCCTATAAAATTTATTAGCCTTTGCGGATTTTTGCTCGCTAAAATTAAAACTTATGTCTCAGCTCTCAAATAAAATAACTTGAATTAATTAATTTAGCAAATAAAATCAACTGAAGTGCTAATTCTAACAATGCAAGCTCAGAGCAGTCAATCAAAACGCAAACCTCACCGATTTGATGGAGTAAGAGACAACTTTTGCTCTCAGAATTGTTGCAATGGAGCCTGCTGCAATACCATTTTGTTCATAAACCCGTGTCCGGTTATGGACGACTTAAGGCTTTTATTTTGGTTAATGAACTTTTTTATTGTATGCATTAAATCGAAAAAGCAAATTGTGAGCAAAAAGATGGGTTTCCGAGCTGTTCAAAACTTGAGGTGGAGTAGTTTTGCGTGATAACGAATTAGTTGTATAAGAATTCGTAGTACAAATGGCAATGAGAAGCTCTTATCATCATATACTAATAGCATTGTTTCGGTGGTGAATTCTAGCAAGTGAGCAGATCGATACTATTATGATTTGGTTCGAAGGCTGAACGACTGATTAAGTCTTGGGATCAAAGCTCAAGTCTTACGAATCGTTGATTTTATTAGAGTTCAATTTTATTGATAAAATACTATTTAGTGAAATTGCTTAGGAGGTTCGAGATTCAAAGTCAAACTCAAAAAAAAAAGTTTAATGAAAACCTTTTTGAATTCCGTAATACTGATCATTGTCCGTATACATTGAAAACAAATACATAAATGACTTTGATTTGGTTTAAGGTGAAGCACGACGAATAAAGAAATTATTGTTTAACCGATTTTATTTAATTGCGCTGATAAGTATAAAAAATAAAGGGTCGCATTTCTATTAGATTTAGAAGAATGAACAATTAATGAAAACACAATACACAATGAGGATTTATAGTATTAATGATACTTAGATACTCTAAGATATATATTTATACAGAAATTAGGAATTTCGCAATAATTGCAAGAACGAGCCTCTAAGTGGCTCTTACTCAGATACTATGTTATGAACACTACAGTTTTTTAGATTTCCATGTTTTAACAGGAAACAAAATTTATGAGGCAAAGAAGCTCACAACTTCTGCAATGAGTCCCTTATCCTTCTTCTGCCCAGAGTCTTTCTTAAGACTGCTCACTTGTTGGGCATTCTTAGTTTTTTCTTTTGCATTTACCATAAACTTCCTACAATTTTTAGGTTATCCCCTGTTTAAAATAATAGAATTACTTTATCGTCTTTAGCAATTGAATGGTATCAGGGGTTTCAAATGTCTCTTCCTCAGATTTATTTGGTGTTACCTAGAAACTTTAAGCAAAAATTATACACAAAATAATCTCACTCTGTAAGTAAGGGTAAAAAGGCTCTTGTTTTCTTTGTTTGGTGAAATCGATGTTATCTGGCAAGGCAACAACAACTTCCTATTTTCCGGTGTTTCAATATCAACAACATAGTCTCCCTCAGCGTCTTTTCTTAGAATCATCTAGGAAAGCCATTATAGACAGAAAACGCCTTCGGTGTCTTACCAATGCAGGAACGTCCTGAGCTCCCTTCCGAGTTAACGAAAAAACTTGGCATTTTTCTTCAATATCCTTGATCTGAAGCGATACATTAGCTATCTCGCGATATACTCAATTGTAATGTACATAGATCTCCTTTTCTTGCATTATTTGGTCGAGAGCAAGCTTCTTCTCGCTCAAAATTCGTGTCTGTGACTCAAGTTGCTCGAGGATATGATTCTTCTCCTCTAAATCCTTGGATCTATTACGATACGTTTAGTATACTGGGAGAGATTGCTCTTGGTGTACATTTCTTCGAATGATGCTTTATAGTGGTCTTTTTCCTTCATTATTGCCTCGTGCTTGCTTTTCAGTTCTTGGAACTCTTTGCTTTGAGCCGCAAACTGCTCTTTCAACGCACTGTGCGCTTGAGATATCGTTGTGAACATCTTCTCGAATTTCGCAGCGTCCTGAGCCTTCTTCACGAGCTCATCTGCCGCACGAGCGTAATTCGCTTCAGCAGTTGCGCAAACCGCTCGAAGCCTCTCAACTTCGTTTGTAAGTTCATGCTGCATTGTTGTTTTCTCCCTAAAAACTTCATGATTGGAGGATTTCAGTTGCTTTTACTCATCAATGGTCATAAGCCTTTCCTTAATCGCATCAAATTGCTTCTTCAGGTAGTTATATTCGGCTTGCAGTTGCTTAAACTCATCAGCGCCTCCCTAACCATCCCCAGTTAACCAGCGTGTAGCGTTTCAATATAGTTACTTTCTTTCCTCCAAACATCTCCACGATAGAACTGCTCAAAGTCGACCCAAGCGAGCCGAGGTTATTTTCTCCTTCAGATCCCGAGGTGCTAGTCTCAACCCTCTTTCTCAACGACATAATTTGATCATTTAGCTCAGTATTTTCGCTCTGCAGCCTGCTTATTTGGTTTTCCTATTGAAATAAGACCTCTGAGGCACGAAGAAGATATTTACTTTGTCTATCAGAGAGACCTCGTACGTGCTGAGTTTTCTTTTATGTTCAGCGAGTTCTTTTTCAATCTCTTTCTTTACTTCACGTTCTTTTATGAATGCGTCCTTAAGCGCTTTGAGTTTTCGTTGTAATTGAATGATTTGCTCGTCTTTGTCCTCATGGCTCGGAGATTTATCAACTGTATTGAAGAGATAAGTAAAAACACGACCAATAAAAAATAATTCACATCGATGAGAAGGTGATACTGATTCCTGGTCTGGCTCTGGTGTGTTTAATCCGTTTAATTGTTTCAAATGCTGTGCCATGGGTTGGATTTCGGAGTTGTACTAAGCTTTTGTGCGTTTAAAGAAAAAAATTTTTTTTTCTTATGCTCGTTTAAAATTCTATTGAAAGACTCGCATCTAAAGATAGGCTTAGTCAGTATCAGAAGTCATTAGGATAATTCAGGAATTTGAGGAGCTACAATTGAAATTTGAAAAAGTTATTTGAGACAACGGAAATCACTGGTAAGGATTCTATTTGAGTTGACACAAGATGAGTTCGAGAAAGCTAGAATGGAAATGATATGCCATGAAATCATCGATTTGAATCAAGTAAGTCCTCATTTAGAATTATTAGATTTCGTATAAAATCATCCTGCGGTTCTCGACTGAAACGCATCTCAGCATATCTCGAAGACAATACAGGTGTTTTCCGAGCTCTTGCTACTAATTTAGTCGAGGGCACAAGAGACAATAATATGTTGACAATAATAATTCAGCTATGTGCTGGTTGTTGGAGGCTCTCAACTGATTTAGATCGGTGTATTTCTCTGTGTTTCAGATTTGAATTCAAAAAATGGTGCATCAAGGCTGTTTCTAGTGTATTATACAAATTTTGCTGAATTGAAAACCAAAATCATTCTCCGTCTAGTTGACTCAGCCCTATGGCTTATTCTGGGACATACGGCTTTAGACATTCAAGACCAATTGCGGCGCCACGATGTGATTTCGATTTCTTAATTTGCTCATTGTTGTCCAACGGAATGCAATAATAAACCTCCAGTGATGTTTGTGATGAGCTTAGTCTACTCTCTAATAGCAGTGATTGCCACTTATTTTGATGGAATCTTTTTGAAAGAATTGGCTAAAAAAAAATCGAGTAGAAGCATAACTCTTACTTCATCTCTAGTGCATGATTTAATACATTAGTTTCACCTATTTCAATTTTAATTTGCTAACAATTTCATCAGTTTTAGCGTTAACTCATCTACTCTGATTCATTCGGAATTGAATTCCACGCGATCAGAAAGCAAGAAAAAAAGCTTTTAAATATTAGGATCCAATAAATGCAAAAATCCAGCAGCCCAACCAGGACAAACGGATTTAATTCCGTGGTCCCCAAACCGTTCGACCCGAACACTCTCAGCCAGTTCAGGACCATCGATTCTCTCCTCACCGGCGCCACAGAAGTCGTCTACTCAGAGAAGCTTGACGAAATCATCGTTTCAGGTTTCATGCGAAGAGACGAAAACTTCCAAATCAGAGTCTACGACGGCAAGACCTTCGCCTTGAAAGCCGAAAAAGAAGCCCATAAGATGCCCATTCACAAACTGATGCTTCTTCCAGAAGAACTCCTCGCTACTGTCAGCGTCGACAAAACCGTAAAGATTTGGCGGCTCATCGGACTTGAAGTCGTCCATCAGTTCAAACTTCAATACGAGCCTTTAGACCTCTGCGTCAACTCTGCGCTCTTAGCTGCTATTATCGTAGGGAAGAGCCCTAAAATCAGTTGCTATGATATCAAGACCGGGAGCCTCATGGCTGAGGTCTCAGGCGCAAGCGCTGAAGGCTATAATACCTGCGTGTTCCTCAAGGACTTAAACGTTTTAGTGGCAGGATTGATCACCAGCTACTCGGCCCATGTGATTGACTGTATGTCCTCCACTGTTATCGCTACAATCGAAGGCAGCAAAACACTCAATCCAACCAACGGTATTCAACTCGTCGAGCCAAACCAAGTTGTCCTCTCAAGCGACAACACAATCACAACCTGGGACTTGTCTGATCCTAAAAATCCTAAGCAGCTTGTCCAAATTAGCTCCCCGGTGACCAAAATAAATCATTTCTATGCGATTCCTGAGGAAGATATCATTCTATTCACTCATAATGGACCAAGCCTCTACTTCCACAGGTATAACGACGGAACTTTTGTGAAGGCAGTGCCAACGAAGCTACACAAATGCCGTAGTATCAAGCACGTGAAAACTACCGATAGAATTCTTGTCACTGACAGTGAAGAAGGTAACGTTGGTATTTTTGTGAAGAAGGAGAAGTCTAGCAAAAACGCCTGTGCAGGCTGCGCGATTTTTTAATTGCTATTTCTATGGGTGAAATTCACAATTACATTCTATTGAGTTAAATACGAAGATGATAATAAAAAAATCAGCAATTCTTTTCACAGTAAATGGAGTTTATACATCTTAGAGCGCATCGTATAGTCACGTCATATCTAAGTAAAGACTATGCTGCTCGTAGACATACTAGTTCGCTGGCAATAGTAAACTAATCGAGAACTATGCATTTGAATGTTTATCCATGGATCTTCTGCTGACACCATCTCCTGCGATGGGTACTGTGTTGGTGAGGGAATTTGAATGATAGTGCTCAGTGAGTTCAAGCGTGGCCTTAGTGATGGATTTCAGCCGATTTTTTTGCATGAGCTCATCTGCTTCAGCGGACTCCTCTTCTGGGGTCGGTTTTCCCATGATACTATTAATGCAGTCCTTGACTCGAGTCGATAATGTCCTGAAACAATCGAAAGCATCGCTCATAGATTGTAAACTGCAGATTTTTTCACGTGGAATTTTCAGCTTCTTTTTGATTTAATTAAGTAAATTAATTTGTTTGATCAAAAAATCCTCAACAGCTTCATTAACTTGACAAAAGATGATGAAAATTTTTTTTGCAGCTATCTGAGTAAAATGAGCATGTGCTTAGGTGCAATAGGAAGAACGAATTTGTTTCTGAAGGGTTTTAGCAACCAAAACCCATTTTCATGATAATTAGGACGAAACTCTGTAGGTATATAAAATATAGACTCAATTTTCATAAAAATACTGCAGGAAGAGCCTAATTAATAGCATACATTTAAAATTTGATAGAAATCATCTTATCTGCCAGAAATCTGGCCAATGACACTTTAGGTCATTTACAAGGAGTTTTGATTTAGCACTCCTTTTTTACACTCAAATCGCCTTCTTCTTCTCGCTTTAACGAGATATTGGCAGAATTTTCATTCTCTTGCTTGTTCGCTTCAACCTGCATGTCTCCAAATCTCTCTGCCAATCTTTTTGCTCGCGCTTCTTTTTTAATCTTTAAATTCATTAGAAATTCCATTGGAAAAATGTTCGATTACTCTTTTATTTTGTGCAACATAACATTTATGGCACAGTCCAAGGGCATATAGTTTATCATGTTCACAGTTCCAAGGTTTCTTCTCTCTTCCAGATCTATGATAGCAGCTACCACATAATCCATGAGCATAATGCTCGCGGCCGGGATGACCACAGGTTGGGACTTTTTTCACTCTTTGTTAATTGATTAGAGAATTTCATAGTGAGAGAAATTTACATAGGGACTTGATTCTTAAGCACGGGGATCAATACTCCGTTTAATTTTCGGTACGTTTCACCTTCTTCAGGACTTTCTTTAGGGTTCTCATCAGCTCGTTTAATTTTCTTTGTAGCGTATTTCTTCGCCATAAGCTTCCAAAGCTTATCGGAAGCTTTTTGGTTTTTAGTCTGAGGGACTTTTGGCTCTGCGCGCTCATTTCCTGCAAAAAGCGGCATTTGAGGCTTTAAGTCAGTGTTTGGCATTGGAAACATCTTTTCAATAGAGTTTGGAGAGGTAGCTACGCTCGTGTGCTCAGTGGCAGAGGCTAGCTGTTCGGGTTGAGCCACGTTAACTCTCAGAATGAGCATTTTAAGGTAATTTTGAATGTTTTGGAGTGCCATGAAGTTCATCGCTTGCATTTGGTCGACTCCATTGAAGAGCTCGGGTGTGGTGCCAGTCAAGTTCATCATGTCTTTTGTTTAAAGATACAACAGGCGGAATTAGGCACTATCTTTCTTTATTAGGAATAATTTAATTACACAGAGTAAGGAGTTCTTATATCATTCTGATTAAACTTAGCCGTTCGGTCAATTGAACTACATTTAATCGTTTCATGCTTTTTTCTTGGCGTTTGAATTGTTAATAGCCAATATATCAAAATGAGAGTTAATCGAAATTCAAATTATCGTGAGCGTTTGTTGCGAATTTAATTTGTTTGGTACTAATAGCTATCTCAAAAAACGCGTCTATTTTTAATATCTCATTCACCCGCGTTTTCTGATTTTTGAAATTCGTTAGACGCTCCTTATTTTTGGTTTCGAGGTTGAATACTGTGGAATAAGAGCTTGAAAGCTCAATATAGAGGAGATAAACTGCAATTAAGTGAGAAGTGATGAAACTGAAGACGAAAAGAGGGTTAACTTGGAATCATTGCTAAATTATCTATCTGATCATGCTATAGGAAACTTCAAAAATGGGCATATTTTGGAGCTTTTCGTGAGAGTTAAACTTCTGCGGAATGCGTTTTTGTGTTTGTAAAGCAGATCCCAATGGAGATAGCACGTCAGGCTCATGTTGATAATAAGTCGTTATAACGAGCTCATGAGAATTTCAGATGTTTCTGGAAATATTGTAACAGCTAACATACAAGCAAACCGAGTGAATATATTGAGTCTACGCAACACCTTCAAAAGATGAGAAGGTATCAAACTCAATATGGCAGTATCTTCAAGGACTTATAATCTTTCTATGGGTTGCAAACTCCCTAATCTATCAAACTAAAAAAAAGAAATTGCACACGATGAGGAGCAAAGATTCCTAAAAAGAGTTTTATATGAAGGAGGCACTTACCAATAAGATTTAGTTTTTTATAATCTTAACTTTCAAAGAAGGATATTTAGGAACTAAACCATTAATGAAACTCCTACTTTTCAAATTTCGATTCTCAACAAATATGTAATTCTCTTATTATTATGAGAGAGGTTGTTGCAAAATGTTCTTTTCTGGACAAATTCTCTTAAGGTAATTCGAATTTTTTCTTTTCAGTGAAACCTTGCTGTGTGGGTTCATTCTTATTCGAAGTGAAATTGTTTTCCATGCGAAAGTAATCAGATATACAGTGTGTTCGCAGCTGTTTATTCTTCAATCATCAACATCATCTTTCCAAAAATAAATAGCAATTCACCTCGGTCAATATGAGTCAGAATGCCCTACAAAATCATTATTCATGCCGTATTAAAGTGCAAGCTATTTTTTTCCTAAAGTAGTGAGATTTTATTTCTACATTGTTGTATCCATAATTATCCTCTAAAGATTAATTCACCTGAAAAAGAGAGTTAAATTAACTGATGATATCGAACATTTGCCACGTTCGACTCGTGTTTTTTCCTTCAATCGACAACCAAGCAATTACAGCCTAAAATCAAATAAGCAACAACTCTAACCTTGATAAAACGCACGAAATTGAAGATTCTTTTTTTGTTGTTGTCTCAGATATGGTCCTTTTCCAAAAATTTTAAAATGTCCTACTCCGTAACATTTGTATAGAAACAAGTCGTTAAGCCAGTAATCAACAACCCTAAATAGTGACTTAGAAAAAAAGTTTATGCTAGCTTTACCGGAGCAATTTTCTTAGAAACTCTGGGACCCTCTGCTCAGTTTCAACTGAAACTGCTTTACTTCATTGATTCTGATGGGGTAAAACGGTCCAATCGCTTCTTTTTTCTTAATTCCGAATCTGATAAACTTCAAACTTCCGATCTTAAGTTCACGAATAAAAAAAAATTGAAAAACCCTATGTACTACTACTAACAAAATTCTAATTTTGTGAAAGGCCATTTGATAAAATTAACAAAAAAATGGGAAATCACTGCTTTTCTGAGCACGATAACCGTGAGGACGAGGATTCCAAAGCCGATTCTGCTGGAGAGCCTTTCGTTGCTGATTACGAAAAGCATACCAAGATCAACCTCCAATCCTTTGAACTTCTGAGAGTACCGTCTTACATGTGTATAATGCAGCAAAAGTACCTAGGTCTTGGGAGAAGGAGCCTTCGGCAAAGTCTACCTCGTAGAAAAGAAAGATACCAGTAAATCTGCCAACACTTGTTTGATTTACCAACGGATTTGTAGGAAAGGTATATGCAATGAAGGTACTTAAAAAACGCCATGTTGAGAAGCGCAACCAGCGTTTTCACACTAAAATCGAGAGGGAAATTCTCGCGACAATGGAATGTCCATTTATTGTGAAGCTACATTATGCGTTTCAGACGAAGGATAAGCTCTATTTAGTCATGGATTTTATGCCAGGAGGTAGGACACAGCGCTTTGTAGCCTCTCAATGTTCTAATCTATAGGTGAGCTTTTTACTCATCTTTATATGTCGCGAGTATTCGAAGAGTCGCGTGCAAAGTTTTATGCGGCTGAACTGCTTTTGGCGCTAGAATACTTACATAAGAGAGACATCATCTATCGGTACTTAGCACTTCAGATGGGTTGAAGAATGTATTTCTTGACTAGGGACCTGAAACCAGAAAATATTCTACTGGATGCGGAAGGACACCTTCGAATTACAGATTTTGGTCTTTCGAAAAACGGCGTTAATTGTAAAAAAGAAACTGAACCAGCCTCCTCTTACTTTTCTTAATATCTATAGCCAACCAGAAGACATATACGCTCTGTGGTACTCCTGAGTACCTTGCGCCTGAGATTTTACTTGGTCAAGGCCATGACCAAGCCGTTGATTTTTGGAGTTTTGGGGCCTTACTATACGAAATGTTGAGTGGAAAGCCTCCTTTCTATCACAAGGATCACCAATACATGTTTAAGCTTGTCCTTGAAGTAACTTGAAAAACTTGTTATCATCTCTGATCACCAACGAATTTAGAAAAAACTTGAAATGAAGTCGTATTTTTCAAAAGAAGCTCGCTCTCTGCTCACACAATTGCTGGAGAAAGATGTAAGCTTTCATAGGAAATCCTTTGAGGTTTGAATGATTGGAATTTTTTTATGATTTCAGCCCAAAGAGCGCCTTAAAAACGCAGAAGAGGTGAAAAAACATGAGTTTTTTAAGGAAATTGATTGGGATGAGCTCAATGCTAAAACTATCAAACCACCATTTAGACCGAAACTGAAAGGATCTCGTGACCTTAGATTTTTCGATAAGGTATAATAGGACTCACGAAGAATGAACTGATATATTTCCCTTCCTTAAGCAATTTACAGAGAGGCTGGTCAATAGCAGTCTCACTCCACAGAGCTGCGTTGCGGGTGTCGGATGTACTTATACAGGATTTACTTTCGATCCTCAGTAAATTTTTTTTTTGGGAAAAGAACGCATAATGCCTTAGAAATGGTCCTGAGCAGACGCCCAGCCACAAAAAACTCTCTCCATCTCCGAGAGAAAACGAATTATTTGAAATAAATCCGACCTTCCAGCTCAAGGCCTTCCAATTAGGTTAGTAGTTTCAATATCCCCAATGTTATAGTTCAAAAAAATAAAAATAAATAGGTAGTATTTCATGTATTAAGCAGTTATCTAGGTTCTTTTAGATTGTATATCAGCTCTCTATGCTTGTAAACAAACAAACACATGCGTTGTAATCCAGCTGTCCTCTTTTATGTCAAAAGATTCCATTATATCCTTAACTCGCACGAAATGAACATTCTTTTCTCAGTATGTATGAATAGTTTTCAGTTTACAGATCAGAGCTACTTAAGCAGAAGCTAAAATGGTCTTTTAACTCAGTCGTTATACATCATTTTGCAAGCAATGCAGCTATAGTGAACTATATGAGTGAAAAACTTTACTATCAGACTAATTATTTGCTCAATGGCATAGTTTTCATTATTGGTTTGTCGGTGGCTTTTTCGGTTTTCGTTGCGTCTTCAGGAGGTGCGATAAAAATCATTTTGTTCTTGACAGGCTTCGCGTTTTCCATTTTGAATTTATTTTTTGCGATAGCTCTTGATCTCGCATCTGCCAACCTCACCTAAACATCATGATCATCAGGAAAATTATCACAGCAGGGTCGTTACTGGTTCAGGGATATGACTTTTGCAGCATTTGCTCACCAGTTTTGAGGCCGTGTCCAGACTGATTTTATGCCCTACCGATACGATCAATGGCTCCTCGGATTTGTCGGTGGGTTTCAGCGCCTAATTAAATTCACTTTAGAACATGATATGCTGGAAGATAGTTACGGATCCCCAGTATCGACCAGACTTCCCATAGAGCTTGTAATAATCTCCTCCTCTATTAGAGTTCAGCTCGTATTAAAGATAATTTTTTAGTTACTTTTGATTGTATCGTTCCGATAAATCGTACACTAGTTGCTATCAACACACTCCATCAAGACATGCTTTTCAAAGTTTGTTTACCTCATGTAGTCCATCAACATAGAAAACGGTTTTCCCGCAACCAATCGTTGGAATATCTATCAGCACGCCCAAATGACTCGCAAGTCCACAGGCATTTTGATGCCAGATTCCATTGCCATCGACCATGATAACCTGAGGTAGTTTGCTAGGGTCTTTTTTCTTGAGGTTATCAACCAATTTGACCAAATGAGCGGCTTCTCTAAATGCCAAAAACCCAGGAATATATTTCGTATCTAATTCTACGACCTCAAAGTCTTCATATACGATCTACATGAGGTAGTAAGCAACGATTCCAACGAGAAATAATACCTGGAGCTCTGGGTAGCTGAGCACTACAAGATATGAAACCGCCACATCGTTGCTAATCTTCGAAAAACTTAGATCAACGCCTCCGATCTGAATTGTATTCGAGTTAGGTTGATATGAAGTGGGTTGAGTACATATTTGAGGCTGCCTGCTCGGTCTAAACTCCAATCAAAGTCGTCTTTCTCTTTAATCATCCTGCGAATGTATTTCTGTTCTCTATTTGGGATAAAGCGAGAAAAAACTCATGCAATTTTACCTATCCCAGAGTTTGTAGGTTTCTGAATCGAGTTCAGAGCGAAGGGTCTTAAAATTGCTGGTTTTTTTAGTAGGGCTATTAGTAGATTTGTCGCTTGAAGGTTTTTTGTAGTCAACCATATCCTTCGCCAAAACAAAAATCAAGAGTTTAATTCAAGCTTTATTATCAGAACGAGTTAATCGTTAATCTGTTTGATCGGAATGAGTCCACAAGGGTTTACTTCGATACCTCATTTAGGAATTGGAATTCAAAATGATCCAAAGTCTCTTCAAAAATAAAGTTTGGCACTCCATTGGAGCATTTTTCAAATGAATAGCAGTATGTGATCAATGAAAGTTATATGAGATGATGAGTAATCTGATGAACAAATCGCATTAAAATCCAACTAAACTTTAGATCCCAAATCGGAATTCTCATCACTTGATACGGAGAAAGATATGATAGTGTATTTCAAAGAGGGGGCTATATGGGCTTTTTCATTGCAAAAAGAACTGATTCGAAGAGGGCGATCATGTGCTTGCTGCAGGAGCGAGTTCATAAAACAAACACTTTTCGATCAGAAGGCTAATATCTTGTTACCAGCGCTCGTCTTCCTCTTTAACGAGTCATACCATTTCATCAAATTTAAATAGCACTTTGAAAAGGCTTATAAAATTGTCATTTCCGATCTCTTGATGTGTTAATTAAATCCCTGTTTTACTTTGTTATAACAGGTTTTCTGGATGAGAGTTGGGAGTACTCTAATTTTGCGAAGTAAAAAAAACTAAAGCACAAATAGTGCAAAGAGAGCTCATAAATGATATATCATGTTTTCCCCCCCCCCCCTTTAGAAGCAATGAATTTAGATGAAATTCATCCTTAGATTATATTGTCGAGAACAACTGGTCCATATATTAGATATAATATACTGCGTTTTTAGTGCCTGTATCAAGGAATCTTTTTATTCCTTCATGAGAAAGTTCTAATTTTTTAGCTTATGAGGAATTTTCACATGAATTATTATTCGTAGCCGAATTCATACCTTTGTTTATCGACGCGTCCCAAAGGTCATCGGAGGATTTTTCCAAATCGCACTTGCAGTCCGTGTACCTCACCGTGCTTAACATGCTGAGGCGCTCATTCTTGTCAGACATGTCAACCCGGCTCCGAAATTGATACTTCATCCCGACAGTGTTTAAAATCTTGCCCTGGAGGATACTACCGTAACAAATCGATTAATGACTGCGGCGCTTGCGATTCTGCTTGGTCTACATGCTCTAGACCAAGTAAACTCTACTGTCTTAACTGCAAGGCAGATTATTATTGGCTTGATACAATGAAAGCCTGTGTTACTTCTTGTTCTCTGGTGGTTGGGTATTGGAGTGATTCTTCCACTCATGCTTGCTGATCATGCAGCATCGGATGTGCAAGCTATGAGGATCAGCATACTCACAGCTGCTCTGTTTGTAAGGCAGGCTATTATCTTGATTCCTCGACAAACACCTGCAACAGTTTATATCCTGCTGGATTTTACACGAGCAATGATGATTTGAAATGTACTCCTTGCCCAGCGGAATCCCTAACTTGCTTGAGTTCTGACTCAGCTAATGTCTCCTGTCTCTCCTGTAAATTAGAATTCTATCTGCAGCCACCACCGAACTCTTTAACGTGTCTATCGACCTGTCCAAGTTTTGAATATTACCCGAATGTCTCGAGCAATATTTGCTCGTCTTGTAAAATAACTCAGTAGTATTGGACAATTTTGACTATATGCATCCTCTCCTTGCGACTAATACTAGTGTTTATCCTCTTTGCAAAGCTATTCAAGCATTATTCTATCAAAACAAACTTATCGGGAAAAGAAGACAAAATATCATTATCAAGCCACATATCACTTATAAATTGCTGATGGCTTTACTCACAACTCATCCGTTCATCTCATTGTTTCTCTATAGAGATCGAGAGAGCAGTAAAAGCATCCTATCGGCATTTTTCTATATCAGAGAAATGATGCTATTTATTTTAACATTTGATCCTGTCAACATCAAGTAATCTTGATTATAGCGGATACTCAATTTCTGATATCAACATGACTCGGAATCTATTGAGTTCAAATATAAAGTGCAAAGCAAAAAACTCTGGAAATAACTTCAGAGATTTGTCAACCAACTTTTCGATGACGGCTTCTACAATGCTGTCCAAATTTTGAATGGAAACCAATTACCAGAAGAGATAACCGAGCAGCACCCAGCTCACATAGTTCAGGTAAAATTACTTTATAACAGAATATGATTTATCTATTTTTCGAAATCTAGATCTCAGAGGCTATGTCCAATGATTTAAAAAGCGATCGTCAAATGAAAAGTCTCCATTCCGCGACCCTTGGAGACGCCACTACTAATATCATTTGCAATAGCACAACAAAAGAATCTGGATCGCTTTGTATTCAAGCAGAACTCACTTCAGTAGACAACTTTGCTTTGGGTTTTAGTCATCATTTTTTAAATGTTAGAGATCTTCCATTCTAAATACATTTAACAGGTTCGCTGATAGCAGTTGACCTTTTGCAAAAAGATAACATTCCCAAGTTCTCAAGAGTTTTCAAAGCATTAGAGAGCTATTCCGATAATTTTCATTATAATAAATTGCCTTTAATAGCCTAGAAGAGAGAAGGAAGGAAGAAAATCAAATAACAGTTGAAGAAGAGAAAGCCCAAGCGATTGAGGATCCAGATGACTTTGAGATTATAGATCCGATTCAGAACTACTTCTTCGTACAGCAAGAAACACCTAAGGATCAGCAACAAGAATTATCGCTCAATAATAATCATAAAGAAAATCGTAATGAAGCAGAAGAAGTAGATTGCAAGCAAATTAAAGGAAAGGTCGATGAAGAAGGACGAAAGAATGATAGGCAAGACCTATCACCTGTGAGCTTACAAATTCATAGTGTCAGTTCTAACGAAATGCCTCATTAGGAAATGATATTACAAAAGTTGGCGGAGAAGCCGAAGATGAAAGGGCAAACCAAACGAAGAAAGAAAAAGAAGAAGGAAGAATATGTCATTTACATTAATGGTTTAAATTAAATGAATTCTTTTCACTATTAGAAATTGAAAGTAACGAAACCTTCCATGCCAGATGATATAAAGACACAGACCTGTTAATTAATTGCTACGAAGATTATATTAAATGTCTCATATTCTCGATTAATAATTAAGTTGCCACCAGAATATTCCCATGACAAACTTATATGCAGAGGAGTAGAACAAACATTGACGTTGATTTTGCTGATGTTGATTCAAGTTAATCATTCTTCGGAAGTAATCTTACTCATAGCAATAAAATTTAGAATTAGGCTCAGTATGGACTAGCCCTAGCATGATGATGTTTTTCAATTGTCTATGGCAAAATCTTAATGAATAATATGTCTTATGATGCCCTCTGTCAGATATTTTGAGTAGAGTATAAGAGGACATCGGCATATACTAAGGATTCCGTGGATTTTATGAATCATCAATTCTAAACTTCGTATTCCTAACTTCCTAAGAACTTAAATTTTCTACATAATATTGGAACCCAGGCCGCAGTCACCGACGAGAGGTAGATCTCCAAAGTTTTTGAATAAGTTCATAACAAAGCTGGGCAAGACATTTATTTCGCTTATTTTTGTAGAAATCTCAAAAAGTTTGAAAGTTTCTCTTGAAATCGAGTATTTCAAGGTCACTCTTGCAAGGAGAGAGGTCTGTTTCAAAGTTGGCTGGCACCTGCTAAACAGCATTAGAGGAAGGACCACAGTATTAAAACTATTTTATCGATAACTTGTTTATACAAACCTCATGCGAATATATAAATGAATTCCAATTACATTAGTCGATTCAAGATTAAATACGTATGTTGTTCGAATTTGGTTCGTAACACTCTTTTTAACTTTAATTTCCATAATCGAATCCTCAAAGAGATACCTTCCATACTTTTGCTAATTTGATGGTGAGCAGCGACACAATTCCGGAGAGCATATTGCTATTATAAATGTGATATGAAGAGAAGTGACAGGAATACTTAGTCGAGTTCTGCGAGTTCATCCGAGCCCATGACCGCGCTGACTTAGAGTGCACAAAGGTAATAAAAACTCAAATTATTGCAAAATAACGCATTCTTTACATGAGATTCAATGGAAAATGGTTCGGGAATTTAGAAAATTAAATTTCTCAAAAAGCATCTCAATTATAATGCATCTATTTAAAAGCTTATTGATAAAATCTTATTGGTAAAACGGAGGGAAGTTCGCTCGACTGAAAAGAAAAATTTTAAGATGGAGTAGAGTTAAGCTTTAAGTATCTATCCCAAACAGAAGAGATCCATCTCTCTAAACAATGAGTTAAGTGTATAAGAAAGTAGCACTAAAATTTGAAAAGGATATTTTTCACATTAGAATATTTGAATTTTAAGCATAATTGAGAATAGCCTGCTCTCACACCTGATCAAATAGAGGAGATCAGCAACATAGTAATTGTTTGCATTTCATTTGAAGTCAGAAATTAAACAGGCTTTTTTCTAATTGTTGAAGAACAGGATGCTTTTTTGGGTGTTTTAGATTAAGCAACCGAACATTTTTCAGTGTCTAGGCTCAAAAACTGCAATACTTTTATCAAATAGAGTTTATCACTGGCAATTCAGCCATCATTAGTATAAAGCAGATATATTATGTGTTTATTGCTGTTTGTCATGCCAACTTCCTTAAATTGATTCTTTGGTACATGTTCACAACTTTTTAAATTGATTTGGCACTAAAATAAAATTTTCAATAAATGTTTAAAAAAATACTGATGAATTGCCGATTTCAAATGCTTTATATCTTCATAGGGATTTTAGTAGTCTCTAATGCGTCCTGTCCATCTATCCAGCTCGGTACTAGCAATACTTGGCGGATATCGATCAGGCCAACAACATATTTTTATCTTGAAAAGATCGGTGACCTTAGCGGGTTTTACTCTCTTGCAACGAATAAAGTAAAGCAGGGGGCTGGTGAATTTCATCTTAGAGTGCATTTTCTGGGGTCAGGGCAAGTAAACACAAGTGTTTCTCCTACTGCACTTGGATTTCAATCAAATGAAAATATAACGATAACTGAGAATACTATCTCATCAGAACTCACTTCTGAGACGGTTATCTATGGAAATGCTTGCTCGGGAGTTTATTATTGCTCATGGAATGAGACGTTCGTTGATGATTCTCCTGTCTGTGTTGGATTCGGTAGCAGTGATGGGAGTTCAATTTTCGAAATTTGTCCTTATTTGTATTCAGTTGTTCCTGAATACCTCGTGATGTCAAATGAATATTGTCTCGAATATGATAAAACTAGCACTACGCCAGTTGACCTCCAATGTGCTAATACTTGTCTGACGTGTGATGGACCTGTCTCCGAGATGTGTACTTCTTGTGTCCCAGAAAAGTATTCTTATTTTGATCGGCCTTATAAATGCGAGAACAGCTGCTATCAATATTGGTATTATGGAAATACCTCAGATTACATGTGCTATCCATGTAATTCAGCTTGTCAAATCTGTACTGGACCCACAAATAATGACTGCACCTACTGTGCTCAAGGTTATTTTATGCAGCCTCAGCCATCAACTACTTGTCTTCCAACGTGCCCCAGTAATACCTATTCTGATTCATCGGCAAGAAAATGTGTGGAGTGCTACGGAACGTGTGCTACATGCATGGGAACTTCGAATAATTGCACTTCTTGTGTTTCAGGATATTTTATGCATGGCAGTGGTTGTGTTGCTGTTTGCCCCGATGGATATTATGGTGACACAACTAATAGCCTTTGTGTTCTTTGCGATAGTGCTTGCAAAACTTGCATTGGACCTGGAGCAGAACAATGTTCGTCTTGTAACAGAGGCTTAGGATATTATTTACAACCTGATTTCATAAGTTGCAACAAAACTTGTCCTGATGGTTACTATGGCGGTAGTATCATGTGCATTGCATGCCCTATGTCCTGTAAAACTTGTTCTAGTCCCGGATTGAGCCACACCTTGGTGTCTTATGATAAATGTACTTCATGCAATCCAGGTTATTTTTTGGGTTTAATAGATCGTACAACAGACGAACGCACTTGCGATTCAACTTGTCCTGATGGATATTACGGAAATCCAACGACGAACACTTGTGAAATATGTGATAGTGCTTGTACTATTTGTCGAAATTCTTCTGCAAATTCATGCACATCATGCTCACCAGGCTATTATTTAGATCCACGTACTTCTTTGGGTTGTCTTCAGAAATGTCCACCTGGATATTGGGAGCTCTCTCTAAACTGTCAACTTTGCCATTCTTCGTGTCTTACTTGTACTGAAGGGCCTACAAACACAAATTGTCTTTCTTGCAAACCCACTTTTTTCCTTCAACCAGATGGGAAAACGTGTTTAACTTCCTGCCCACAAGGATACTTCAAAGATACAACCAACAACTTGTGTGTTGCTTGCAACTCAGCATGTTCCACTTGTTTTGGTCCTGAAGCCAATCAATGCTATAGTTGTAACTCAAATTACTTTCTACAATCTTCGGAATCCACCACCTGCTTGACTTCTTGTGACTCTTCTCCTAACACATGGACTGACTCAGTAAATCGAAGATGCCAACCGTGTGACGTGTCGTGTATGACTTGTAATGGGTCGGGCAAAACAAAATGTCTTTCTTGCAATACAAATTATTTGCTGCAGCCAAATTCAACCACATGTGAACCTACCTGTCCTATTGGGTATTGGAAGGATGCAACGATTCGCGCTTGCAATCCTTGCATCCCACCATGTTTAACTTGCACAAACCGTGAAGCTTGCTTGACATGTCAAGCAGGTTATCAAGTTGATTTTTCATCGAAACAATGCGTCGAATCCTGCCCTGGAGGGTACTATCCCGATAATGGATGTCAACCTTGTCATTTGGCTTGCTCTACTTGCTTTGGACCCACAACTTCGAAATGTCTCAGTTGCAATCCAGGGTTCTTTTTACTTGATTCCACAACGTCCTGTCTGACATCATGTGACTCTGTTCCTGGATATTGGAGTAATTCTTCTCTTTGGATTTGTTCTAAATGTGGCTCTGGTTGTGCGAGATGTGAAAACGAGCAAACTAATAATTGCTCGGCCTGCTTACCAGGATATTATTTCGATAATACAACAAATGCCTGTGGTACTTCATGTCCAGATGGATTTTATACAAATAATGAAACCTTACGTTGCATTCCATGTCCAGAAACATGCGAAACGTGCTCAGGTTCAGACACACAGAACGTGTCCTGTCTCTCTTGTTCATCAGGGTACTACCTGCAATTACCTCCTCATCCTCCCACCTGTTTAACAACTTGCCTTGATCCGACATTTTGTCCAAACAGCTCTGACAATAGTTGTTCCCCATGTAATCTTGCTCGCCAATGGGCAGTCTGGACCTTTTTGGGTTTCCTCCTCGGATATGTACTATTGATTTTCCTCTTTGGAAAGAGCTATGGAAACTATTCAATCTTTACTAAACTTATTGAAAAAAGAAGACAAAATGTTAGTGTCAAGCCACATACTACCTATAAATTGCTTATGATTTTCCTTGCCACCCATCCCTTGACTTCAATTTTCCTTTACAACGATAAAGATTTCAGTAAGAGAATTGGATGTACATTGCTTTACATTCGAATCATGATGCTATTTATTTTGGCAGCTGGTATTCACCAAGTGGAGGTAATTATGAGTTGCTTGTTGTATGAATTAACTATTCAATTTAATCATTGCTAGGACGCTGAGACCGTAGATTTCGCCCTTCAAATGAAGTCTTTTGATTTCGTAGTATTCATCCTTCCGTATGTTGTAACTGCCCCCTTTCACTCTATATTGGAGAAATTCTTTCGCTACTATCAACGAAGACAACAAGATAATATCATGTAAGTACCTATTTGAAGTTTTCTTTATTCTATTTCAATTAATGATTCCTCCTCAGCAAACTTAGAAATATCCTACGAGCAGAAAATAAGATAGTGAGGAAACTCAAGGCTAACTTTCACCTAACGCTGATTATTGGAGTGATGCTGATAGAATCCATAGTCGCACTTCTCTTTTGCATCAGATATAATAAGAATAACAAGCTCACAATTTGGAAAGCAAATTTTCTCAGGTTATTTCTAGAGGACTTAATACTAATGTCTCGTGTTTCACGATCAATTTCTTGCTAATAAAGTCCATAATTGACAACCAAAACATCTCTACGAAGATCAAATCAATTGTTCGAAAGCTCATAGATGACGCTCACTATGATGTCTTCTCAATACTGAATAAAAGGGAAATACCAGAAGGTCCAAATGAACGGCAGCAAATAGTTAACCCAGTTCAGGTAACATCAATTATAATTGGGATTCGAAAGGAGCTGACAGAATTCTAATATATTATTATATAGTTTTCTGAAACTTTTCTCAAAGAGTCAGAAAACGAGAGTCGAAAAACAAAGACTAATTTCATATCGGAAGGCGAAGGGATGAGTGATATAGGAAGTAGTAGTTCGCGTAAAGAGCTTGGAGGAAGTCTGATAAAAGCAGAACTCACTTATGTAATCTTTTTTTGATTTTCTCTCGGCAAAATTTGATCAACATTTCTACCTACAAAGATGTCCCCCAAAATTGGTGTTTCTACAACGAGACACAGACGCCATATATGTGAAGCTTCACCTGTATAATATACAAACACCACTATTATTCTAATATTATGTTTAAGATTTCGAGAGAGAAAAAAATCGAAATGAAAGAAGAGGAGGAAATAAGACCTCAAGAGTGTGACGAAGAACCAGTATTTTGCTGTATATCTATTGAAAATTGTGACATTTTCATGCACTTAGGAAAAAGATCAAGCATCATTTCCTGAACGTCAAGAGGATCCATTTGAAATTATTGACCCGACTCGAAACTATTTCTTTGAATACCAGTTTGGAAATAAACTTGAAATTCAACCGAGCAATCAATGTGAAGACAGTACTGTGGCTAGAGAACGACAAGAGATCATCCCAGAAAAAATAGCAAAGAATGATTCGGACAAATTGGAAGTCTTCGCTCAAGTTAGATTAATACCCAAGTGTCATAATTAACAGTTCAACTTTTCACCTTTAGGATGTGATATTAGAAGTTGATATGCTAGAGAAGAGGCCGAAATCACAAATGAAACGAAAAAAGAAAAAAGTGAAGGATATCTTGATTTTACTAATATTTTATCTTCTAATTTATTTCGTTTAGAAAAAGAAAGCGAAGAAAAAGAAAACCTTGGATGAAGCAGCAGAACATCATAAATCGGACGAGATAAAGTTGCAGATAAAGAGACAGTCGATCTGCTAATCACCTCAGAGAGATTTAATGATGCTATCTTCTTGTGGGTATTCTTAACTTAACTGTCTAATGTTAGTCCTGAGGGTTTGTAGGTTCTAAGTTTTGTGATTGGATACCTAATGTAGTTTGTAATCTGTCCAAGTTATACCTTTGCTTCATATTTCATGTGAAGAAATTCGATTCCTAATAATACATCTTTATAAATAATCATGACTCCTGACCAATCGGACTTTCAAGAAATCTCCTCTCGCTTGGTTTTTCCGAAACCAGCTCTTATTACCCCATAAAGCTTTCTTAATTAAACCATTTGTATCTTTTCTCTCGTGATATTAAGGTGTCGAGTTGGTAAGTTCCCTCTTCACGGATTTATTGAAATTACTACTATCTTTCTACCTCATCATCCCGAAAACCCATTTTAAATGCTCAGCCGAAATTAAAAATAAAACTCTTTCAATCAAAGACCGGATAATATTCTATGGTTGAGTTAGTTCCAAGGAAGAAGATCATATTTCTCGGAGATAGGGAAACTGGAAAGACAGCATTGTTAACAATGCTCGTTTTTGGTACCTTTACCGATGCTTAACAGGTAGCACTGGCTTCTTGGAAGTCAATCCGACCAAAACTTACTTGCAGCCTACAATAGGGATAGAGTTCATCACAAGAACTCTTAGTTCTGGCGATAAAGCTATGAGATTGCAGTTTTGAGATCCATCAGGCAATGAGCGCTTTAGATCGTTGATTCCACGTTATATTCGAGAATCACACACTGCCATTATCTTGTACGACATCACAAGTCTTCGCTCTCATTCCAATCTATCGTACCTCAACTCATTTGCTGCTTAGACGCAAGGTCATTTGACAACTTGAAAACTTGGATCAAGATGGCTAAAGACGAACGTAAGGACGACATACAAATTATTATTGTTGGCAATAAAGCAGATCTCAAATCAGAGAGGTAATACCATTCGACCTTCTTTTTCATCTAGCATATTGCCTTGATTGTAGAAAAGTGGAAATAGAATATGGAAAGGCGCTAGCTGATGAAAATGGAGCTGCTTTCTTCGAAATTTCAACAAAATCTGATTCTGATGTGGCTGAATTGATAAGAGGAATCTTAGAAAAAATCAGCTCCCCAAGCATGTAGGACATTGGGTTGCTTTGAGTCAGAGTTTGATTGTCCAGAAAAAATATAAATGACAGCATTATTATTTTCTAATTTGGTTTCTAGAGTAACGCTGCGTATTTTCATGAATGAATTTACGTGAAATAGAGTCTATGACGAATCATCAGTATATGAGCAGATTACGTTAATAAGTTTTCAGATAGTAGTAGGGGTAATCTGGTGTCTTTCTCTGAATTGAAGATTAATAAATCGTCAGCTATTGAATGCTTGCCTGAAAAGAAATTGGCCTATTAATTGCGAAACGACTTTTCAATACGGTCTATTGATATCATTGAAATGTAGTCATACAACCTAGATAGTCAAAATTCTGGGAATTCTGAATCGCACTCTCGTTTTCTTGATTAATTCGATGGAGCTGGTTACAATATAAAATGAGGAAAGGAGTATCTTCACAACTAATAGCAATAGATTGGTTTTGATATATAACAAACATTTCCGTTTAGATAATTTTCATGTTAACAGTTTATCAAAACAAATTGTGTATATACAGCATAACATGTCAAATATCAACTGAAATTATCGGCTTTCGTTGGTGAGTAATCTCATGATCGTCAATAAAGAGCAGCAATATACATCGTTCTCAATAATTGTGAATTCCTCCTTATTTTCAACGAAACACAGAACTTTGATTCTATTTTGTTGAGCCGAAAATCTTTTATGCAATGTTATCTCGAGTAAATTCCATTGGAATTATGAGTTTCACTCTGAGAACTAATTTAAATCACTCTGTAGAAAACCAAATTTAGAATGCTTCCTGACCATTTGAAATTCAGAGAGCTTGATTTGACTCTGAGCAGCCAGCATGAGAGAAGACACCTTTCAGTCATATATTTGCAACCCTAATCAGAATTTCACATTTTATCGTTTGAAAATCTTAAGAATAGCCTTCCTCCCTTGTCTAATTTCTGTGAGCCACACAATGCTATTCCTCCAACGCGCCTTCGTTTTACTGCGCTCAATTTCTGACGACAATGCGTTAGAACATTCTCCCATCACTATTCAACTCAATTTTCCCACATTCATGCCCTGTCATACCGAAAATTCCTCTCATTCGTCATTGACTTTCTCCCCTTCGTTATTTGCAAAGAGCGTTGCTGCATCCGGCAACTTCTACTCTGCGATTATTGCCAAAACGCCGAAGGGAATTTTAATCGTAGATAAAATTGATTTTTTTAGCTCCTGAAGCGATCGGTATAATGAAAAATACAAACACTGGCCAATATTCCAATTCTCTTGGATAAACGCAACAAATTTTATTAAGGTTGGTGCAATATACTGTTTAATAAGAAGCATTAGCGGAATCATCAAAAACCTTATAATAAAATGACAACCTTAACCCAACTCACTCCGACTCTCGATTTCAGCCCTCTCGAAGGTGCAGGGCTTACTCTATCAAACAAATTAGCCTTGAAATCGATAGCTATAACCCCGAAAGAACGAAATAAGCAAGTCGCTTTCAAAGAAAAACAGAATTCGAAAGCTCAACTCAACCAATTGCTAAATTCCGCGAAAAAACTCGACGGTCATCACAAAAATCCAGAGCGCCAACGCCTTACGCCATCCAAACTCGATGTCACGTCGACACGACTGAGCATTAATTCTGCTGCACGTAGAAGTTCTAAACAGGACTCAGAACTATTTGGACTGTATAGTCCTCACTCTGTGACCACTCAACCAACCGAAACAACCATGATTCACGTATCCTTTTTTTTCCTATTGATGTGTAGTAATCGCCATTTCCGTTAGCAAACGAGCAGTCAGAAAATCCCTGTTTCGCCAAAAAGACAGCTAATTTTCATCAGCCAAGGCGCGAACAAGCTCGATTCAGCGAAGATTTCAACTGAAGACAAACGCAACTATGAATGTTTCAAGTAATGTGATATCAAATTAATTAGTTTATAAATGGCGAGCAGAGACAAAACGAAAAATGCATTCAAAAATTTTTTACCTAATGCGAAATACCCCTACTTGTTGGGAGAACGAGGAAAGGAAGAAGAATATAAACCTACCATGATACCACAAGAAATAGATGTAAAACGGTTGGAAAATTTTAATATGGCGAAATATCAGTCATGGCGCCAGGTAAGAAGGCCGTGGGTTAAGTTAGTTACCATGTTTTTAGGACATGAAAAAGAAGTTAGCTAACAAATCGACGATGAAGGGAAAATAGATGGAATACGGGTCGGGAGCAGCACGGCTGTAGAGAGAAACCAATGGTTTCTTTTTAAACTAGTATAATTTTATCAAGTTATAGGGATCTGTGGTCCTTTGGACATCTCTTGAACAATTTTATCATTTTGAAGGCTCTCAGTTTGAGTTGTCAAGTATTCATGTTAAATGTATGTTAATTGTGTTGAAAAGTTTCTTCCAAATCTAATCAAGTTTCGAATAAAAAGGGTTGATAGTCTTTATTGGTTAAATATTTATTAATCGTTGCATCACAAAATGAACCATGACGCATCAAATAAAGTGGGTTTGTTATTTTAATAATTTACAAACTTTACATTTCGAAGATGACTCAGGACGAGAAGTTCTGAAACTTCTTTTCGCAACGTTGTTTTTTGAGTAGGGAGATAGTAGTTGCGTAGCCTCATGTTTGCATTGTCGATTTCCCGATGAAAGTCCAAAAAAAGAGAAAAGTTAATGTTTAGCAATGCTTTAATGTAAAAAAAACATTATTTAACAGCAAAGAACGAGGCCTGCTAACTTGTTATCAGGTTAGTTGACTCCACCTTTAATCAGTTAAGTAAATTGCTTTAACTATAGGCCTTGGAGCCCTAATTGAGTTAATCTTTGAATTAATTGATTGAATCACGAATTAGAGTTCGGAGCCAGTAGTGGAATTAATTACCCTCACGTGATATGGAACCAAAATTTCGAAATACCAACAGATTGCACTTGAAAAGCGATATTCTAAGGGTCCTTCTTCTTTTTTTCAAAAACTCAAATGGCTACTCTCTACTCAAAGTTCCACTTCGCCCGGAATGAAGCAATAAGTCTCCTTTCTATTAGTCATAAACAACAATTAGTTATAAAAGAAGGCTCAAACTCTTAAATAAGAACATCCAGGAGCAATTTTTTATTTGTTACTAACCTCTCTCAATTAAAATTTCTGGTTAATATAGCAGACATCATCAGGTCTTCAATACGCTCATTCCGCACTGTCGAGCCACTATTCCCTCCTGTCGATCAGCAATACCCATGAGTTTCGTGATGAAGGGTACAAAACCTTTAATAGTGCTCTTTTAAAATAATCGTACAATTTCTGGATTAACAATAAATCTTCCAAATCATCCAACTTGTCGATTAAATGCGATTGTACCGTTCGTAGAAGTTGTTTTTCTCACTCCCACTCGATTTGGAGGCGTGACTACCGGCTCTCGCGCTACTGCAAAGAACCCTTGCCCAGAAAAATTCTATTAAATTGACAAATTAAAGGAATTGGAAGGAATTTTATTTCGAAGCGTTTATGCGCATATGCCCGAAACTCCTTATTTATTAATTTTGGTTAATTGGTTCTAAATCGATTTAGTTAAAATCTCTCAGAGGTAAATTAAACTCGAATCGATTCTATCTTGCAGCATAAACCCATTTAAACTTCCATTCAATCGAGCCTTAATTAAAATATTTCAAACCCAAATTGACAGCATCCAAGCAACAGCAATGAATCTTAAGCTTGAAGAAGCAAGCAATACACACAACGACCTCAGAGGTTCTGACCAGGGCTCTCACCAAGAGCCTGGCCTTCTTTGCAAGAATGAAGAAAAAGTCCCAAAAGCGACTCCTGGGAGGAAAAAAACAGAAAAAAAAGTGTTTTATTGCACTGAAGCTCTCTGCAATAAGAGCTTTACCCAGCGCTCGACGCTGATAAAGCATTTGAGGATTCATAACGGCGAGCGTCCCTACGTCTGTGAGACCTGCAATCAATCCTTCATCCAAACCTCGAATCTAAAGCGGCATATGTTGGTCCATACTGGCGAGAAAGCTTACAGTTGCGAGTTCTGTAAGAAGACCTTTTCAACCTTCTCGAATTTGAAGGTTCATCGAGAGACTCATAAGGCAAATAAGAACCGAAAGACATTCAATTGCCAATATTGCCAAAAAAGCTTTCTTTACCGCTGCAGTCTCTTTAAGCACGAGAGCAAGTGCACGATCAGCAAAGAGAAGAGCGCTAGCACGTCCGA
>ENA-UOTX01000748-UOTX01000748.1-compost-metagenome-genome-assembly--contig:-NODE-748-length-31301-cov-13.827056_pt1 | contig 31301 bp, 13 predicted proteins | sample MGYA00238143_ERZ746982 | MGnify/ENA primary metagenome ERZ746982 (study PRJEB28758, sample SAMN06268862) | compost metagenome | isolation source: single cell | place: USA: California, Emeryville, Joint... | reverse complement strand
TGCCCTGTTGCTACGAAGATTAATTTGTATGAATAAAATCCTCAAATAATGTTTGCCGTGCCACTTTTCAAACACTAAGATGCAAACATTCTAAATTGAAGTCAGATATGACTATTTTTGATAGAAAAGAGTCATAAAACGGTTTTCAAGACATTTGGAGCTAATAGATTATCAACAGCGTCTGGAAAGCTCCCCCCACAAACTCGGCTGAGAAGGAAAAAAAACGAATTATGCTTCGCTTTGAAGAAGAAGGAAAGAAATCCTCTTGAAATGAATGAAAACTCGCCTTACACACTAAGAAATCAGTAAAATTAACAATGCAATTTCAGCAACCTGCGGCATCCATCAGTGATATGTTGCGTTGCTCAATCAATGAATAGGTCCCTTAGATGCAATGGAGGATTAGGAATATTTTACTTTTTATTCAACAATTTTGTTTCTCGAATCTGTATTAATTTACATTATAATAGAGCCTCAGGCTTGAATTACCTCATTATCTCTTAAATCTTAGAGTCACTTCACTTTATTGCTAATAAAATGAGAAAATCATCCTACGAGGAGGTTAAAACTACCCACTTCGACAGCACCACGGCCCAGCCAGAATCAAGCACCAAAGATTCCGAAGCCAAAGTCCCGAAACAGAGAACTATCAATCCAATTCGTGATGACAGCGCAATTGATAAAATGAAAAAAGATGAAGAAGATGAGATTAAATTCGAGGTCACTGAAGTAAGAAAACGACAGAGAACCTGCCATATCAGCGCGCTCGCCCCTGATGAAGTATTTGGCTCATCTATTGGTCTGAATTGGTAACAAAACGTGATATTTAGAGACCCCTCAGAGATATCTTCGTTTCTATTAAACGCAAGACAATCGCAGACATCCTCGCAATGGTTCAATTTAACAGGCGAATTTCCTTTAACCTCTATTACCATTTCAGGACAAAGAAGATAAATCGCTTGAGAATTATAAGAAAGCTCTTCTTGGTGATATCGATGAGAACGCTCTCAAGAAGAATGAGCGTATTTATTCTTCACAAGTGTTTTTTATCAACTGACATGCTCTTTGAATACCAGCCCCCGAAGTAGAAATTCATAAAATTGAAATTATATGCGAGGGTCGTCCGGGTGGTCCTATCGTGCTGGACTTCATAGTAAACCTTTCGATGGCAACAGGACTCAAACAATTGTGTAGAAAAAAGACAATGGAAAGACCTTATTTGATAAAACAAACGAACCATATAGAATCAAAGAGGACGCAATTTACTTCCTAAGAGTCCATTTCAAAGTGAATTACAATATCGTAATAGGTTTGAAATATTCAAACATCGTTCGCAGCAGTGGAATATTCAAACAAATCAGTAAAGACCTCATCTCTACTCCAACAAGAATCATTTGTGCTTGGTCTAGTTGATAAACATGAAGAACATTTGGGCAGTTTCTCTCCTCAAAAGAAAGTTCAAGTCGTCGATCTGGGCCTAGAACAAGCTCCTTCAGGGTTTTTCGTGAGAGGTACTTATGAAGGAAAGGCTATGGTAAAAATATTTGCAACCCGCTTCAAGCATCTAATACTTCTTATTGCTCTAGTTTTTTGATGCTGATGGCATTGTGCATATGCAGTACGACTACAAATTCAGAATCACATCGAACTGGTAAGCTGTGGAAACGAAAAATGGTTGTTTGTAGGCTTCTGATACAATAAAAGAGGATTTATTTCTTAGTAGAGTGAGTGTTTTCAAATTTTATAATGGGAAGCTGATGGATTAGAGAAACATTATTTTTATTGTGAGGTTCTCTTAAGGATTTGCATAAACGTTAACAGCACATAAGATAAACTTGCCATCGGACGGGTTAATAAACAAATACCCACTCTTTATTTTCAGATGATTGATTATTATAGTGCCAATGACAATAAAGAGAAGGAGAATCCTCCGTTAAGAGACGAAATTTCATATAAACTCTCGTTAGATTCGCTTGCTATTGAAGAGAGCAATTTTTCTTTTCTTTATGCAAGAGTAACAACTCAATTAGAATCTTATATTTCATAATTAATTATTTCAGTTTGAGATAAATAAACCTTAATTATATCGTGATTCTCTGAAATAATTTTCTTCACGAGAATGACAATCAAGGCCCTATCTTTCGACGTCAAGGACATCGGTGCCACCGTAAAAAGGTACTATTTCCTCATACAGCATTTATTATATCCCACTGCTGATATTAGCACAAAACGTCAGTATACCTGGAGGCTTAGCATCGACGGCAAAGAGCATGTTGTACAATTAATGATTTCGTATCTCTCCGGCAAAAGAAGAGTGATCCACAACGGCAAACAGATTTACATCAACCAGAAGTATCACAGAGAATTAAAACCTCAATTTAATTTTCTATTCAGTATCATGCTTACAGGATTCCAATTTCCATTTTCAGTTGAGTCGAATATGCTCAACATCATACAAACCGGAGACAAATATGAACTGAGGATCAATAATAACGTCTTTGAGCATTTGTTAGCAAAAGGTGAACTAGTCTGTCCGTAGATTGGCTCATTGAGGCATGTAGAGAAAATGAAGTCCGAGTTCACTTACGAAAAGGGCGTCAATGAAGCAAAAGAGGAAGAACCTTCCGACTTTTCAAAAAATAACTACGGCCCAAAGAAGTATGGATTTGGCACGGGAGAGGATGATGTGAAAAGAAGGCCTGATTTAGATCTCACGGCATCTGGCCTTCAACCAAGTGTAACACTTAAGAGTTGAAAGGGATTTAACGAATCGTTAGAAAGGAGAAGCAAATGTGAAACCAAAACCTAGTAACGATTTCGGGAGCTTTGGAGAATGGGGAAACACCAAGAAAGATACCAGCACCGCACAGCCGAAAAATTTAAATTTCAATTTCTCGAATTCAGGCAGCAAGAATACAACGACTACAACGACCACGATGACTCAATCGAAACCAGCTCAGCAAAATGCGCCGACAACAAGTTAGAAAATAATAAGTCAGTTTGTATGATAACTGAGCGGATTTATTAGATTTGCTTGATTTGGATGATGATGAGCCTGTACAGCCTCAGACACAGAACAAGCAGCCCAGTCAAGATTTTTCTTCATTCCCTCAGAATAATAAGCCTTTCGAATTCAATATTTCAAATGCAACTACCCAGCCAACAACTAATAAAGGCACTCAAGATTTTGCAAGCTTTGATTTTCCAACTAATACTCAAGTGAAATCAGGACCTTCACTCAATTCGAATGGTATTCTTTTGTCAGATTTCCTCGTCTAAGCGAGATTATTTCAAAGATCCGTTTGCTGCTTTTGGAAATACGAATACTGCGTCGACGCAGCAGTCTAATTTTGGCAATTTCGCTGATTTTGGCTTCGGAAACTTCCAGCAGCCAAAGCCGCAAGTTCAGAATGCTGCGGAATTCGGAAATTTTGGTAATGAGATTTCATAATATGTAAATGCTTATAGAGCGTAGGGAATTTTTCAGCTTGGGGGACCACGAATACAGCTGGCGGAAATACAGGCTTTAGTTTTCCTTCGAGTAACAATCCAGTTCCTCAAAATAATGCGGGTTTTACTGGCTTTGGAGATAATAAAGCATTCGAGCAGCCAAAAACGCAGCAACAGCCAACACCGACAAACGATCAGGGAAATACAGTAAGCAATGGCTGTTTTAAGAAAGTCACTTTGCTTAATACTAATAGAAAGAGTTCTGGCCAACTCATTTGGTGAATCTTGATAAGCTTGAAGAAGAATACAATGCTCAGTAACTTATTTCAGAGAGAGAGAGTTCATTTGGCATTAATGCAATTCTAATTAGATACGCCGGAAATATGTCAAATCCTACTAATTTCGGAGTAAATCCAATCAATCCTGGTGGAAACATTGCAAATTTTGGAGGTATTAGAGGATTTGATATCTGATTTTCACAATTTCTTTTCAAACTTAGCAGGCTGGAACTATCAGCAAAGTGGACAACCATTCCAAGGGAATCCGGCTACCAGCTCAATTAAGACACCTTTTGACGAATGAGGACAGATTCAATTTTTCACATTTAGTGCTTATCGCTGATTCACACCTCGATCTTCAACTCCTTTTCTAGCTTATTACATTGATTAGCCATTATATTATGTTAGAATAGTACCATTTAAGAATTCCTATTGAAAATATCATTACAACACATCCTCCGACTATATTATGTGAATCCATGCTCGGATACGATGCATAACCAATCAATATCAATATATTTAAGATGTCTGATATTCACTAAGGCACTATATTATTTAAGAATTCAATGCTATGGATTTCCTCTTAGCTAACAATTAGAAAAACATTAGCGAGTGATGTTCGCATGTCTAATGATTATTAAAAGAAACTTTTTTCGATGGTGTTTGTTTTCTATTGTTAGAGCCTTTTAAAATCGAATGTCTCGCACTCTGAGTTTCCGTAAGATTATCTTGCTGATTAATTGTATCACTCTGAGCATCTTCGGGGCTTTTCGATTCAAATTCTTTGACTTTAATTCTGGTTTGGTTCCTCAGCTCAATGTTTTTCATATATTCTCGGAAGTTCGGGTCGCGCTTCTTCAAAAAATTGGCCATCTCCTCGATTCTCTCCTCAAACTGCTTATTATGCTCTTTTAACACCAAATTCTCTTCAGTAAGTCTATCTATCTGTCTCTTCATACTCTGCATCTGGTCCTTTAAATATGAGGTTTCTTGACAAGCATCTTGAAGACTTGTTTTCACACTCTCTAGTACAATCACCTTGTCCTGAAGGTCTTTAATTTTCTTTTTAACGCCATTAATTTCTTGGTTTTGAAGATCCAATTCCTCCAATATTTCTTCCTGGTTCATATTCTTCGCAGAATTAATCACCTCCAATTGCTTTTTTTGCTCTTTCACTTGATTCAGCGCCTGAGTCGCTTCCGCGAGTCGAGTGTATTTGAGTGCATTAAATTCTGAAGCTTGTTTGCATCTCGCAGTTTTCTTCTTAATCGTCAATTTGATAAGTTCTGCGAGGTTAACAGCCTGTTGTGTCTTCTCTGTCTTATAAAAGTTTTCTCGTTCCTTTGGGGTTTTAAAAGAAACAACACGAATGTGACCTTTGGTGCTGACGACTAAGTAATAATTAAAGGGAAATTTGCACTCTTCCTCCACATTCAATTCCTCCGACTGCTGTTTCTTCTTGGCAGCACTGCGTTTGTTTTTCTCTGTGACATACTTTTTAATGGCCTCAGGTGTCGCAGGTAAGTAGTCTAGAAAATCTTTCATGCGTAGACCCTCGTCTATAGGGATGTATCCGATTTCTTTAGCGATGAAGTTAATATCTTCCATTTTGATTGTGCTAATAGACTTGAACGACTCGATTACTCGGCTGTAGTCCGATTCATCGACCCTTGTGCCTCTAGAGTGCCGTTCGCTGTCACCTACATTCACGTCGAGGGGCGCGGCTCCAGTGAGCGAGACTGAATTATTTTTCAGAAGGTTAGACTTGCCCTGTTTGAGTAAGTAGAGCCGCTCTAAGACACGGCAAAAAGGGCCATCATGGAAACGTTTTCGAAAGTCGGCGAGCTTAGATTTTGTTGCTATGCTCAAAGCGCTGTCATCTTCAATATCAGAGTACATGGTCGTTGTATTAGTTTCTGTATGTTAAATTTATTTTTGATATTCAAAGAGCATGAAAAGTGTTAAATTCTAGTATCTGTGATTAATGGGAGTAGTTGAGCCTCTCTGCTCACATCTAAAACTAGAGTCTATACCCCTCGTGGTTGAAGCTATTGAAATCAGAGAACCACTATTAAATTGTGAGTTCAAAACTGCTTGAGATAGACGAAAGGCAATTGGAATTTTTCCAGGAATATGACAAAAAGTAAATCAAATGAATGAAACAGCAAAATGCATGAGGCGAAAATCTTTCTTCTTAATGCTCTGATACAGAAGAAAAAATCATTATCACCCACACTAAGCACACATAAGTCAAGAAAAAGACACAGTTTTAACTGATGGTGTTTGATATCGCTTTGCAGAAGTTCTCAGGATTGAAACTTTTGAGTTTTGTGTTTTGGCGATATTATCCTGCTGGTGCTGGTTTTTCTCAACATGTGGTAGGCCTTCATTGACTTCGGATTCAAATTCATTGATTTTCTTTTGCGCTTCCTCTCTAATTTGAATATGCTCCATATATTTCCTAAAAGCTGAATCACGTCTCAAAAATTCACTTATCTCTTCTATACTCTCTTCAAACTGTTTATTATTTTCTTTGAGAACCATATTCTCTTCAGCAATCCTCTCTATCTGTTTCTTCATGCTCTTTATCTGTTTCCTAAAATCCGCGTTCTCTTCGCAAGTTTCGCGTAGCTTCGTTCTGTCATGCTCCAGCAAGATGACCCGATCATGCAGCTCTTTAATTTTTTTCTTTGCACCGATGATCTCGATGTTTTGGAACTCCAATTGTTCTAAAATTTCTGCTTGGTTCATATTTTTGGCCGCATGCAGAGCCTCCAATTGCTTTTTTTGCTCTCTTATTTGGTTCAACTGCTTAGTAGCTTCCGTTAGCCGAGTTATCTTCTGCTCCTCTACTATCCTGCATCTCACGCTTTTCTTCTTGATTGTCAGCTTGATCAGTTCTGCCAAATTAACCATCTGACGATTTCCTTCAAGCCGATAAAAATTCGCCCTCTCTTGCTGCGAGTTGAATCGAACGATCCGTGCGTGCCCTTTAATCGTAAGCACCACATAATAATTATATGGGAACTTGGTTTCTTCATCGACTTCCAGGTCTCTGTAGTGAATTGCTGGTTTGCTCTTGGCTGCAATGCGTTTATTTCTATCATTAACGTACATTTTTATATGCAGAGGAGTTGCTGGTAGGTAGTCCAGGAATTCTTTCATACGAAGCGCCTCATCGATTGGAATAAAAGAAAGCTCTTTGGCGATGAAGTTGACGTCATCAACGCTGATGTTTTTTACGGCTTTGAAAGACTCGATAACTCGGCTGTAGTCGGATTCATGAAGTCTTGTGCCCATGGATTGGTGCTCGTTATCTCCAAAGTTGAAGTGAATGTTAGGGCAACCAACTGGAGCGTCTTTTAGGTAAACCGTTTTTCCGTGCTTGGCGAGAAAGAGACGCTCTAGGGTGCTGCAAAAGGGCTCATCAGAGAAACGTCGTCTGAATTCATTTAGCTTCGCTTTAGTTTGGAGACTCAGCACACTATCATCATCAGAGAGGTCGTCGATCGCTCTGTTCATTGTTCTCGTTTAGTTTTTTTTTTTGGTTTATATAAGCTCCATCAATTGGCGAGGTCATTATATATTGGACCAGTGGCTCAGCAAAGATTATTGTAACTTTGTAGCAATATTAGCGAAGCAATTTTGGCAAGGCTCACAATTATTGTCATCCTCACTGGATGTATTGTGTCTATCAGTAAAAGTACTGCGTTGGGTAGCGTATAAATAACTCAGACACACGATTTGCATTATTTTCTAAGATCAGCATTGTGAAAAAATACCCATTTATTATAGGAATCACTGCTCTTCTGGTATGAGTATGAACCTTCGGCTCACCAAGACAAAGAGAACTAGCCGACTATTACGCTAACTTGTACTTACCTTGAGGCTGAAATCTTCCCAGAATTTGGAACAAAAGATCAATTAGAATTTTTCGCAATTTGATATCAGAGCGCTAAACTCACAGAAAGTCAAAACGTTACTCGATAGAATCTTCGCATAAATGGAGCGTTCTTGTAGCTTGAACGACCTTACTGAGGCAAGCTCTGCGTTTGTTAATAAAAATTCCAAAGGCTATCGCCTTGGCAAAAAGCCATACAGTTTGTTGTTTTTTTTTGGGCAAATAAGTGTTTTTCTTTCTTTTATAATTCATAAGTATGACAAAATGAATCTTCTTGTGGGTACATGAAGAAAAGAAATTCATCATAGAAAAAATCGATGAGAATCCCTCTTCTTTTAAGCCTAAAGCAAAATATTACTATTCAAACCCATCCCACAACCATTGTGCTTAGAAAAAAACGCCATAAACACTCCAAAAAATAATCATTATGATACCTTTAACACCGATTTAGATAAAAGTATTGCATTTTCATTAAGCTATCAATCCGAAACAGTTATTGGATCCTATATTTCCTTGCTAGGCCGCTAAAATTTGAAAAACCTATAACTTATCCTATTCAATCCTTAACAAACTCTGCTATGTTAAACATTTATCATATTTTTCTGGTTTCGCTCTCACATTTCACTATATAATGCCGCACTCCTTCAATTCAATCAGTCAAGCGGGCTTTCGCAATAGTATTTCACATGACTGAGACCAAGACTCCCCACTTAAGTTATCGAGCAACTTTCGCTGAAAGAACATGGAAATTTATTGTGTTCTAATTTTTTCTTTGCTGATTTTTTAATTTATTCTTTAATCAAAGCTCTTACTTAATGTTTCTGGAACACAAGAACACCTAAGCGATTTCAGGAACAATACCAAGGTTTTTTCGATTCAATCTTCAGTAAATTGAAGCGTATTACGGACTTAATCGTTCCATTACCATGAATTTTCACTGAAATCTCTATCAAAGCATTTATACGCCCTCTCAACCCAACTTTGTCAATTTCGTGATTCCATATGCTCTGCAATCCGAGAGTTTCTGATCGCCGTTAATTTCTAATATTTCTCAGTCGTTTAAGTGGATAACATAGAAAGTTCTTTCGCAGGAATTAATTGTTCCATTTCACTTTTTGAAGATTTTTGATCAGTGATTTGAAAAATTTCAGCTTGTCAAAACCGATCATTCAAAACGCTCTTAAAGTTAAAAACATTAAATCTTGATAAAGACGCCTTCGAGTTTTTTCTCGATCACAAGACGCAAATTAAATAGAATTTCCAATGTATAGCTGCTATAAAATTTCTTCTTTTTTTCAGAAATGGAAGTATTATCCCTCAAGGATAAGCTACTAAAGAGCCGCACTCTCTGGTCGTCGATGAACCAAGCTAACTTTCTCATCGACCTGTATGAAACATTAGATGTAATCGAATTGTTACAGAACTGGGTTTAATGTAATTTTGATTAGAATCCTATCCACGAAGATATTATTACATGGAGCACCGATGGAAAAGTGCTGCTTATTAAAGATCTGAGCTCCATTGCTGAAGGAGTGTTGCCTTATTTTGAGAGTTGTCATACAACTAAGCAGTTTCTCGCAAGAGTAACCAGACTTTAAATTAATGAGAATGACAAAATTATGCTTTATCAAATAGATTGAGAACTGCAAGTTTAAACGAGTAAGCGGAAAGGAATATGGAACCCGATATGCTTATAAACATAAACATTTTAACCGTGACTCGAGGCCAATTTTCGAATGTTTTGATGCGACGCCTAAAATGGAAGAGCAGCATGAGAGTGAACTATGCAAATATGATATAGTTCATGAGCTTGCTAAGCAAAAGAAGTTAAAGGTAACCAAACCAATTTCATAATAGCGTCGATTCACACTTCTGTTTTAGCAAACGAGCGATAATAACGTGCATGAATCAGAGAAGAGGAATGATGAAGTTAGCAAGATCCAGAAGCATGGCCTGAACAAATATATTGATTACCGTCATTTTATGATGTACAATCTATTCTTCCAATATATCCCTGATTATAATTTACAGAAACCTTCACTCAGCAGTTCAAGAAGTGATGCTTCAGGATGTCCTTGCAAATGTTTTTAAATATAACGAGAACTAACGGGATTTGGGGTAAACCATCATCGAAAGTGGTGGTTGTTTTGAGCCCACGCCCATAATCTGTATTTTTATAAAGGCTAGAGCTGCTCAATTCGTGTTATCTTTCATTTCTAGAATCGTTTCTTATCGATTTCTAAGTAGCTATCTACTTTGTTGTCTTTTTAAATTGTCAGGTCTCATCTCAGGGATTGCTGAATTCCTGTCTGTTTCTTAATGTGACTGAGGCAAATTGCATGCCGAAACAGATGAAGAACTAGCATTGGATACCCTAGCAATTGATCTCAGAACGGACTTACAGTCCTGACCATGGCTTTCTCTAATCTGAGAACCTAGCTAGAAAGTGAATCAAAGGTGGTATTATGCCAATATATTCATATTGAGATTCGAAAAGCATGTTCAAAACATGGATTTGTAGACTGTTCAGCTCTCTCATTTAGAAAATCTTACAAAGAATGGAATTTGTTTGCCACAAGGTAAATTTACTGGCACGACTCGAAGCCTCAGGGCAGAAAATATAATAAATTTCCACGATTTGGTTTGAAAAACATCTCATATGAAGCAAATTAAGGTTATTGGAGGTTTTAACAGTCGTCATGGAATATGAAGAGATTTCACATGCAGAAATGATAAAGAAATATACACCTTCTGGGTGTTTTTGAGTTTTGTTTTTGAAATTAGCAAAGAGAAGATATCAGAGAATGAATAAATTAAAGCTGTGTTCTTAATCGATTTGTATAATTTCAATTTGGAAGTTCAATATAGAATTTAGATTTTATTGAGTAAGTAGAAATTCTGAGCCCGCTACCAGCTAAGTTCAGAACTTTGACACGAAGCAACTGAGAATCCCTTTGGAATTTATTTCAGGTTAAAAAAAATAAATTGAATGTTATTTTTGGCGGTAATGGCTCTCTTTCTTTTTTTTTTTGAAATACCTGTTCTTTGTATTATTACCTGGTTTTGATATATATTATTTTGATTTTTTTATCAGGGCTTTGTGCTTCCTACCTACCTAAATGGCTCTAAAAAATTTCATACCGTCCTAACTTGAGATTCCAACTGAAACTTTAGCAGAAGCTTAGTCAGTAATAGAAGTTGAGAATAGTTTATATTCACTTTAAACGTTAAACCTTGTTGAATTTCTAAATTGGTATGTCAATCATTAGTTGTTGTAAGCAATGGCTCATAGCGTAAAATACTCATCGAAGTCTGCTTTTTCATCTAAATGTTGAATGGCCGCTGTGTGTGAGCGTTGAATCATTTGCTTTCAAATCGAGTACCCTTCAATGAAGTAGCTTCAATTGCTTTAGAATAATCATACAATTAGACCATTTACCAATGCAAACAGATCCAACTGGGCTGGGACTCTTTGAGAGATGTCTTCTACCATTCACATTCATTTCCACAGTCTCTTAAAAAATATCGGCAGGCGTAATATTTTGTTGGAAAGTTTGCTCTGCAAGATGATCTCTTTTCTACTGCAAATCATATCGTTCAATTCATCATGACATACATTGGTCGAGCGCGCGAAATGAATACAGCAATCTCATTCTCATCATGGACACCAGAGCAAAGCTTTCACGAAAAAAATTTCATCTCTCTCAGGTCGCGTTTGAGCCTAACCTCATATCTAAAAGCGGCTATCCTAAGTCCAAGGTCACTACTCAAGAAAAATTCAGAAAGGTCAAACGACCTCCTGGAGTATTAATCTTCAAATTTCTTACTACCACGAAATTAACAAATTAATTACACCGAATTCATTCTATCCGATAATTCAACTTCCCAATTTAATTTTCTCGAACACGAGTGCCAAGTGTTCTTGAACACATACACTTCAATTTAAATGTTCGATATACAGCTGATGAAATCTTTCCACTGGTGAGCCAACTAACATCTTGGTTTGTGCCATCTCTCTCCTATAGATACCAGCATATATTGAGTTCAATGACGATCCAAGGGATACTTTCATTCAGATTTTTAAGTTTTTCATTTCGTTTTGTTTTTCAAAAAGAAAAAGAAACTTTCTTTGTTACGATTTCTTATATCCGGAATTGATTGAAGTAAGATCTCGCGAACACAAAAAGAATTATTCAAATTATTGCTTCCAGATCAATCTAATCCTGTAAATTACATTTTCAAAAATTTTCTGGATTACTTACCTTTATTTAAATCGAATTTTATTGAATTTTCCTGAAATATTTTTTCTGAATTTCTCCGGACAATTCTATGATGGACGTCAAAACTTTGAAAGACAAGCTTACGAAGAGCCGAGCGATGTGGAAAGCTATGAGTCAAGCCAGCTTCCTCGTCGACCTCTACGAAACATTAGATGTACTCTAACTAACCTGAGACACACAGTGACTTTTGTTTAGAATCCAAACCAAGAAGATATCATCACCTGGAGCCCAGACGGAAAGGTGATACTCATTAAAGATGTGAGTTTGATAGCCGAACGGGTGCTTCCGTACTTTGAAAGCTGCCATACAATCCAGCAGTTCCTTTTAGGAGTAAAGATTCAATTGGAATCATGATTGACTAATGATTGTTAACGTACATAGATTGAAGCTTGCAAATTTTTAAAAGTCAGCGGCAAGCCATATGGAGTCCATTATGCGTTTAAACACAAGCATTTTGACTCTGAGTCGAGACCGATTTTTGAATGCTTCGATGAAAAACGGAATGGCCTAAATACAGCTTTCTTTGAGACTGAAGCGAATGAATTTGAGCCGATCACAACCCAAAAGAAGCTAAAATCATCTGAGGTAAACCAAGTGTTGTTGGAACTTTTGTAAAAGTAATAATGCCATTAGACCCATGGAAAAATGATTAAGTCGGATGAGAGCTGTGATACCGTTGAAATAATGCATAGCCTGTGTCTACGGAACTTCTACCATTATTACTCACTGGAAATGTAAAACACGTCGAACCATCTTTGTGATTCTGATATATTCATTTAGGTGCTATCAATCGTTTTGTAAAGAGCTCAGTCTACGGAGACAGATCCAACAGATTTTGAATGAAGAATAGCTGATTTTCGAGATGATATCGAAAGATATCTGAGAGAGGTTGCCTTGCGATCTCATCACAGCATATTATTTGTTCGTTTGATCTAAATGTACCATTTAGCTCTACATTCCTTGCTGTATATTTATAAGTATCAAGATCATTATGCATCTTTGAATGTAATTACAGTTTTTTTCCTCCATATTATCGCCAGATTGAAAACCGTAAACCTATGAAAAATTCCTTCTCTTTTTTTGTTCTCACAGCGTGCTGATGAGAGTCTTAAATCATGAGTCAGATCTTATGCAGTCTCAGTTCCTAACTCGAAGTTTCTGCAATGGAGAATGAAAAATTATGTTTCATATTTTGAGTTGAAAGCGTTTTTAGTGTTGAGAACTTCAAATGAGAGGCAGTAGGCATGTTGCCCTTCAGCAACGCAGCATAATAGGAGCTGATGATATAACTACTCGTAATCTAACTTTGAAGGGTCAAACCAAATCTCTTGAAAAAAATTAGCTGAAATAATTTTTTATTTCAGATTCCAGAATTCTATGCGATTACAAGATTTGATTTAGAAACCCAAATACTGTACAAACAACTCTAATAAATATCATGTTGAATTTATAAGACTTGGCGATTAGTCCTTATGGAGATGAATGGTGAATGTAGTGATTTTTAAACTAAGAAAAAGGGTTTATTGAAGAATTATGGAAAGATTGAACCTTAGTCTGCAATTCATGAACATTCTGGTGTGAAATGGAATTAAATAGGTATTCATTAGGGAAAAAGAGAATCTTATAGGGGTTTTAGAGTCATTTAAAATAGTATTTTATCCTTGCCAGGATTTGTTCTCAAGAAGATTAAATATGTAGTTCCGAAAATACCCATTTAAAGATAGCATTTTTCAGTCAATAAATTCAGAAATCAACGAGAATCCCATCTTATGATGTAGAAGTCGTTCATTCCAAGCAAACACACTATTTAATTGGGATTGGCAGACTTTGGTGGAAATTGTTGAACTGTTGGAGATTTAGCCTGAAATTTTTTGAAGATCGTATTCCGAGTCTTTGTATTAGATTAAAAATGCGTGTGCTTGGAAACTTGAATGCAATTTTGAAAACTTGGTTTGTATCTTCTTTTGAGAAAATATGCAAATTCTCAAAGACGCTCTGCTATCCACTAATTTCTATCCATAATACGGGATTCATTGTGTAAAAGCTCGAAAGGATGGACTCAGCTTTATAGATTAAAACAAACTTAAAGGACACTCGGTGAAAAAAAAAAATTGATGAGAGGACAATTGCAAACGAATTAGATACTTTCTCTCAATTACATTTAAAGTTTTGATGGGGATGATACAATGCTATGGATCAGGTTGAGCAACACTATTTGTGGAGTATCGAAAAGGAAAAAATGTTCATATCAACATATTTCCTCATTTCTAACAAAGGTATAGATACTCTACGCTATCTAAGCTGGAAAAGAGTGTGCTTTTTGTCAAAAGATCTTCTATACTTGAAAAAATGATCTATCAATATTAAATGAGACGAACCCTCGGCACTATCAGCAAAAACTTATCCTTCTTCTTTTTCTGTTCTCCTTACACAGGAGACGGTTGAAAAAGGCTCAAGACATACCGAAATATGCCTTGCGAACAGATTTTAGCCCCACCAATAAAATCAATATTGACGTGTGAAATTCTATCCCGATATTGACTGAGATTCTAAACTCCTAATCTACGACTCTTAATTCCAATAACTAATATCGATTGATCGAAAATCAAGAAGTAAAAAAGAAATTGTATCGAAGTCATGGATAGCAAACAACAAATCGCCTACGCGGCAGCCTTTATTACAAAGCTAAAAGAATCAGCAGTCTTCGACGACCCTCGATTCTTCACCTATCTTACAGAGGCTACAAAAAACAACCAAGATGCAGATAGCAACACTAAAGGGACCCAGGACGCAAGCAACTTGGTCGACGCATTCAAGAAGCACCTCGAGAGCGATCCAGCAAACGATCCAAAACTGATCGAGAAGCACAAGAGACTGTACGTTGATGGTTGCTTCGACTTGATGCATTCGGGACATTTCAATGCGATTCGTCAGGTTTCCTTTCCTTCTCATCAGTACTCGCTAATAAAACATTCGGATTCAGGCAAAATCCCTCGGAGAGGTCCTCGTTATCGGTGTATGTTCTGACAAGGAAGTAGAAGCTGTCAAAGGGTAATGAATTATCACTTATCAGCGCTAATAGAGGCACATAGACCAACAATAATGAGCGAATCTGAAAGAAAAGAGATCGCTGCAGCTTGCAAGTGGGGAGACGAAATCGCAGAAGGCCCTATCCCTTATAATCCTACAATCGAGCTCATTGATAAACTCAATTGCCAATACGTTGCGCACGGTGATGACATGGCCCCTGGCGCAGACGGTGTTGACTGCTATTATGAGATCAAGAAGGCGAATAGAATGAAAATTTTCAAGAGAACTGAAGGCATTTCGACCACAGATATCTTGGGAAGACTGCTTAGAATTGCAAAATTTGAAGCTGCTAAGGCTGAAGGAGAGAGTCCATCCAAGTTAGAGGAAGAAAAGAATGAAACTACTACTGTCAAGGCTCCTGTTAAATTTATTCAGACCGGAAGAAGATTGAAGAGCTTTGTGTCAGGAAGAGCTCCAACAGTAATGAGCCGTTGTTTTCCTGATAATCTAATGCAATTTCAGAAAGATGATAAAATCGTCTATGTCGACGGAAGCTTTGATTTGATCCGTAAAGCTGATCCTATCCAAGCAATTCTAACTGCGTTTTAGACCTTGGACACGTGCGATTCTTAAAGAAAGCAAGAGAGCTCGGAACTTACCTTATTGTTGGTGTTCACGATGATGAAGTAAATCTATTTAGTAGCTGGCTTTTGTGATTAACAATTATCGTGTATACAGACAATCGCAAGAAGAAAGGGCTCCCATTACCCTGTTTTGAGTCTTCAAGAGAGAATTCTTGCCGTGCTTTCGTTAAGAGTTGGTGAATTTTTCAGAGTGCTTTTGCTAAACTTATTATTAGTACGTCGATGATATCATTATCGGTGCTCCTGGCGTTGTTGACGAATCGACCCTTAACATATTAGGCGTTTCCGTTGTTGCTGAGGGCCACATTAGCGCTGGCACCTACGGTTCAGGTTTTCAAAGAGAAATCATGACACTTTCTCACTTATCATTTTTGCTAAATTAGAAGACCCATACGCAGTCCCTAAGACTCGTGGAATTTACCAAGTCGTAGAAACCGATACCAACTTCACCAGCGCAATGTTCAGAAAGAAGATCCTTGAGAACCAGAAAAAGTAATTTCTTATTAATGGCTGAACGCTAACGCATTTTCATTATAACCCAGGTACGAAGAGATATTCCAGAAGAAGAAAGCAAAGGAACAAAAATACTATGACGAAGGTGCAGATACAAATCTCAGAGAGATTAACTGATGAACTGAATCTCCACGTATAATAAATCTAAGTCCCAAGTTAGAGTTAATTGTGAGCCTGTTTACACGTTTTTTATGAAAGTCTGAAACAAAAAAAAAAACATAAAATGTAAATAGTTACATGTAATCAGATGACTAATGGAGTCAAATCTCATTTTTGGGTCATCGTGGCCACAATAAAATAAATTGGATTTTTTTCCTCCTTTAACTGATAGTAGTAGTAGAGTTAGAAGAGAAAGAAAATCTGTTTATAAAAGTGAGATTGTTCCTATGAAACAGTGGGAAGCTAACTTAATGCTATCCTCTCAACCACATTCAATCTATATGTTTATTTCTGGTTGCTTCAAATCTTACTTAATTAATATTCTTGGAGTGGTGTTCGTAGAGGGAAATTGTTTCCTCAAGCCATCAACTTCATTGAAATTTGAATGACAGTTCTTTTTTTGTTTCAAGGTGAGGCCATTCTTGCTGCTTATTCGCGATTACGATTATCAGTTGATTCAATTTAGATTCAAAGTTGTTTTATTCTTGTTATACTGAGGTTGTTAGTTTAATACTAAAATGCGCCGACCTATTTCTTCGTAACTTAAACAGCTCGGCTAATAAGACAAAGATAGCATCATGTGTAATAACACCTTTGACTGCAATTCACACGGTATCTCTCTTCCTATCTTGTTCCCCTATTCATCGAATAATTAGGCGATTGTGTCTCAAATATCTGTCGGTAATGAAAAACCAAATGAACAAGCATTGACCTCTAATTATCTAACAAGATGTGATGCTGGGTGGTTTGGAGACCAATGCAAGAGCAGTATCCAAACTGAATGGCCTCAAGTAGTCCCTCTCTCCCTTCAATGATTTCATGCGGCGCATCACATAATTATAGGGATACGCTGGTTACATCGCCTGTTTTGCAATATTGCTGATTGGAATTGGGATCTACACGCTTCTTAAACTGATTCGCGCACTACAGAAAGTATCATTTTGGGCCTGATTTTGTTGGCATGCTTATATTGTGGATTTAGGATAGAGTTTTTTCCTCAGACAGATGCCTGAAATTCTTCTTCAAGTCGCTTCGGAGTCCTCATAATCTCGTTATGATGCTAATCATGCTAATCGTCATACGTATTCGTTCCTAAGCATTCCCTCATTCATAAACAATCAATAGTGCGACTTCTTTGGATCTTCATCGATCCTTTTTCAGCGAGAGTTATATTAGGTCGAGCAATAGAAAGGCTGCTGTATGAAACACCATACAGTCTACTTTTTGCAATTTATGCTATCATTCTCTGGGTTTGGTAAATCCCTCACAGAAAGCCGAGGAGTAATACAGGATGTTCTCATAAAGGCATTCGCTTTATCAAGGAATATCACAAAGGAACACGGCTACTCAAAAGAATAGATGGTGGTTGTGCTGTTGCTGTAAATGGGTAAGGATTCAGAGATAGATTGGCTTATGTAATGGAAACATTTCTTAGCACATATACCTGCTGGTTTTTTTAGAACTAGTCGTCCAGTTCGTCACCAGTATACTGAAAGGAATTCGACCAACAGCCCAGAATGAAGGCTATTATAAGTTTATACAGATCTTTGTGAATTTCAGCTATGGAGTCGGACTGAGTGTCCTGATTATCTATGTGTTAGGTAAATTTTACTTGAAAAAAGAACACAAGTTTACTCTAATTGTTAGAGTTTTTTGTCATTGGGATCATGTTGTACGCAAAGATTGCCTCCGATAGTTTGACTGTCGAGAAGAAGCTAAAAGAGTATCTTATTACTGCTACTCCTCGGTTTCAACCTCTAAATTTGCAAGAATTACCGCGGAGACATTGAACTCGAAAAGAACCAAAACACAGACTAGCGGTACATTAGAGCCTATCCCCCAATCCATGGGTTCTTATAAAGAACCAACTCGTGTACGAAATAAGACAAAGCATGGAAACTCGGAGTCAAGAGTTGTACCAACCCCAAAGCAATCTCAGTTATTAGTCCATGCTTCTTCACCTAGCAGTAAAGCATTGAGCAAATTTGAAGGCTCTGAGCTTCAAGAGCGATCTAAAGCCATCGCACAACAGCTTATGACACCACGGAGTCGGATTTCAGTGAATAGTGCGAATACTGAGAGAGAATTGAAGTCGCAGCGCCAAAATGATAACTCTATTCATATTGAAGACGACACAATGGATTTGGGCTGGAATTTCGTGGATGAGGAGGAAGAGCAGAGAAAAATTGAGAAAAATGTACTCGCTCGAAGAGAGTTTACAAAGCCTAGAGATACTGTTATCAATTCGGCTCAATCAATATGTACTGTAATCAACGAGAAAAAAGAGCAGCGTACACTGAGTTATTGCGATCTGTTTCTTATAGAATGCAATAGAGCATGATGCAAGGCTCCAATCTGATCAAGAATACCTACAAAACTGGAGCTCTATGAACATTTTGGACAAGAGGATTGTTAGAAGGGTAATTCGTGTTAAAAAGCATGGCAAGGAAATAATAATTTTATTACAATACGCAGATTTCTTATACTACTGGGGTATCCATTGGACTGGAGATACTCTTCTTGGCGCTGAGTATTCTAGTGTTTGGAACAAAGTGGATTCGTCACCCTCTGGTATCACATTGAGATATTCAATTCGAGCAAAGTTAAATTCTTGATAGGCGTTCCTGCTGATGATGTACGCAAGCGGCTTATTGGAAATCTTAAGCATTATTACAGTGATAGTTTTGTTTACGAGGATCAAAGTGAAAGAGAGAGATAATTTGCTTTTGATATCGAAGGTAGCGATAATGTATGGGGAAACCCATGGATAATTATATTTTTTTCCATAGATTGGCCGCAATAAAAGCCGAATAAATAAGCTATATGCTTTCGAGATCCCAGTGAATCTGAAGGAGTGCGATATCCAAAAAGAGAAACTCGAAATCGCGATTAATAATCCTGGTCTTGATCCCGCTGAAATCGAAGAACTGGCCAAAGCAGCGGTCATGAAAAAGTCAAGCTTGTTGGCTTTAAGCCCCCTTCTGCAATAGTTGATCACTGCCTGTTATCAAGGATATATCTCATACATCTCTCTCTATTTTTCACATAGAGCCTCTAAAATTTTTTTCGAATATAACATAGCTACTTAACAATAAAATTCTTATTTACCAGCCTTTTTTACTTATGAAATCACAGGAATTTATATAGCCGCCAATGAATTCAAGTACTGGCATGTTGCTACAGGTTTAGTAGCACTGTCATATCCATTTCTTTTTAATAATAAGCCCCTTATCTGTTATGAAAATAGATTGAATTACAATTAGAATCCAGATTTCGGCTCATCTAATTATTAACTAAGATAGAACAGAATAAATATAATTTCGGGAAATGGTGGAACCAACTATCATTGAGATAACGCCAAGAATAAATTTCCTCTACGAGAACATTGAAAAAGTCGGCGAAGCTGCTACTTTCACACTCTACCAAGGTAAAAGTCGAGATGACGGCGAGCTCTATACTCTTCGTGTGTTCAATCCTGAGTCGGATGCAGCGAAAACGAATTACGACCTTGCTGCAACTATCTTCTTCCAAGAGATTTTTCATCTCAGCAGGAAGCTTGCCGAGTTGGATGCTGTAGTACTCGAAAACTTTGAGTTTTTCAAGGGGAAAATTGTCTTTGTAACCAAATGCCACTATCCAATCAATAAAGAAATCGGGAAAACAAGTGTTGACCTTGAACAGATGGTCAAGGATGTTATCTCTGACGTCAAGACTCTATATACGAAGCTAAAGCTGGGAGAGTTGACAGTCGATTCCAAAACGATCCATCGACTCAAAGGCACAAACTACTTTTTCCTCACTGACTGGGCGAATTCGCGAAGAGTTGAACTACAGGATTTCAAAAACAAAGAGATTATGAAACTTGCTGCAGATATCCAAGCACTTTCGATTGCAAATAGGGAGGTGCATACTCTCGGCATTGCGCTCTTTGAGATGTCAGGAGTAGTGAAAAACGAATGGGAAGGCTTATTCCAAATGAGAAACACTACGGAGTATAACAAGAGGCTGGATGAGTTGGTATTAAAAATACCTAATGCCAACTTGCATCCCATTATGAAGAGAATATTTGATAAGGATTTGACCGCGAGGCTTTCGATGATAGATTTATTATCTGAGTACGGTAGTTTATTTTTCGATTGTGAGCTGATGCTAATGGCGTTGTCTGGTAGGTGGGCTCCAGCAGAAAAAAATCGCATGGTGTTCGTTGGGGTTAAACACGATATCCATTTATGATATGCAGCTGAGTAAGCTGACTGAGGGAATTAGAGGCGCCGCATTGAAAAACCAAGGTAAAGAATGAACATTTTGTGAGAAGTTGTGAATTGTTGGTGGCTAGGCGGTACGACGTATTTGCAGGAAATACCCAATTCTGAGTGGTTGCTTTCAGCGATTCATAACCCCGAAAAAAGCGCGACGTTTGAAGTGTTTAATACTGCGAAGGGAAAGCATTTGCTGTTTAGTTTCGATGAGAAAAAAGGAGGTAAGAACAGGAATTTTTGACTCGATAATGATCCCGAAAATAGCGGTTGGAACAGGTGATGTTTCCGTCAATCCAAGGACGCTGTTGGCGCCGCTGGTATCTATTAAAAAAAGCGTTGGCTACCATCTGTTTGATTGCAACAACCTGAGAATCGTGAAAAAAGGAAAATGGCAAGCTGCTCATAAAGGTATTTTTTTTGAAGATTACGCTGGGTTATATATTAATAATGTCTCTAGCTCCGACGGATAGTTACCACCTCAGTCCTGATTCGCAAAAGCTAGCCTCAATCGACTGGAATAGTTTGCTTGTAATATCAGACATCAATAATGACAATATGGAGCTTCAAGCTCAGCTTGGAAAAAAATCAGGTAGAATCCATATATATTGCAAGAGGAATTAACTAAACATCTTGAAAAGAATGGTTTAACAAATGCCGATGGAACCCTCTCGTTGAAAACCCCGTAATAGCTGTGAAATATGATAGGAATAAGTTCAATATCTACGACGTGAACACCCATTCGAATGTGCACAATAAAGAAATTGTATTTGACAATAAAGGAGGTATATATTCCGATATAAAGTGATGAGAAACTTATTGAACATCATAGATACAATGTGGATTGAATGGAAATCCTGCGGAAATTTGCTAGCTACCTGTGGTAGCGATCGAGAAGTCAGGATATACGATCGGAGAGAAGGGAAAATCGTGAAAAGATTCGAGAAAGTGCATGAAGGTAGCTTAGTCGAGTGTTTTTCTTGGCTTCTAACCCCTTGTTAATTAGATTTAGTGTATTGCGTGAAATTAAATTTAGCAGGGAATCTCATCGGTACCGCTTCAAGAGACAGAACTGTGAAGATTGTGGAGTTCACTACGGAAAAACCCATCTACAGCTCCAAAGCAGCTGATCAATGTAAGTTCACACCAAAAGCTTTCCAGCTTATATTTTTCATTTAGATTATGTCCATTCTCTCTGCTTTATTGATAAGGCCGCTGCACTCTAGTTTGCTGTATGTCAAAGAACTGTGCTATCGACGTAAAGCCTTGTAGGATAAAACTATATCTTTTTATATCATTTATTATCAAATAAACATATAAAAAACATCATCTTCATAAACAACAACAGCAGCTGCTGCTTAATAGTTAAACCTTGCATCAAAGGGCCAGTCAGGACTTGTTTCTCATGTCTGTGCGAAATTGCTTCTTGCAACAATAAAAATCATTCTATAATTGAGGCCATACCGTGTAAATACGCTATGATCTCAGCATTTGTATCAATTCATTTTTCTAAAATACAACGGTATGAAAAATGCCGGTTCTGATCAGGTTTCGCTTTAACGCGATAGTGATATATGTCATTTACTTTATAAAACCCACAATAATTATATCAACCAAGCATGCTCTCTGACTATCTCTTTAAAATTATCGTAGTCGGCAACTCTGGGGTAGGAAAGTCATCTTTGCTCTTCCGCTTCATTGATGGAGAGTTTTATGAGAATCAACTACCGACAATCGGGGTTGATTTCAAGATAAAGGCTATTGAGCATGAAGATAAGAGCATAAAGCTCCAGATATGGGATACAGCTGGCCAGGAGAGGTTTGGAACCGTTTGTGTAATGTACTACAAGTGTGCCAATGGAGCGCTCATCGTTTATGATGTAACTGATCGACAGAGTTTTCAGGATGTTGAAAAATGGGTTCAGCAAGTAGAGGAGAGGGGAGCAAAGGATGCGAAAATGATGTTGATTGGGAACAAAAACGATAGAGAAGATATAAGGGCTGTGAGCTATGAAGAAGGGAAAGCTCTAGCGGATAAATTGGGATTCGATTTTTTTGAGACATCAGCGAAGGAAAACATTCAAGTCAAGGAAGCATTCACTCAACTCGCGATTGCGTTGCAAAAAGAAAAAGATGCTTCTGGAGAAGCATTTCCTCAGGAGAATCAGAGACCTCTCTATTCATACCAGGAAGAAGGGAAGTTATGTGTAGGCTGTTGTACATATTAGGGTGAGAATTAGCGTCTATTGATAATATTTCTGAATTTTGAAAATTTTTTTATCTAACTCCCTATGATACTGAGGCGGCTTGTTTGTTAGCCTCAGTAGAAAATCTTTCGAGATTAATTCTGTCCAGGAAGTTAACATTGCATTTATACTTTTTATGAGGATTGGGAGAAAGTGAGAATCCAATCTTTCAACAAAAGAATATGAGTATAATTTTGTCTCCAAACGAACAACAAGAGCGAGCATCATCTTACAACATTAAAATTCTTTTCTTGAAACGCATCTTCGTTCTGCCACCTTTTTTGATTTGTAAATACCAAGTCCGAATTGAATTCCTTATAAAATACTCCGTTGGCTTCGCAAACTCGTTGCATTGACTTCTGGAGTCACATTTATTTTAGTTTACACTCCATATTAAATAAGACTTTCCGCTTTTGAGTTCCCGTTCCAAAATTTAAATGTAATCTTTCTCATGAGCAAAGCAGAGCAGAGAAGTTGCACAAAATGTCTTTTCAAGCTTCATTACACCTTTATGAGTTCAGACACAAACGATCGTTAATTTTATCACCTTATGATTTTCCTATCAGGTTTAATTTTCTTCTATTTTTCAGCGATTAAATAGTAATTTCATGATGGATAAAGATACAGCATTCAAAGACTCTTCTCCAAAGACTGTTCAAGTTTTCCCCTACTCATATCTCCCTTCCCGACCGCGTGTTGTCATACACTTGGACTTTCACTCTTATTTCTTCATCGCCTACTCCGGAACATCACCAACACATTTTCGTCTTGCTGTATTTGGTCAAGCTCGCCCTGAGAAACTACTTCGCGTAATAACAATACGATTTCACGCTGCTGAATTCATGGTTTCTTCATCTCTTCGCTCGTTGATCATCTCTTCTCACAAAGAATGCGTGCTGCTTCAATTTTCAGCAGGATTATGTTCCTACTATAATTGTCTTAAGACTATCGGACATAAATACAGCGAGATTTGGATAGATCACCTGTGTGAGTATGTCTATTTGACGCTAAAAGGACAGCTGCGCTGGGCGACCTGTTCGAAAGACCTCAAATGGAGCGAGCTACACGAGGGCTTCCAGATCCAGTCATTAGTGGACAAATATCAAAGATGCAAGGAGTTTCATCATTCGAAAGAGCTTGGTGTGCTTTATTTAACGTGTGAAAACATTGTTTATATCTTAAAATGGACTGCGTCAGAAAAATCATTGCTGACGACAGTCCAAGCGGATGACACTCAAGCGTTTCTTGGGTATAACGCTGGACTCGGAGGGCTTGGGCAGCTGCTGCTATTCACAACGACTGGGTTGGATGTGATCAAACCGAAAAAAGGAAATCCTAGTGTTTTTGTGAAAGAGAAGCTGCTTAAAGAGAGGGTCAATGTCACGGCGCATCCGTTTAACTCACCGTCTTTTATAAAAACCGTAAGCGAAAACAATGTCGTTTTCTTCGCAACGAAGACAATTTGGGAGCTTGATACCAAGCGGCAAAAGGTGATCTCACTGTGCGATCTGCCTGAATATTGGTCAGGTATACTTTATATTGTTGTCCTTCGAGGCAAGAGATATTACCTCATTGATGATATAATTCGATCAAGATATGCTATTATTACAGCATCTTAAATGCCGAGTACTCTACTATATTATGAATTTGTCAAATCACGGTTACTTAGTTCATAGATAATTCGTAGGTTTAGTAGTTACTTACAATATTTGATGTGTATGCTTCTACCTCTTATTTCAATGTGCTCCACAATGAGAAATTGGCAAATTCTCTCAAAGAGTTTATTTTAGAGTCATAATTTTTTGAATATTGGCCTTATCTAAGTTTTATTTCAGATCGAAAAAATTTACCATGGGTGCTATCTTAAGTAAATACGGGAGACAACTCAAAAATTTCTGGCAGAGGGCTGATTCAGCTGAATTGATTGCTCTCGTCGCTGGCGTGCCCTTGTTATTGTTCCAATTCATTCATCCGCTGATAAATTGGAAAAGATTATGGAGAAGAGTTCCTGTTCTTTTCGATCTGGGCGGGTATCCTTCAAAGATGGGTGGGAAATGGACGCTCTTTCTCGTTCCTTGTCTCTCAATGTTCATTGCGCATGAATATATATTTGCTCCTGGAGTGACAAAGATGTTTACTATTGGAACGAAGCATGAACGTGTCTGCACGTTTTTATTAACGATGATGTTGACTGCGTACTATGGAACTACTCAGGTAAGAACTGCTTTGGGAGGTCAGAGCAGAATGAATTTAAATTTCGCGCTATATTTGCTCTCGGGAGCCGCATCGTCATTCTTTTTTGGTCTCTGGCGTGAAGTTCAGACCTATTAGTGAAAATTGAGTTATTTGTTGACTGGTTTGGTATTGTCTCTGATTCATTTGAATGCGTATCGAAAAGCTCATTTGAATTTGAGAGAGTTGTGGCTAAATATGTAATTATTAGAAACGAACCTAAAAAACATTATTTCTCATCATTGATGCTTAAGAATACGAAGCGATGTCATGAGATTTCAACAAATAAAAGCAATGTAGGTCTCTTGTGATAAATAGATACATACACCTTCTTTATTAAATTGAAATTGAGCTATGGCTATCAATAAGTGAAAGAGCTGGCTTTGCTACAGAGATCGAGAATAGTGGCATTACTGCAATCCAAAGAGCGATTCATTTGCACCAATCGCTTATCATCTTGCATTAAAATCTCTTGATCAGGGAGTTCTTTCTTTAAATTGATGAGGTTTTTACTCTAGTAATATATTTGGCATCTCGAACCTTACTACTTGGGTCTATTTGTTGAATAATCCGATAATCCAGGCAAATCTGCATCTTGGTGTCATTTTAGTATCTTTAGTCTTCATTATTTAAAGCGCATTCTTCTTGGAACAACTCTAGAGGGTCATCCTAAGACACTCTTCGTCATTTGCCTCTCTTGTCTCGACTTATATGATCCATATTGAATCGAATAATTCATATTAACATAGAAAAACAGTATCACTAATGCTTCTTCATGGGCAAGAAACCGACCTTTCTGCAGAAAGCACAGTTTTTTGCGGATTCCAATCAATCGTTTTTAACCGCCGAGAATTTTTCAAGATCATAAACGGAAACAGGCTGAAGGAACGAGGTTAAAATTTGGTTCCATGCGCAGTGAGATCAAGAGTAGCTTCACTTCGAGCACAAAACTGGGTCGTCTGTCTCTTTTCTTAACTTAAATTCGTAGTAAAATTGGAAGTCGGCACTTCTAATTCAAGTTTCAGAGGAGCTATTAATTAATTAAATAACCAACTCACTCGCATATCCAAAACGAATTACACCAAAGTATGTACGATAAAGTTGGTCTGAAAAAATATCGCTTCGCTTCTTTACTCCTGTAATTTGGGTTTCAACCCATCCTGCAAAGATTGATACAGCATATTTAAAGCATGAAAAATAAAAATGCTGGATTTCATGTCATTTGAAGTAGATTAAAGGAAAATGCCAACAAAAAATACAAAAGATGTAAATTACTACCTAAAATACTGTGGTTTATCCAAGAAAATGACTGTTTTAAACTCCATAAATTCTTTTTGAAAAATATTTCAAATCATTAAAATCCTTTGTCTTGACTCATCATTCTCAACCTTCTAGCCCCTTAGACTTTCGAACTGCGAGAGAGGGTTGAGAGAACAGTTCCTCTTGCTTGGGGGTTGAGTTTCCTGATGAAAAATCTTTTCTTTTCTGAGTCTCTTTGCTTCAGCTTCCAATGTTGCGGCCATTCAAAAATTTATGGATTCAATTCATTTTAAGATATTTGGAAATTGCTAGGCTCCGATATGAAAATAGGAACCTACAGAGTTGCTTGAATTGTATAGCTTTTGAGACAAAAATTCTCTTTTTGATTCATTTTTCGATTTTCGATAGATTCTCGAGTGTCATCATCGGAGGTCCAATAAGGTTTCACCAAATCAGAAATAACCTTTTCATATTTCTGAGGATGTGATTTCCTTTAGAAACGCAATTTTCTGAGGTAATTCATGACAGCTTGGCGGCATTTTCAAATTTTCGAAATACTTTCTTCGAGATCCCTTTGATGTACTATTCCTTGTCCAAATCATATTTAAAGAGCCGGAAATTCTCTGGGCATGAAGGTAGATTGTAGTTTAGTTGGCTCTTGTATTTTTCTTGGTCAGTTTCTGAATGCGTGAACGCATCATCAGACGATTTCTTGGAAGAATTAAACGTTGAAAGACTATCCTCGAGAAAATTTTAAAAGTACGCTCCGAAAGTTCACCTTTGGTGTAAAGAAGTCTTCTCAGATCGCTGAATATTTTCGTGACTGGATACACTGCCATTATTCATGATGTCTCCTTGGAATATTGTCAATTTTTGTTTCAAGAAGTTCGAATCGGACTTCTCTCCGCCCATCAGAAGCCTTGAGAGGAGGAATAGCGAACTGCTTCCAACTCCAACACAAAATTCTCAGAGTTTTTTAGATTCATCTTCGAATATTTCCAAAAATAGACGGAAATCTGCTGATTTGTGACATATTAGTTCCCGCAACCTTCATTATTCATGAAGTAGTCTCCTTATTAAACCTCTTGTAGGTCATCTTGCCATTCTCTTCACATTTTGCCTCTCTTTTCTCGACTTATGTTAACAAAAATGAATTGAACAAATTTATCTTCGCATTGGAGAGCTGAATGAGACTTTTTTCTTGGAGCGACACAGCTGAAGCCAGCTGAAGATACATTCTGTGACCTTGAAGGTAACATCAAACTGCTTTATACATCGCCAAGTCATTCATATTCATGAATTAGATCAATAATGGGTGCCAGCACACGAGATATAGTCCAGAGGTTTGATTAGAACTTCAATTAGTGAAGGAATTTCATCCTCTCCTGCAGAAGCTAGCGTTGCTCTTCATTTAGGTATCACTGCGGCGTGAATGTTGCGCAGTACCAGAACTACTGTTTCTCTCTTCTTTATTAATTTTCTTTCCTAAATTCGAAACTAAGTACGATAGATTTAGTGAACTACCATTACTGAATGGCAATTGCCTATCATGGTGAAGATGTAAGTGGCCTTAGAATTGCACACATCAATGTCATACATAAGAATCGAGGAGAAAACAAAATTACATGCTTGTGAATTCTATGAATCGAGAGGCAGAGTTTTAGGCCACTATCCTAAGTCGGAAGATATGCTATTTCATGCTTTTCATTTTTCTTGAACGATATTTCTCTCACGTACATTTTTACATCCCACTCAAAATCTAGGTACAATTTATTAAAACAGAGCTACAGGAATATTTTCATAAACCTTTTTATTCCTAAAAATAACAAACACATGAACTCCCAAAATTCTACAAAAGACAACAACCTTCAGCAAACTTCCCAGGCTGAGCGATCAGAAGCAGGAAAACCTGAGCTGGCAGAAGGGTTGATGGATATTCAGCCTCAGAACGACTGTTTTGGGCCTACTCAACCTCAAATAATGCGAGATAGCTCTCAACTTCAGGATAACCACTCTTCTACTGAGAACCTACGCGATTCTGTGTCTAAAGCTCTGAGAGAGGAGAATTTTAAGTCAGCACTTGATGAAGAAGCAGCTTCTACCCAAATTGCTGATCCGTTCATAGGAAAAGCTGCTAAAGTTCATAAAGACTATTCGAAAAGCCTTGCAAGTGAGAAAGATTACACTTTAGGCGTTAATATCTCCGAGCTGCTTGCCAAATTCAAGCAATACCAAGAAAGAATCTTAAATGACTCAAAGCTCGAAAAAGAACTAAATCTGTTTGTGAAACCTTTGACGATTCATCATGACGACACAACTGGCGAAAACCGGCTGGTGGATCTGTCATATGAAATAACAAGACAACTCTTAACCTGTCAAAGCTCGAAAGACCCAAGAATCTTGCTTTTGACTGGGCAAGCTGGCGCAGGGAAAAGCTTCTTCTGTTGGCATCTGCAAAGACAAATCCTCTCTACTTGGCACCAAAATCCAGAGTCAGACCATGAAAATTGGTTCCCTATCTATGTCGAGCTCTCAAGTCTCAAGAACCCGAAATCGGAAGCTATTTCTGAAACCCTTGCAAGAGAGCTCTCGCTCACGGAAGAAGAAATCTCTTTTCTAAGGGCCACAGATCAAACCAATCTCAAGTTACCTCGCTTGCTATTCATCTTCGACGGATATGATGAGATTGAAGATATCCATGCATTCCATGCGCTGAATAACAAGGAAGAGATCGTGAAACATAATTTCTTTGAGCTAAACAAAATTCACGACGAATCTTGGAAGAACGCGAAGTTTATCATCACCTGTAGAGAAGAGAATCTTCAAAAAGTTCAAAGAAAGGATCTTCTCTTTGGACCTGTTAGCGGTGATTCAGGATCATTTTTGCATCGAAGTGTAGAACCTTTTTCCAACAAGGGGATAAGGTCGATAAGGTCCTACTTGAAAAAGTACTGCTCTTTTGAACAATTTTGTATGCCTCCAGTTCTTGTAAACTGTTTACCCTCTGATTCGTATCAAAAATCGAAATCATGGGAGGAAGTTCGATTGCTTGAGCGCTTGATCGGTCGCTACTCTCTGAGAAAGATTGCAAGATTACCCTCAATGCTTCGGATAATTTGTCGAATCTTACCTAAGATTACGTTAGAAGACTTTGAGCGAATAGGTGCAAAAGTATTGACTCAAAAGAAAACGCTCAGCATTAGATTTCTCCTATATTTCTTCGTATCTGAGACTATCAAAACAAATATAAAAAGGACCTCGGAGACCACGGACAGCTCAGCAAAGCAAAAAGAAAGTAAGGGTGATCTTGAAGAAGAAAAAGAAAACCAAAGAGTTGACCCTTATATTGAAACGATAAACCGACAAGCCCAGAACTTTGCTTTAAGGTCAGGCGGATATTCAGGGAATGAGATAAAAATCCAAGGTGAAGTCAATGATGACCCCTCTTTAGCCTTAAAATTGCATCCCTTGGTTAAGTGGGACGGCAATCAATCTCGAGTCAAATTCCAGTATCCATGGATACGTGAATTTTATCTCGCAAAAAGTATTGAAGAAGAGATTCAAGAAAAGGTTCCTTCTTCTGCTCTTCAAGGCGGAAAGTTAGAAATTCCAAAAGATTTGCTTATCAATCAAAGACTCCTTACATATGGTGCATCGAATTCGATTGTACTCCTTCTCCTTCGAGATGCTGTGAACGATAAGAGACTCACAACAGGACAACTGATGAAGCTAATTGAACTTTCTCGTGAGAAAGGAGCCGAGCAAGAAAGCAATTTTGCAGTTGCAGCTGCAAATGCAATTACCGTGCTCAATGCTGTGGGATATGACTTTAGTCATCAAGATTTGAGTAGCATCACCATTCCAGGAGCCAATTTAAGTTATGGAAGGTTTGAAGGCACCAATTTCAAGAATGCTAATTTGCAAGGAGTTGATTTTACTGGGGTTTGGTTGGAAAATGCTAATCTCGACCAAGCGAATATAGAGAATGTAGAGTTTGGTGAAACTCATGGCCTGCGACTCCGAAATGAACAAATATTCAATATTGCCTACTCTTTCGATGGGACGTATCTTGCTGCTGATGTTGGTGATCAGACCATAATCTTCGAGAATGCTAGTCTTAAAAAGAACGATTTCAAAGAAATTAGAAGAGTCCCGGGCTCCTTTTTGAATTGTGGTGACTGTCCATTCAGCATGGATGGAAAGCAAATTGTAACAGTTCTTAAAAAAGGAAACCTAAACAGTGGTCATCTTAGTTTCTGTTTCTGGGATGTGATATCCGGAAGATGTGTCGAAAAACTAGATGTTCCAATCGGAAATAACACGCTCATTAAATTTAATCCAAAGAGGAAAGAAGTAATGGCATTGGATGGCAAAGAAGTCAAAAAATATTCTACTGTAACAGGTTCGTGGACTAAACTTTCTCTTGCTACCTTGGATGATGCTGAAGACTGCGATATACTTCTAGCAAAGCACTCTTGGAAGAGACCAACGTCTCTCTACAGACCTATCACAGGGAAGTCAATTCTAAAACTAATACAAGGAACGACTTCCTGCGAGTTTAGCCCCGATGGAAAACAAGTAGGAATAAGGACAAGCGATGATTTTATTGGTGTTATCGATACTGTGAGAGGTTATAACATCAAAATGCTGGTTCCGAAACAGCGGCCTTATTCCACTTTCCGATTGATTGGGCAAAGATTCTTAGCAACCAGAGGAAGAGAGCTTGTTTTTCAAGATGTTTCCTCTGCACAAGCATGCCTCAAAATTCCTTTGAAAAAAGCTTACAAAAACCAAAAATATAAGATTTCGATCAATTATTCAACAAATCAAGTCGCTTACTCTTTCAACAATACATGCGTTGTAAATTTTGAACAACTTCCTCCGGCTACTGTTTTGCCTACCCCAATGATTACTATCAGAGGAACCAATAATAAAGGCTCAAATTTACAGGGAGTAATAGTCAGTAGCTGTGATAAACTCTCTGATAAAAATATAGTTATACTTCAAAAGAGAGGAGATTATGGAGCTTTTCCCGAAACTGTGCTTAACAAG
>ENA-UOTX01000746-UOTX01000746.1-compost-metagenome-genome-assembly--contig:-NODE-746-length-31331-cov-14.507775_pt1 | contig 31331 bp, 25 predicted proteins | sample MGYA00238143_ERZ746982 | MGnify/ENA primary metagenome ERZ746982 (study PRJEB28758, sample SAMN06268862) | compost metagenome | isolation source: single cell | place: USA: California, Emeryville, Joint... | reverse complement strand
TCTGAAAACAAGCTGAGAATCTAACGAAAATTTTGAAAAGAAACTTCATTACAAATCAAATTGAAATGGTTATCTTCACTAAAAAAAGAATTTATTTTTCACGAATTAGCGAGGGAAATGAAGAGTATCGACTAATAATGATCATCTGAATCAGCGCTCCTCCGAGCTATTGCCTTATCAGTCGTAAAAATCAAATTTGGGGTGCCCTTATTTTCGATTTAGGTTCCTGGAATCACAGTAGACCCACGATAAAGTTAAAATTGTATTTAAATCCAACAGCATTCAGCTCTCCAATGATAAGATTAGTCGCCCTACAAAATCAGCTCACTTATAACCCTCTTGCAGCTACCCAAGACGAATCCTCTAAGAGCAAAGCCTCTGGAGCTTTGACACAGGAAATCATCGATTTATTGGATCAAAAGCTCAAAACATTGAAACAAGTTGCCACTCTTTCCCCAATGAATCGCTGGAAGTTGGATTCTGAGAAAAAAGGACTCAAAATCCACACAAGAGACGACCCAGACACCGGCTGCAAATGGGTTCGTGGTGAAACCATTGTCAATACAACTCCTATGGACTTAATCGAGCGAGCCCTCTACGCCGAAGGCGCTTTAGAGGGTTATGACTCCACTTCCGCAGAATCTAAAAGCATAGAACGAATAAACGGATATAGTTTCAGCTACTCCCTTGGAAAGAAGCCCAGCCGGTTCGTTGCGGCTCGAGATACTTTAGTCTGTAACCGCTGGCTCGAAGAAAACGGAGTTATCTATTGCATCGGAACCTCCGTCAAGCATCCCAAGTGCCCTGAAAGAGAAGGAGTAGTCAGAGCGAATGTCATTATCTGGGGTTATATTCTGACTCCATTGAAGGAAGACCCAAATAAAACGCAGATGATTTATATTTTGGCGACTGATGCGAAAGGAAATATTCCTAAGACGGTGGTCAACTGGTTTGTCAAGGAACAAGCTGAAGGAGTTGCCAAGATACGAGATTGGATCGATCTTAACCCAAAAAAACAACAATAATATTTCGCAACTAGTGCCAAAATAAATAGGTTAATCGTTTAATCAGATAGCTGTAATATCTTCTCAATAGAGATAATAATAAGAAGAGAATTATTATTATTGTCATACTCCGCATAAACAACCAGAAATTGAGTCGTAAATTTAGGTTATTTTTCGTAAAGCTGTTTTCGAAAAAAGTTTTAAGCCATCACTTGTGTTATTTTTGTTTTTGAGAAATTTTCAAATGAAATATCTTATACAGTACTCAAAATTCTGTGAAGATGTTCAAATACGACAAGTAGTGTCACATAAATAACTGGAGTATTCGATTCTTCTCACAAGATAAATCTTATCCTAATTCTTTCCCTTAAAAAAAAAAATTGTTTTGAACTAAATCTCTCGTTCGTGAGGAGCTTTATACTCGACCCCCAGCGCCCGAAACACTTCCTCTTCTGTAAAGCAAGCAGCGCTCTGACCTTTCCATATGATTTCCTTCCTGCTTCTCTGCGCCGGATATAGACCGTGGTCATCCAGTGCGTATCCTTTCTTCTTTGCAAAAAGCCTCATGCTTCTATTAAAATGATCTGAGCCAGTAAAATACAAAACCGCGAATCCGTACTGCTCCCTTGGGTATATTTTAATATCAATTCTACGATGGATCCCAACCTCAGGTATCATTCCCACACCCATATAGGTCTCATGACCGTGTTCACTACGCTTCGGCATATGTAAATGATCAGTTAGAAGGACTCCCTCAAGAGCCTTGACTACCTTTGTTAGGAAATTTCCAAAAGGTTTTCCGTCTTTTCTCGTCAACAGAATGTCCACATCTCCGCAGGTCGTTTTGCCTCTTCGAAACGACCCGCAGCAAATTATTTCATAGGTTCCTTTCACTTCACTGAGTTCTTCAACCTTATTCGTGACTATCTCAACGATTTTCATCACTTCATCCCTCGGAATCCTTTGATTGAAATCGTCATAGTATTTAAGCCCAACTTTCTGATTATCATTCAATATATGCTCATTTTTCCGGAGATCGTCAAGCGTCCTGAACCCTTTCTGATAGAATTGAAGTGCTGTTTCAGTACCCACACCCCAGATCGCATCAAACAGCTCAACCACCTTCTGTCTCTCATCGTTTTCCAAAGCTTTCGCTTTTCTAATCGACCCAGTATTCAGCACTTCTTTTATCTTCTCTTTAATATTCGTACCTATGCCTCTCAAAGGCTTCAGTTGGTCCGCATGTGTGATTTTATACGGTAGATTTTTAAGCAAAGAACTCACTTTCCTGTACGCCAACACCCTCCATTCATCCTTTTCGTTTGTATAGATTTTCAACATTTTGTCCAATTCATCAGTTATATGCGCATTGTGGTTTTCTTTCGATGTACCGCCTGTTTGAAAGGCAAATTTCGTTTTTTTCTTATCCCAGAACTTTTCTCTTTTTATTGATGGCTTAAACGCTTTAAACTGCTTCACTTCATGCTGCATCAGCTCGACATCGATGCTGTTATACTCATCAAACCCTTCAAATAGCGACCCTTTATACTTATCTCCCTCTTGGAAAAGTCTTTTCGTGTCTCTGACCTCAACGATTTGACAGTCGTCATCTCCATCAAAATCAGGCACATATTCTGCAAACTCTTGCTCTTCCTTCTTTTCTATCAACATCCCATCAACTGAAACCTCGGTCTTTGCACCAGACATGGGTAAACCGTTTTCTCCGTACATATAATCCCAGAGTTCTCTATATTCTTGGAATTTATCTTTAGTCCAACTTCTGATGAATTTATCCGCATCCTGCTCGATCTTGAGGTAGAATTTTATCTCATTGCGTTCTTCGGGGATCATGAGACTATCAGAGGAATGCACTGTGATGATGCTCTGCTTTCCTTCGAGAATTTTACTGGGCTGCTCAGTTTCAATTTTCATTGTATTTTCGCTTTGGTTTTCAATTTTAACCGCCATTATCTCCTGCTGGCCGGTCTCGAGATTCGGTTCTGGGTATGTGTAAGATAATTCAGGGTTATCTGAGACTTGTGTATCGTTGAGCGCATCAGGCATGAGCCTCACATACCTGATCGGATCTAGAAACTCGTCTTTTCTCAGACAATCGCTGATCCATTCACAATTCACATACACAAAATATTTGAGCTTGTAGTGGAACGAGGGATGCACTAGCTTGTTTAGATGCGACCAAGGCATAGTTCCGTGGACAATAATGTAAACCTCTGTCCCATCCTGCCGATAGGACCAGTTGAAAAGGCTTAGCTCGATAACTTGACCTGCATTATTTAGCACTTGCTTCTTGAGCACCTCTATTCTGCCCTTCGAGAGTTCCAGTTCATAAGGCACAAAAACGAACTTAATCTGACTAAATAATGTTTTGCTACTCTCTTTCTCGCCGCTTTTCGCTTTAGCCAGCACTCTAACCTTCGTCTTGCCTTTTGACTGTTCGGCGTCTTTGTTCCCGTCAGGGTTGTGATTGCTTTCTTTCAAATTTCCGTTCATAATTTGAAATCAATGGTCATGGAACAGATAGTATAATTATAAAATTTGATTTGCATAGCGCTTTACCGAAAAAACATTTGGGTAGCTCATTTAACTCTTTTTATCAAGATTCAATCGCAATTCTACTTAATATGCAATTCGAAAAGTCAATCAAATCATAAAAGCCTGAACTAGTGATATATATATCTATAGATGTAACTCCGTTGTTTATGCAGGTTTCCTATACTTTGGAATTTCTAACTTATAGAGACCACAGTCCTTGATCTCGACATCAACTAATGGTTTACCATTGTCAACAGGAATTGAGTTTATCAGTTTCACAACTCTGAACCCTGCGATGACGCTTCCAAAGGCCACGCAGTTTTTGTTAAAAGAATCCAATTTGCAAAGCGTAATATAGAACTGAGAGTTATTAGAATGTCTTGTTCCTTTATTCGCCATTCCAATGATTCCAGGTCGATCATGAGGAACAGCGTAGCCTTCGTCTTCGAAACACTCACCATAGATACTTTCTCCTCCAGATCCTCCCTTCCCCTCGATGTCTCCGCCTTGGATAAACCCGTTCGGTTGAATTCGATGAATCTTGCTGCCCCTATACGTTAACGTCTTTCCACTGGAATTTTTATGTTTTCCTTCAAGAATATCTGCGAAGTTTTGCACGGTTTTAGGGAGCAGGTCATTGTAGAGTTCAAAAATCACACGGTATGGAGTGGGATGCTTGGGGTGCTTAACGAAAAAATCAATAAAGGCATATTTCCTGCCTGTGCTTCTCAAATATCGCTCTAATTTAATGACACTGAGTCTTTTATACAGTGGAAGTGGAGTGCGATCAATGTAATCGTACTGAGCTAACAGCCGATCGAAAAACTCAGCTGGAGTTCTCATGTACTCTTTATCGTTGACGATGAGGATAGGAGACGGCAGGCGCTTATGATATCGCATTTCTGTGTCGGCGAATTTCGGGTCTTTCTTAAATTTTGCGGCAAGCAAATCGAAGTTATGAGGCAGAAGCCGCTCAACTTCGTATTTCAGATCTCCGTAACGTTCTGAGATGTATCTGAGTGCGACGGATATTTTTTCATGGATGCTGTCTTCGAACATACCGTATGCCTGAACCTTGTAGATGCGCCTTGGCTTAGTTTTTGTAGGGATCGCGATTTCGTTCTCCATGACTTTTAATTTTGTTATTATGATTTCTGTTTCCTTTTTAATTAATGTGCCTGAAGATTTTTTTAACAACACATATAAATTTTAATGACAAACAACTTTACAACTGAACTGTTACATCAAGGAGAAATCCAGCGTATCTCACAATTTAATAGAGAGGGAGATGTAGTGTAGAAAGTAAGCTATACATTTAGTTATTTATGGCTATGATGAGAGTTGCTGAGCTGTTTCAATATTGGTTTCGACAAGTAAAGGTTTCTCAGCTCATTAAGTTAGAAATTGTTAGGCTCTCAAAGCTAAAGACTTTGATGCAAGAACAGGGAGTTATTATGGCGAGCTTCTTTGAAGAATATAATTCATGAATTTTTCAGTCCATTATTGTGAGACATGGCAATAAAAGGACATAAGGCAATGTGCAGGTTTCCAGTTCTTCAAGTTTGCTTGTCTTTTAACCCTGAGCAAGAAAAAGAAAATATTAACACAATAGTGTGTTGCTATGTTATTTTATTAGTTGCTTCCAAGCAGTTATATGTAGATGTTTACATTTATCATATTCTTTTTCTGTAGTGTAGCTTCTACTATCTTCATTCGGGAATGAGTTTGTTCAACAGAAAGAATTCGATTGATAGCTCTTTGAGAAAGAGGCAACCCTGGAGATGATGTGTACCTTCCTTTACTTTGCGTTTTTTCTAAAACTATGGGACACTAATTTACCCGTCAATAGTAGATATTGTGGTATTCAATTCTCAAAAAAGTGTGCTCTAGTAATGAGGTATAATAAAGCCTCGTCGCTAATTTAATACAAAAGGCTCTCAAAACTACTATAATTACTATAATTCTTTCAAAGCTTGTTGTTCTAAAACTGTAGATATTATTTCAGAGATTAACAGAATTTTTGAGATACTTTAATAACTTAGAACAACAACAATCTTACTCGGAAAATTATCCCTTTTCGTCTGAATGATGTAATATGGGCAATTTATACACTTTACCGACTTTAATGGGACTTATTAGATCACAAAAGCATACTTGAATAAAATACCTCGTACATACGACTGTACAAATAGAGCAGTCAGTTAAAAAGTTTCATCTCTGTACCTTTACCAGTCACTTCATTTCTCGATCAGAAAATTATTATCAATACTTGCAGATCTTTGGTTATACCTCATTGTTTCCCTTGAAATCGTAAGAGCAATATCAATGTTCTTTTTATAGCAATAATCTAATCTTTCATTTTTTTTAGAAAAAAATATTCTAATAAGTTGATTTTTCAAATTTAATAAATTGCTGTTCATTCTCAGATATGATTTCTAACCTTGAGGTTTTGTCTACGCTTAGAACTGGTGGCATTTTAAAAATTTCTAATAAGCAGTAGATGTTTACTCTGACCTGAGGCTCATTGACTGACAAGTATGAAACGTTCTTGAGATAATGAAGAAAATAAAGACAATGATTTTTTAATCAAACTCAAGGACACCTGGAAAAACGATATCATTCTATCACAATCGATAAAGTTTCTTTTCAGAAATGCATTTTTCGATCAAATCTTTAGTTTTATAAACATAGATACTCACACTTGTTATGAAAAGTATAAAACAAAAGAAAGATAAAAATTCCTAATAGTATGAAATAGACTCAGACAGCTTTTATTTTACAAACCTTAAGAGCTACTCCAAAAATTATCTACCAGTATTTCTCCAATTGCCACGCATTTCAGCATTTTCTAAAGAAAGCAGACGGACATGGCGTAGTCTAACAGCAATAATAATCAGTCAATCTCTGATACTAAAATTTAAAATTTACTTCCGTCTGAGGTAGTTCCAGTATAAAGCACCTTCATCGTCTTGAAATCGAGCAGTTTAACTGTCTTATCTCCCGATGAACTTGCGAGCATTGTCCCAGTGGGATCCCATCGCACACAGTTAAGTTGGCCTAGATTCGTTTGCGATCGGTTAATTAAAAGAAAATTTAGAAAGTAAGGATCTTACGTGAATGAATGCTATCAAAAGTCTGAACGATCTTCGATTCTCTTCTGTCAAATATTTTTAAAGTAGTATCATCGCCGCCCGAAGCCAACAAATTCCCATTGCTCTGGCAAACATCGATCCAGGTTGTGTCATCTATCGGAAGCAAATGTCACCCCAAAATAACGAACAGCAGAAAGAAAGAAATTCAAAATTAATGACTTAATACAATAATGAGGGGAAAATCGCATGCGAGTTAATCTCATAGAACATAAGGAAAAGTGGCCACAGCCAAAAAAAAAAATAATGAAAAGGAAAAAGCAGCCTTTTCTTACAATATGCTTGTTTTTCAAGCTGAATAGGATTGGTCAGGAGTAGTGTTTTTCTCTCAACATCCAGGATATTGAGTACGCGATAGTCATATTTAATGAACAATAATGGCTCATCAGGATTAGGGCTCCATCTGCAACGACCGCAGCCATCTAAAATGGAAAATATCATTATGGGTAAAGGCAAATGCTAAAGCAGGACAACAATCGTCATTTGAAGAGAGAAAAATATCATGAAATTCTCGAATACCTGATTCGCCCTTGCCCATGCTCAAATGATAAATATAGCTGTCAGTATTCAGATCCGATATTAAACAATTCCCATAGCAATCAATAGTTGCTACAGTCTCACCGCTAGGATTGAATTCGAGGCCGGCGACCCAGTTTTCTAAGGATAAATGTGCCAAATAGACTCACAATGAGAAAACTTAACTGATTACCTGCATTGGAGCTATATTGCGAATGCCATTTTGCTTTTTTCAGTGCCTTGACACTATAATTGCTGTTCTGATTGGAATACTCGATATTGAACAAATGGTAAGCTGTTCTCCCTTCGATGGAAATTGCACCAAGAAAATTTCGTCTGGAATTATAGGTCGGATCTCCATAGCCAGTTACTATATAATGAATGAGTTATCATGGTCATTTATTTGAAGAAGAGATTGTATCATATTGAAAGGAGGACTATATGGAAAGTGGGAGTTAAATTTAGTTTACCTCCAAACACTTCCTCATGTGAGTAAACTTTTTTCATCAATTTCGATGAAACATCGAATATCGACATGTTAGCCGACCAGTCATATTTATGATTGAGTGATATAAGTAACTTGGTGTTTGGGATTTCTTTTACATGAGTCCAACCGCCTATAAATGTGAAATGTATTGATTAGAATAATATGATTCAAGAGTACCTTTTGTAATTTGAACTCCTTTAAATTCAAGATAATTTTGCTTTTCATCTACTTCAATAATACTAACCTTATTACTGGCTAATGAGCTCCAGGCCATTAGCTTTGGGAGGTTAGGAGCTAACTCTGCTTCTAAACATAATTAGATCCGCTCAGTTAGGTGTTCAGAGAGTTTGAATATTGAGAAAACGAGAGTTTTTATTCAAATAAGGAGGCATTGTGCATTAGAATACCAGCTCCGTTAAAATTGTTGGGAAAATCTTCATTGGACTTATCACTTTTAACAGGGTTTGACCCTTGGAAGGCTGGGGAAGCAAGGCGTTGGTCATCTATGTTCTCTTTTTTTAACATTGCCTTTTCCGCACTGTGAAGAAAAACAGCTATGAAAAATAAAATTTTATTCGAGTATCAAATTCAGATTCGAGTAAAGAGATGAAATGTTATGGAACTTCATAATGAGCTTTTTATCCAAAAGGGTAAGAATTAAAAAGAGACTTTAAAATTCAGCGCGGGGAGTTTGAAGAGAAAGTTTGGAGTCACCGGGGTCAGTCATTTAAAAAAAAAAAACGGATAGGCCATATGATCGTTTACCTTGGGTTAAAAAACACCTGATTCACCTCTTCTATACAAATCATTTATTCTTCACATTACCTCACTTTAATTAAGTTAAGATTGATGATTTAAATCACTAACAAAAAATGGCAGTGGACCAATTAGAATTAACAACTAAGTTCAGCTGGAATTTCATACTTGTTTATTTAAATTTCAAAATTAGTTAATTATCAATGAACGCCTGTAAAAGCCCACGATCGTTTTCTCCGCTGATTTGCAACTAGGTGGTGATTTATGATGATTATGCTCATATCAAGAGACCAGAGTTTTTATCACATTTTGCGTTTAATATTGATGAAGTTTCTCACAGAATCAAAGAAATACAAGGATGAAGCATATAAATTTTTATTTCACAAGCTGCAAATGAAAACCAAAAAAACCCCTGAAGTATGAGAAAGGGAGTAAGGCAATATAACATGAGCTCCTTATCAAGTAAAAATCTAACTAATTTCTATACTCCGCTTTCTTATCCTACAGTCCATTTGCAACCTATGAAGAATTAAAATATTATGCATCCTTTACAGCTTCCTGCACTCTCTTCTTTATCTCGGTTATACGCTCGAACTTCTGCAACCTTGGCCTTCGAAGCGGTCTTCATATCCGTGAAGATCGGTGATTCATCCCGAATAAATGACTCTTTGAGGAGGCTGCTATAACTCTCCTCGATTATTTCAGATTCTGTTCTGCCAACGAATGTATCCGTTCTTCCAACAAAAGTTCCCGTGCGGGACTGATTAACTTGGGCTTCTTCTTCCTCTTCAATGACTTCAAATTGGTCCATCAAGCCATGCTTAAGTGATTCTCCTGGGGTCTCGTCGTCAGGGGTAACGCTATCATGGCGACCTTTTAATGAAGTTTCGCTAGCTCGGGTGCTTATGGTGGAGGTAGTGCTCCCACGCGTAAAAGAATCTGTTTTCTGCAGTGAAGGTGCCTTTACGTCATGAATGAAAGTTACACCTGCGAAGACATCGGCTTGGTGATCGGGAGTCTGCGAAATTCGCATCGTCTGGTCCCAGATATCTTTTTCCTCAGAGGTCTGGAGAGTTATACCGTGGCTTTGGGTTCCTTGGGTTTGGTGAGTGCTGTTTTGAGTGGAATAGACTGAAGCAGAGTGCCCGGGAGATGTTTCCGAAGTCTTTGCTTGACAATGGCCATCCAGAGGCTTGCTTGTCTGACCTGCAATTCTGTGGTATTTGCTCGCGAGGTTGAATTGAAGATCTTCGAGTCCCTCAGGATTGAGGAAGTCAGCGGCTGTCAGCTGTTTAAATTTATCTTGAATCTTCAGCACAAGCGCTTCAACATGTGATTGTATGGTATGGCTAAGTTTTTCCTCTAACGAGCGATAAAGTGCATATAGTTTATTTGCCATTGATCTTTCTTCGATCTCTTCTTCAGGCTCCAGCGGATCGCATGGATTGTTACGAGCAATGCAAGGAAGTTCGACAGGCTGGCTTAAGCTCACGTTTTCCTGAGGCTTTGAAGAAATCGATATTTTTTCTTGCATTTTTATAGCCGATGCTTGAAAATCAGGATTGTCGTTTTCCTCAGGAATCGGAGCCTCGATGAAGTTGGTTTGGTCTCCTATCTTAGCCTCTTCTTCAGTACTTCCGGAGTCGATTTTCTCGTTTTCGGGGTCGTAGTCCTGGATATTTGCAGAAACGAAGCCCGGCTCATTTGGCATCTCAATCGCATCTCTATTCATCACAGAATGATGATCGAGTGATTCAGAGAGAAGATTAGATTGCAAGTCAATTTGAGCAGAGGCCGTGGGGTCGCAGCGCTCCAAATGAGCTTGACCTTGCTGAGTTGGAATATCAGATATTTTCTGATCGAAATTTTCCGGATATTTTGAGGGACAATCAGCATTTTCTTGGATCAGAGAGGCGCTCGCTTGGGCTCTCGTCTCGCTCAGCGAAACTGTTGTTTCAGATGTGTTTTCGGGGTTATGGTTTTCTAGAGCAGAGGATGCTTTGGTCTCGAGATTCATGTTTTTTATAGGGTCACCATTATCAAGAAATGTGTCTTCTGAAAACTTTTGAGAGAAAATTTCAAAAGAGGTGGACGTGTTCTCTCTCTGAATTGCCGCATGGCTACCATGGTTCATCATGTCACTTTCGTGTAGTTCAAGCGCTTTTGAGTTCCGCTCCTCCATTGAAACTAAAATATCTTGTCTTGGATGAGTAATTATTTCTTCCTTCTCAGAAGTCATTGGAGAAGCAGAAGTGTCTCGCTGTAGCGAATGTTGTGTTAAACAACTGATCACCTCGAATTGAGATTCAGAAATTCTCGAAGTTTTTTCTTCGAGCATGCGAATTTCCTTAGCGTTTCTGAATCCTATATCATCAGTATCATTTTCAGCGGAAAGTCTCTCAGCGGAATTGTTTTTCATTGCATTCGAGTCCATCTCGTTACCAACAACCGCTTGATGAGGTAGCATTGCAGAGGAGATTTTCTTCTCTAACTCGCGCAGTTGCATTTGGTCAATGGTACTCTCGGTTTCTTCAGCCAACAGTCGATCAGCGCTATTTTGTTCAAAAAGCTGTTGAGTAATGCTATTTGCTGCTCCAATCTCCATCGAATGGGGTGATAGACTTGTAGAATTCGTAAATCCGATACTTTGCAATTTCTGCAGGATAGAAGGACCAGTTGAGATGTCTTGATCTTCAGGAAGAAGTGGTGTATTCAGGACTGAGAAATTTGACATCACCTTCGTTGTCGATGTAGAAGGTTCGATTTCCGCTTCAAGAAAGCGACTTTGCTTCGTTTCTAAAGAAACCAGAACCTGGAAATTCATAGAATGATTGTCAGTATCAGTGGGATCCATTGCATTGGCATTGCTCTCGAATTTGACGTCTAGACCTGCGGATATCATGGAAAAATCAACGATCTCATGAGAAGCATAAATTTTTGAAACATTATCAGCAACCCTGATTAAAATCTCCATGTCTTGCGTGGGCTCATCATCTTCAGGCAGAAGTCCACTACAGGAGTTATTGTAAAGAATAGCAGGCATAGCAGAGATCTGAGAGATGATACTCTTCTCTTGAGGCATAATATAAGATTGGAACTCAGAGCTCTCAGTTCCAACTGGCGTTCGGATTATGCGTCCAGGGTTCACGAGATAAGGCTGGTCTTGACTCTCAACTTCCATCGAGGACATATAATTTTGCAATGGTGATTGCACGCTCATGCAGTCTTCTAGAGAATTTTTCGTCTCTTCCGCCTGCTTCTGGCCATCAGAAGAAACCTGCTCGCCGGCTATCTCTTCCTTAGCGACTCCTTTCAAAATTTTTGTCATTCGAGGAGCTGTGAATAGTGCAGTGCTCTTCCTTCGCCTTCCTTCCAGCTCTTGCGATACTTGTATAATAAGCGGATCAGCCATCATCTTTTCTTGCACATCGACATATTTAACTTTCTTTAGCGACTTCACAACCTCGTTCATATTTTTCTTAAAGCTAGCTACTTTTCCAAAAACAAACGGATCTACTTCGTTGTGCATCATGACCAGACTCGCTCGCGCCACTGTATCCAAAAACTCAGAGAACTCTTCAGGAGTGAGATAGTTTTTCTCAGTCTTGTCGTGGTATTTGAAACAAAACAGCATTTTGTCTTCGAAAGGCGCCTTCATTAGCAAAGCTGAAAAAGCTAAGAAATCACTGTGTTCCATTTCGCCGCTTTGATTTACATCGAAAACATCAAACAACTTCATTGGGCCGATGTCTGAGATAACGAAGTCCTTGAGACCTGGAGCTACTTTCTGCAAGAGCATCTTGATTTCTTCACGACTAATCGTCGTTTTTTTACCTCCTTTCGATTTCATTATCATTTGATATTCACTTTGAAGCAACTCGATCTCAGCCTTGCTGAAGCTTTTTCCTTCGACGATCGTCTTCCTCGGCTTATAGCTTCGCTTGGTTTGTTCTTCCTCAAATGAATTTTCTTCGTATTCCTTTCGTAGGCTAGCGACTTCAGTCGGATTGATAGTCACTGCTCTCAGCCTAATCTGTAAGAACTCTGCAGTGATGTCATTGCAGAAGAAATCCTTGTATTTGCGTCCTACGAGCAGATTTTTATCAAGAACGACCTCTTTATTCTTCTTGAGCATAGTGAGTATTGCTCGTTGCATAACGGTGAAATCACCTTGTTTGATCATCTCGTTCCAGATAAAATACAGCCCACTGACGCTGAGGATATCACAGAGCAAAGGGAGCATCAGCGTGGGCAGTACCATGTCTAAGAACGACTCCATATTTGATATTTCATCTTTTTTCCTCAGTTCCAAAGTGCTTTTCAAGAGATTTTTCATGATGTAGTTCTCAGAGTGATAGCCGAAGAGCGCGACGTCCTTCTCTGTTTTCGAATAGAAAAACGGCGGTAAGACGTTCTCGACCAGATGGGTGAACATCCAAAAGGCATGCTCCTCGTCCATGAAGCAGAGGAGGAAACTCGCGACCAGATTCATTCCTTGCACGTAGCCGCTAGAAGGGTTTCTCATGATATGCGCCTTCAAAACGTTTGCTACGTTGACTCTGCATGTGGCGAGGGGGATATTCTCTTGCACGTAATGCAAAAACTCGTGGAATGAGTAATTCCAGCATGACTTGTCCGTGTGACCCTTCCCGACATCGTTTTCCACCTCTTGGAAATTCGGGTCGTTTTGATCCATCTCACTGGCCTCTCTCAGCAGTTGGGCGAAGGGTGATTCTTCTTTCATTTTTCTGATCATACATATTTAGGAATTAAGTTATGCCTGAAAGCCTTACTGTAAATTCGGTATCGTTGCTATCCATTCGTTTCCTATCTCAGACATGGTGTTCCAGGCGACATTATTCTAAAAAAAATAATCAATGGGTTAATACCATTAATACAAGGCATATTTTTACTGTTTTGCGCAATTTGAAATGAAATTGTATATCCAATTCACAGGTATCGCAGGTTCGATGCTGCTCGGTGTCAGTGTAGTCGATTATCTAGGAGTTAATTGGTGAATGAGAGGAAAGGTCGGAAGAGTTACAATTCGTTTGCCTTTCCCGCAATTTGCACAGATATTCCTTTTACAGCGTTTGCATTTATGCGCCCTGCGCATCAGGCCGAATTCCTTCTGGCAAATCTCACAAATGTTTGGTTTTTTCGAAGATTCCATGATTTAATGTACAACAGTGTCCGTTCCTACTTCCGGAGCTTTAATTATACTTCTTGTTTACTAGTTAACTCGTATAAATAAAATATAAATTAATCAAATTCAAGAAGTGGAATTCATTTGGATTGACTCAGAGATAGCTTTCATATCGAGTCTTCATAGTTTTATTCGTGTTTTAAACTCACGAAATTTCGAAAAACTGCTTTCGATAATTTTTTTGTTGAGACACACGTAACTAGGAAAAAATAATGGAGTTTAAATTGAACTTTGACGGTTTAAAGGGTTTTTGTGACGGAAAAAGCCTGCAGGCAAATAGTTTCATGGTGATTACATCGAATACTTGTTAAAGTGAGAATTATTATAATATAATTCGCATTCGATTTATTTTTATTTGTTTTTGTTTTTTTCTTGGAGTCGATCATCAGCTTGTAAGTGAGCTGAGCACTTGTCCTATGACTCTATGCAAGCATTGCTATTTGCATTTTTTTATTCATATGAGAGGCATTGCGTGTAATTATCAGTATCGCTCTTTTTTCTATTGATGATAGAAACCTCAGTTGTGATATTTTTCGAAACGGAGTCTCGGAAATCTTTCAAATCTGAGCTCAAATTTAAAGGTCTCACCTATAAATCTTGAAGAATTTCTGAAAAAAAATTGTTAAGAACTTGATGAGAAGAAACAAGATAGTCCGGTTAAGAGGATGTCTCTTACACTCTCTCATTTTCATAAGCGAAATAGATACAGATAACTCACACTACAACTAAAATCTCTGTCGGTGCTTTTTGATAGCCAATTAAACCTTGCACCCGCACGATTTTAAAGGCTCTTGATACGAGCACATTAATCTCAAACTAAGAGTGCGACACATTTAATTTTTCAAAATTTTCATGAGGTAAATGGTTGAGAGATATAGACCGGACTGTTTGTTTTCTCCATCGTATTTCCTGATTTTTTTAGAATTCTGCAGCTCTATAAATAATCTCCACCTGTAGTTCTCACAACAATTCAAAAATACACAATCTCGGACAGTTGCAACAACATTCATGGTCATTGCTCACTTGCCTTCGAACCTTTCATTGCAACATTTGTGATACTTTCTCAAAAAAACTTCTCTCGTGTTTTTCGTTTAACACCTTAAATCCTTCTCGAAGTTCTGATTAATTACTCTAAATTTACTGAATAATACGCCGGCTACTGATTTTATTCACAACTCCTTCTATCCAGTGGCTTAGGTCGCTTGAGACTCTTTTTACCGTTCCATTGTTTGCCACCACCAAAACTCACATGTTTGTTCCATTCTCGTTGCTTTTCTACATGAGACTCATAAAACTGCTCTTGCATAATACTTGACAACAAAGCGCTTTAAGGCTATCTTCTATCAGTTTAAATTTTTCGATAATGTTATCAAACGCCTACTTAGAATAGAACTGCCTGGGCTATTGCTCAAAATTAGAGTATTCAGAATTATTCGTTGAATAGAAAATTTATTCAGTAATCCGTTATCTCTTATACCCACTACACTTTAAGTATGTTGCAAGAACTTAAAAGATCTCAAAATTTATATTGTATCAAAAATGACTTCAGCTGAAATGAACCGCTACCTCTCCGCCCTCGGAGAGGAATGCAAAGCTAAAGGTTTTAACCTTCGCCAAAACTTTATCAAATATGATAGTATCGAGACGGGGAAAGTCTCTTACTATGAATTTAGAAACTGCATGGAGAAAATCAACCCACAAGTGGATTCCCAAATTGTCTATAAAATATCCTGTCCCTTCATTACACAAGATAACAGAATTGACTATAACAAATTCGTAAAGGAGGTTGATCATCTCGTGCGAGCTAAGGCGTTGTTTAACGAGCTTCTTGATCAAATCATCGAAAGGTTTGAAGCTGGCGACACAAATCTTTTCGAGATTTTCCAAAGTGTTGATAAGAGCAGCAATGGAAGGCTTTCTCGAAAAGAGTTTGAAGATGGGCTACAAGATTTCGGGGTCTATGCGACTAATAAGGAAATTGACGCTGCTGTCGCTTTCTTGGACCTCAACGGCGATAAAATGCTTGACTATAAAGAGTTGAGGATTCTTTTCGACCAACACTGTCAAGAAAAAGGCAAAGATTTTTTTGAGCTTCAAAAATCGAATTTCCGATTCGAAGGTAGGTTTTCTGGGAAATTTGAGGTGTTTATGTTTGCTATAGACCCAGAGAATTATTGGGGAAAGGAAATCATGAGTAAAATTGGGAGATATCTCCAAAGAGAGAATATGACACTAGATGGATTCCTTATGAGTATGGGGATGGAAAACAATGAGCTATTGAGCAGATTTGATTTTATCTCAGCTCTCGTGATAGCTTACCCAGGTCTTGAAGAAGAGGATCTAATAGCATTATTAACCATTCTTTTTTAGGCTTGGACAAAAAACAGGAAGAGAGACTATTAAATGAGTACGTGGACCCTAAAATCGGAAAGGTCGTAGTTGCGAAGTTCAAGCGAATGTTTGAAAAAGTCAATCAAATTTCCAACGGTCAACCCAGTCGCCAAAGTAGTATGTTTACACCTCTTTCGTTTCATAATAACACCGGAATTTCCCCTAGTTGGACGCTTCGCAGTGGAGAAAACTGCAGAAGAAATGCTTCAGAAGGTGGTGAATGAGATAAGCAAGAGCGGACTTGCGGTGTCGCTGTATTTTGAGAAATATTCCAGCTTCAATAGGTATAATACTCGAGTTAAAGTCTTACTTATCGTTTGTCAAAAAAGATTCTTGAGGAAAATTAATGAAGAAGACTTTTTCACCGCAGTGCAAAAGCTTAACCTTGCTTTCACTTCAGAGGAGAAACGCGCTGTAAGCTTCCATCTGGACGAGAAAGGCGAAGGAATCTTTGACCTTGCGAAAGTGTTTGCGATGAGACCAACTGAAACCTTACCTCGAGTTACTCAACCAGAACGTACTGAGAGCCACGTTTTCCAAAGGCAAGCCGTGGACGAGCAAAAACTCCAAAAATTAATCGAAAAAATCGCTGAGTTTCTAATGAAAGGTAGCAATTTTGCGTGTGTCTCCCTTACATAATTTTTTCCTTTAGAAAAAACTGATTTGAATGCGGTTTTCAGGAAATACGATTCCACTGACGGCGGCTATGTACCAGCTGAGAAACTCAGGATAATTTTCTTGGAAGCGGGCCTTTCGTTGGATGAAAGCGAATTAGAGTTGATTGAAGTTGCATATGGCCATCATCAAGAAATTTTTGATTATAGAAAGCTTGTAGAGCTTATTAAGTGTCATATCAACCGGAGAAATGAGGCTGAAAACGAGTTTAAAAGGAGGACACTGAGGCCTTTCTATGGCAAAATCAGAGAGAAATTCGCAACGATTGGCGAGTTTTTCAGATTTTACGACAACAACGCAGACAGAACTATCGATAAGAGCGAATTCATCAAAATAAATCAAGATTTCGATCATATTTTGAACACTACCGACATTGTAGACTTCTTCAACTATCTGGATCCGAATTCTTCCGGAAAAATACACTGCTACAATCTGAACCAAGCTTTGAGACAATTTATCGAGGCTGATGCAAGAACCGTAAGAGCACTTTTGATAGTTAAGAGCGCTCACCTTTTTGCCTATAGATAATGGAGAACATCATGGCCAATCTATTAACAAATTCAATAAATTACTACTCTCTCATGATTTCCTTCCCTGTTAGTGGCCCATTCATTAGAAGGTTCCATTTGCAAGACGCTTTTGACAGCCTGAGTAAGTATTTCATTTGGGAATTTATCCACTGATATTTTATTATTGTATCAGCGAAGAAGAACCTAATTTCAATGAAAGACATCGATTTCCTGCTCGAGTATTTAGGAATCAAGCAAAACAACCAGCATGAAATTGATTTTGAAGAACTCGGAGAATGTCTGGCCGCCCAATTGAAACAAATGGAACTTTTTAAATCATTCGAGATTCAGCAGGCTTTCGACAAGATTGTGCTTGAGAATACAAGAAATGAACAGCAGAAAATCACTAAAATAACCAACCAAACCTCTCCTATCAAAGAAATGTCCGGAAGTCTAGCATTACAGCTCACGAGGAAAGAAGAAGCTGCTCTTCATGAGTTCAAAGAGAGAATGAGACTCCGAACCAGGAAAGACATCCTTGAATTCAACCGCGATATCATAAAAAGCGATATTCAGTGGATTACCTACCACGAATTAAAGAGAGCGAGCGAAGTTGTTGATCCAAAGTTTTCAGCCAGCACTCTTATGGTTGTCTTTAAAGCACTTGACACCGACGATCTCGGCAAAATTCCCAGTGCAGAATTCGTCAAAACAATGAATTGGATCTTGGAATCAGAGACCTCAGATATCGACACAAAACGTCCATCACGAACCCCCTCACCAGGACTCGCTGTCCAACAGAGAGCCGTCAGTCGAAAAGGACTAAGTTCAACTGAGATGGAGGGTGTAAAAAAGGCGTTCCAAGCCATTGTTCACTTTATGGCAGAAGATAAGCTGAGTTTTGATGAGCTCTTTGCTTCGAAAGACAAATCTCACAGTGGCTCGATTTCCAAAGAACAGCTGAAGGATGCGCTGAGAAATGGATTAAGATTGGATGAGACACGAACTCTGCAACGTATGATTGACTTCGTTTGCGATGAATTTGGTAGAGTCCCGCTTGAAGAATTCCGAAGAAAATTAGAAGCTGCAAATTCAGGTGTACCTCATCACATCCCGCTAGGAGGGCCAATTGATCATGAAGCAATGGATAAATACGGCAGGGATTTTACTCCCAAATGGCAGTGTGAAAACCATTCCGATGACTTTGCAGCCCAATGTGAGTACTACTTACCTCAGGTCGCGAATTTCATCTTACAGAACGAGCGCGACATCCTTCAAAGCATGAAAGATGTGGATATAAACGGATCAAAAAGACTCAGTGAGCAACAAATTAAGTTGGCGTTCAGTGTCAACAGACTTACTATTTCACTTGAGCAAGTTCGAGCGATTATCCGGGTCACGAACCTTTCTCGAGATCAAAATTACCATGTTAATTATGAAGAATTTGTTCAAAAAATCAAGGAGATAGGTTCAAAATCTCAAACCGGCCTTGTGACTGATAAGCTACATGTAAAAGGCACTGACCCTTCATTTAATCCAAGTGCATTGCGCCTACAATTCTCTTGGGCGGTGCCTACCTTGAGGGCGATCCAACAGAAACTCCTTGAGAAGAATCTCAGCATCTTCCGACTCCTTGACACAACAAATGATGAATTCCCTATCGTCGACTTTAGAACGAGCCTAACAAAATTGGGTTTTTGCTACGGGGATTTCGACATCATTCGGCTCGTTGATCAGCTGGCATATCCGCAGCAGCCCACTAAGCTCTCGCTCTATAAGCTCCAATATCTTCTCGAAAACGTCGATCGCCTTTTCGCTACGAAGCAGCTATCACCCGAAGAGGAACGGCTAATTGACCGCATGATAAATAACATCAATCAGTTCATGTTCGAAGACAACGTTTCCTTCAAGCATCTCTTTAGAAAATATGACCCCAGCAACTCGGGCTTAATTCACGTTAATGATTTCAAGAAGGCCCTTTATGAAGATCTACATATCGAAGAGCACGGAAAAACGAATAAGTTCATTATGTTGGTTTCTGATGAATCCGGCTTCATTGAATTGGATGCGTTTGAAAATAGGCTAAAGAAAAAACTCATGGCGAGCTCTCTCTCGACGCTGCCTGAAACTCTGGCAAACAGTACTCTAGACCAATCGTTTTTTGGTTCACGAAGTGAGCCTTTTCTCGATATGAGCTTTAGCTACGAGACTCAGAGCCATAAAAATCATTCTGGTGATGAGATCTTCAGTCTTCAAGACATTCAATCCAGCCGTGGAGGCAGATCGCAGAATAGCCCGAGTACTGTGACAAGTCTAGGGTGTTTGGATAGACGGTCTGTCTCGTCAGTGGAGGAAACCCCGATCGATCTCTTGAGGCAGATTAAAGAGCTATTCAAAGCGAACAGGTATTCAAATGAAGAGAAATATAAATTTTTCGATGATATCGACACTGGAAAGATCTCGATAAACACGTTTGTTGAGAAATTGGGAATGACGGGCATTAGGAGCTTCAAGGATAGGGCAAAAGTAGAGGAACTCTTTTTGTGCTTGGATGTCAATAAGAACCGATATCTCACGAAGCGAGAGTTTCTTACAATCTTCGCGGATGAAGCTGATCACATCGATGGAAAGCCGAGCGTAGGATGCGATTTCGAAAGAGAACTCTACAAATTATTTAAGGAAATTGACTCGAATAATGATGGAGCTGTTGAAAAGGAGGAGCTAGCGCACTGTTTACATGTGTTTGGTGTGAATATCCCTGCTGATGATGTCGCAAGTGTTTTCACAGCTTTCGATTCGAATAAAGATGGAAAACTCGGATTTAATGATTTCAAGCTGCTAATGGAGCAAAAGTTAGAAGGAATCTTACTGCAAATAGAGCCGCTAGTGAGTGATGCAAGATTCGAATGCACAAAGGCTGACACTGATAACGACGGGCAGCTTGCGCCATTTCAACTTGAGCAAGCGCTAGCCAAGTTAGGCATTCAGTTGAAATCAGAAGAACTTTTGTCCTTAGTGAGGCATCTTGATAAGGAGATGACTGGGAAAGTTAGTATTAAGACTTTTCTCAAGTTTTTAAGCACAACCACCCGATATGAGGCTCTCGATTCGCTCACCGCTTCCGCGCTGTTCAATATCAAGAAATACAAGAATATTTCTCCTTTTGATTTCTACACCGCCTTCAAACTAATGCCTCAGCACTTCACCGTCTCATTCACAAGGGACTTGAACAGAAGCCGTGAAAATCTCCCTTCGTCGGCCATGAAGCCACGACTCGACGACACCAGCAAGGTTTGTTTCAAGGACCTCATCCCAAATATTGACCAGACTGCCTCTCTCAATCGACAAAGCTCTCTTAGCTGGCAAAACTCTGAGAAAAATGCCTTAAACAGTTATCTTAAGCCTTTCGCCACGGATTATGGCTGCGAGATTAAGCTTGTGATGGCCACAGGAATCCCAGTTCCTTCTGAAGAAATCGATCTCCAAGGGAGACTCATCGCAAGGGAAATCCGGGCGATACTTTATGATTTTTCAAGCGGGAGGTTTGTTGGGAACGTTGCAACAGTAATGGCTGAATGGAGTCCTGAATATGAAGATCAGTGGCACTTTAATCCAGCCAAGATCAAAGGCGAAGATAAACTATACTTTAGAATTGCTGAATTCGACGAGAGGTTCCAGAAGAACTTGGCAATTGTTTTCGAGTTCGTTGTTTTCTATAAGGTGAATGACAAGCAACTGATTGAAATGTCAGCGGGATGGACTGCGATCGATGTAATGAAGCTAAATAAAGCGCAGAGTCATTCGCTCGAACTCCACGGCGGTTCGCCCATGAAAATGACATTTATTAACGAGAATGACGTGAGAACAAACAGAGAGGGCTGGCGGAACGTCATGAAAAAGATGTCAAAAAAAGTCGCTTCGCAACTCAGCATTGAAGTGACTCCGCATCACAAACTGAAAGACAGTGTCAAGGTAATATTCTCCATTTCTTTTCTTCTCATAGCGGTCCTTGAACCTTAGGAGAAGCTAAGTCTTATGCCAAAGACGATACTCTTAAATAAAAACACATTAAATTTACTGAGGTACGCCCGAGAGTATCTTGGTAAGCTGATTCATTGTTCAAATAGACTAATTTAAAAAAATTTTTCCTTCAGCGAAAGTTCTTCTTGATAGCAAGAATCCGAAAGCTGTGACTCATAATATTAAAGCAAAGACATTCAGAAATGCGATGGATTGTCCTGACGTGTGGAGCAAATTCTACTTGTTCTGGCATCTCGTCATTCAGTAATTCAGCTTTGCAAGAATTTTCCATTCTAAAATAATTTTCCCAATGTAATTAGAAAACGGTTAGACAAAGTCCCGGGACTTGACAACGGAATCCAATTCCTCGAGAAATGTCTAGAACACGTGCTTTTAGCTTTTTCTTCTGTCGATTTCGCGTTCTCGCGATCAGACCCAACTCAGAGAACATATCATGACTATGACCTGACTAATAAGCGGGCAAGACTGCTTAACTCTTGCTTCGAAAATATCCTCCAGACGTATTCGATTAGCACAGCTTTAAAGTAAATTTGTTGGTATTTTCTTTGCTTACCACTTTGATATCCCCAGAAATAGAATCGGAATTGAGCGTGGCTTTCAACACACAACCAAATATAAACCTTTCGACATCCGTGAACTCTTGAGCGACAACATTAGCCCAACTATCATTGTGAATAATCCACGATAAAGACAAGTTATCATTACTTTTGCGAACGGACTCAAAAAGAATTTTATTTTTTCTTCCACGAAAAAATCAACCTATTTATCAAAATTTTCATGTTTAACTATATTATAACTATCCAAGAAATATTTATTATGAGTTCTAGCCGCAGCCAATAATCTCCCTATTATATTTATCAGTTCATTTTTATATTCATGCTCCACGTTCCTGAATATGAGAAAAAATTTAATGTTGATGATATCATACAATGAAATCAGTGAATTTTTCCATCAATATAGAAATAAAAATCGGCACTGTAATTTAAAAATGGAGCAAGAGCAAACCATCAAAATAGTTCTCTTAGGCTCAGCTGGTGTCGGCAAAAGCAGCATCCTCAAGCGATACATCTCCGACGATTTCGAGAACCGCGAGCAGCCCACGCTTGGAGCCTCGTTTCACTCCAAGACGGTCAAAATGAAAGATAAATCATATAAATTTCAAATTTGGGACACTGCAGGGCAAGAAAAATATGCGCCGCTTGCTGTGATGTACTATCGAGACGCTCATGTTGTTCTTCTTGTATACGATACGACATGTAAGGATTCTTTTGAGGTACTGAAAGGATGGCATGAAGAAGTCAAGGAAAAGGGAATGAGCAATGTGGTTATGATGGTTATTGGCAACAAAAACGATTTAATAGATCGCCAAGAGGTTGATCCTGAGAGAGCGAGAGCATATGCGGATTCGATTGGAGCAGGTTTCAAATTAACAAGCGCGAAGGAGAATAGTGGGATAAAGGAAGTGTTTGAGAAGATTATTGAGAAAATTCTGCAAAATCAAATACTAGCTGAAGAGGAAAAGAAAGGGCTAAAACTAAAAGATGATGGCACGTCAAATGGGGCAAATTCGGAAAAGAAATGCTGTTGAGTACCCTTAAAAAAATAAACAAAACGAAGATAAATGCGGTTTGATATTGTACCGTATGTGTCTCTCTCTCTTTTTTTTTCGCTTGTTGAGAGCCATGGTCATTAGATCAGCAAACTTGTATAAGTAATTTTGTTTTGATCTAAGAAACTCATTTTTGAGGAATCATTATAGAAGTTTCATGTCAGGATATTTTAGTGTATCAGCAGATTCTCCTTCATAGCTCATTCATAAAGCAGATTTTTCTCTTTTTACGACTTTGAGAAGCTATAATTTACCTAACAATATTCGATACAGAGACAATCTTTGCTTGTAAAGAGTTCACGAACATGTGACTACAGGCATCCATATAGCTTTTTTGTTTTTTTTTTTAAAAAAAATCAGCCCTTAAAGAAATGATGGTACTGTTAACAAGGCTTTCTTCATAACCCAAGAAATTTAAATCCTACTCCTCTAAGTCCTAACAGCATTAGACTTACATCAGTAGAATTCTTTTCAGCCCGAAGCTTTTTCATATAAAGAGGAAATTTTTTTCACATTCGAAAAGCCTTATAGTATCATCGCAATGAATGCTGTGCATATGAAAAATGCTAAATGAATGGCTAGTCTAAAGCATATTCCTCAACATACTCAACATAGAAATTCAAATAATTAACTATGCAGTGAAAGATCCAGCCTTATCTCTGAATTTCTCGACAACCATTAAATCACATCCTTGATTAAAGCGGTCATGAGAAACACAAATAGAGGTAATATAAGGGTCATTCTCAGGCTTGATTAGTTCACTTGCAACTTTGTGTGAAGCTGTGAGAAGGAGAAGAAAAGCCAGGAGAATAATTTTTCGCATGTCGTTGAGTTTTCGAAAATTTATTTCACTCACAATTAATTCACAAAGAAATTGAAACACTAATATCGACCTACTTCATTCTTTGATTATTATTCTCAAGTTTTACAAATTCCTGAAAAAAATTGCGTGTATGAAAAAATAATTTGAATATATATCGTCTCTCGTAAAGTCGAGGAAGTTGTTTTCCTGTTAATTAATTGTTAATACTTCACTTATTATGGTTGATATTAATTTCTAAAAAGACCAAGAAAATCTCTAATAATTCTCATTCATCATTGAATTTTAGATCCCAGGGACATCGAAACCTTCGTTAGTTAGTTCAATAGCATGGATGATTGACTGCATAGTGGAGAACGGTCGGCTGCTGACAAGTGCATGCATTTATGGGCACAGTTCTTTTTGTGCCGTCGGAGTAGGTGACACAGCCCCAATCCTTAATCACTTTTGGGCAGGCGACTTTTGAATATCTCAGTGATGGCGTACAAACCACTGTCTTGTAGACCACGACCTTAGTTTCCTTGAGATTCTCTGCGGGACATGCCAACCCAGGGAAGTACGCCAAATCATTCGAAAATTGGCATTTTTTTGATTGATCGTAATCCTTCACTTCACATTTGCCATCCATTGTACACACACAACCTCGTTGAATAGACTTTTCAGTGATGAGTGGTGTTTGAGGGCTACAGAGATAGGGATGGACGTCAGGGCATGATCCAGAGAGTACTGCAAACACATCTCTTTTCCCACAATCAATGCACCAGTTGACCCATTGCTTCGTGCAAGTTCCGTTATTGTAGCAAATGCATCCGTCATAAGCTTCTAAAGTACAAATTGACACTAGGCGATCCTTAGCAATGCAGATAGAGTTAAAGTAGCGGTCGTTTTCTGGTTTAACCACCTCGGATGATGCTGCTGTTTGGTAGTAAACTCCTAATAGGATAATAATAGCAAGGCCCAGAAAATTTCTCATTCGTTGTGATTTGAATTTTATTTAACTTGAATTGTAATTATTCGATCATGAACTGATTATGAGCAGATAATTATGAAAAAATATCTCTAGAATTCTTTTCTGGACAAAAAACAACATACAAAAAGCATATAGTCCCAACGTGATCCATATAGTTACTCGCAGAATCTGTTCATTGCATATTGCACTACGTTCGGTTGTTGACAAGTACAAGAATTCACAGGAACATAGCTTTTGGAACCGTCGCTGTAGGTTACGCAACCCAAATAACGAACCACATCTGCACAGGCGATTTTTGAATTTCTGAGCTCTGGAGTACAAACTACAGCTTTGTACATCGCTTCTTTCTCAGATTGAGATACTTGAAGGCTCTCCGCAGGACAGGCCAGCCTAGAAAAGTATGCTAAGTCATTTGTGCTTTGACACTGTTTCGATTGCTCATAAGTCTTCTCTACACATTCGCCATCTTTTGTACATACACAGCCTTGAATGGATTCTGCATTGACAGGCGCTAATGTCTTTGGACCGCAGAGGTATGGATGGACATCAGGACATGGCCCATAGATAACTGCAAACACATTTTCTTTACCGCAATCGATACACTTGTTTACCCATTGTTTCATACAAGTCCCATTGTTGTAGCAAATACATCCGTCAGCTATCAATAAAGTGCACATTTGTCTGAGGCGGTCTTCAGCAACACAAATGGAGTTGAAATACGTATCGTTCACTGGCTTAGTGAGTGCAGTAGCACTACAACTATAAGCAACCAAAAGAAGAAAAGTCGAAAGACAAAGGATTCCTTTCATTCCGTTGATTTTCAAATATTAATTTAATTAACCTCCCGAAATATTAATTATTTCTCATAAAACAATAAATCCAAGAGTTTTTCATTATGAGCCTGTATAGATTCTTCCATTCATGAAGTAATAGCTCTCTTTCCAGCAAGGAAACTTCTTTCCGCCTACAAAATCTCACACCTATATTTTTTCCTCTTCTTTTCAAGGTGAAAAATATTCAAATAATCAATCACATTATGGAAACGTCCGACAAAGCTGATGTACTTTTTATCTGTTTTCTCCTACACAGCACGATCTCTTTCTCATCAGCTCTCCAATTAATTGCAGTACTTCCCTTCCTTACTCTCTTCGGAAACTCAATTTATAATATTGACTTCACTGCTGAAAATGCGTGAATAAAATTAAAATATAAAAGAGTTACATTGTTTTTAATTCTCGCATGCTTTCGATGAACAGCAACTCAATCTTAGCCTTAGCGCTGAAAGAAGACGTGGTAGTTGAACTAATATCACGGCTTGAGTTCTTTCAATTTTACGAATCAAATGACCGAATCTCTGCTGGCTATTCCATCGCAAATTCGGAAATAATTGCTACAGACACCATAAACCTCATTATCAACAACGTTTTTCAAGAGTTATATGACCGAGCCCTCAAAACCAAAGAAAGACCGCATGAAATCATGCTGACTGTGGACCTCATGGAAAGAACTTTGCTTCAGGATTTTGTTGGCTATGACACAATTGAAAATGTATTTCCTGAAGACTCAGAATCAGTAATAAATCCCTTCTGCCCTGAATTCAATCAACGCCTTATTTGTATAGATGCCTTCTGTCGTTGATAATTTCGCCAGGTCCCATATCCCTTCTAAAACTCATCGTCCTTTCCTCGAGGAGAGCTTTTCGAAGATTATTAGCGAGAGTCCGACAACACTCCGTAGTTCGTCGGTTTTTAGACTTACAGAAGAAAAAGGTCGAGAGCGAGCGAAAAAGCATATCATTGTAATGGATGATGCCATGCATTCTTGGCTAATATGTTAATTGTTAGGAAATAAATAAAGAGCAGATCCCAGCACCAATCGACCTCAAAGAACTTGCTGAAGCATCATCTGCATTAGAAGGTGATCTTCGTTCTGCTGGCAACATGCGTTACACATTCCTTTTATTAGATCAACTTAGAGAAGCAAAGGAAAGGAATATCAATAGGTTGATGGCAGAAGAAGCGCAAAGAAAGCAGCTCGAAGAGGTTAGCAGTTAAATAATTAATACCTCTTCTGATGAGCGTTATTTAGGTTGCCAAGGAAGAAAAATACAAGCTGGCGAAACTTAACGCAGATATTAATAAAAAAAACTATACTTTTGACTACGACGGAAAGATTATCTTGCTGAACGGGCCGAAAGCCGATAAACTCCCTCCGTCCTCATATAATGTCAAGTAAATTCCTCCAATTCTCAGATTTAAAGAGAGGTTATAGTTTCGCAATAAATAACAAGACCTCAGAGGACCAGCTGGCTCGTTTTACCGGCAATAAGCAGAATAAGGAAGCAGATATAAGCAAATCTAGCGCAAAAGATCTAAGTCGTATACTGAAGATGAAGAAAGCTCCAGCCGAAGAGAAAGAGTTCACGAAAATGATCGTAGGACCTCCAGCAATTTTTGAGGAGCTAAGACCGACGATGGGCGTTAAGATTATCGAAGGAGGGCGGAAAAAAGAAGGCGCGAGATACACTTTAAGCACCTCGAATTTACCCAATGCGTCGACGCTATCGTTAGGAGGCAACAACTCATTTAGATTATCCAAAGACGAGAAACTTAGAAGAGACGATTATTTCCAAATGGTTAAAGGCGGGAACCTCAGCCGGCAAGGGTACAGCGCCCCTCGCGAGAATGAGAAAGTGGTTCCATCCGAGTTGAAATTGACTGATAGCTTGGATTATTCTAAGCTGAGCGTACTTAAAGGCTCGATCACTGAAAAAGGAAAGCCCAAAGTCGCGAAGATGTTCAATCCTATGGAGGTCACGCCTAGCACAGTGCGAGTACATACGAACAGGCTCTCGCAGCTGATGAGCAGTAAAGAAGGAACGGAAAGCGATATGTTTATGACAGGTGCGAGTAAAATGAGCAATATGAACCAATCGGTAAAGATTGATAATGGGCTGCAAACGAATCGAGTAGACAGTTTTAACATGAATATCATGACTTCGAAAGACTGGGGACGGAATGTTAGTGTAGGGATTCCGACTTATACGCCTTCTTCGCTGCCGAAAGGGCCAAGAGGCGCACTGGAAACAGCGCTTGGTATGAAAAATAAATATCCAAGAGACAGACTCGCGAGGTTTATCTCTGGTTCAGGTATTATGAGTGGGACGCCACAATCAATTACAAGAGATACATATGCGCCGTTTTCGCCTTAGAGATGAGGTTTAACTGTGTGGGTTTGATGTTTATATGGCACCTTCAAATTATTTTTTCTTTGGAAAAATTGCAATTCATTGTAAAATTGAATTGCATTTAGCTTCTATAGGTATTATTAATTGTAGTAGAACTTTACTTATCATGATATAATTGAAGCAACATTTTGCGTTGAGAAGAATAAAATAGTTAAATATGCTCCTAGAAAGAAAAGGTTGAAGAGTGATGATTTCAACCAGCTGGAAATCAATATTAAGGAAAACATGCTTTAATTAACCAAATTTACAGTATTACCAGGATCCCTCAAATTTTTCGCACTTTAGTTATTTAGAAGTTAATAACAAAAAACGTAAGGCTATGTATTGACAAAAAGCATTGAAATTGTTAAGTTGGCGACAAACACATAAATAAAATATCTAAACTACAGTAAATTAGCGGAGCTCTGAAACTCGCAGCAAATATACATGTTCATTCGAAGAACTTCAGAACCTTAAATTTGAAATTAGCATATTACAATTAAAGCATTATGACTAATAAAAAGGGTTGCTGTATGATTTAATCGCCATCTTTTTGCACACAGGACAGGTGTTTTTGATTAAGAGCCATTTGTCAACACATGCCTTATGAAATCTATGATTACAAGGCAGTTTCCGCTGAAAATCACCAGGCTTGTAATCTAAGATGCAAACCGCACACGTTTCGTTACTTGTTGGCTGGACCGTAGCCTCCTGGGGTTGGTTGGACAGCGGCTTCTGAGGTTGTTCTCCTTCATTAGAGAATTTCCTTTTGCTTGCGCATATGACCTGCGATTTTGGCGCCTTTTTTACGAAAAACATGGTAACAGGTAGTCTGTCGATTTGACGCTTAATTGCTTTCGAGCCGTCCAAATCATCACTCAGCGGCTCCTTTATTTCTTCCAGCGACGGCTCATAAACACGTCTTTCATTCAAGTCTTGATTGAACTCTTGGGCAGTTTCCTGTCTGTAATATCTCAACTCGTAGCCTATCTCGTCCTCTTCCTCATTTTCCTCAACATTCGCTTCGTTTTCATTAATATACACATCTCTTTCCAATCCGAAGGTGAAAGCCCCGGTCTCTCTCGGTGATATGCCTCTGCCCCACTCCTCCGATCTATTTAATCTCGTAGAAATACGTCGCGAAGGTGAGTGATAAATCGGGGATTCATTAAATTGGACTGGGTATTCATTATTTTGGACCTCGGATCCATTACTGAAGTCATCTAGCTCTGGATAGCTTGCTGAAAACTCCAGCTGAGGATCATTTAAATAAATTTCTCCGTAGTCATAAGGATTCTGGTACCTAGAACCCGAAAATTGTGAGTCCTCTGTTCTCAGTCGAATCCTGATACTTCTTGGAGACTCCCACGGATGCTCATAGAAGCGAGTGCCATGGCTATCGGAGTTAGACTGCATGAGATCCGAGGTTCTGAGGCCAAAATTTGAAGATTTGAATATGTGGTTAGCGCCAAGATGAGTCGTTCGCTCTGGAGGTCGAGTACGTGTAAATGCCATGAATATCATTGATTTCGGAAATTGATTTTCTTGTGTTGTGGATAAAGTAATTATTCGCGATTCTGCTCGAGCAAATTAATTTGACAAAGAATTGCGAGGTAATTACTTAAAATTGTTCGAATTTTTGATTTGAATGAGATTCAAGATTATTACCCTCCAAAATTGTCAGCATGTCGAAACTCTGCTCGGTTCCTGTTTTGGGCTATCCGAACTAAAGTAGATTTTCGTCTGTATGGAAAAAATTTAAATATCCCAATGGACTCGCCATAATTTTGACCCCATATTTAGATTATTCTCTGCATTTTATGGGTATTTAATGAAAGTAGTTTTCAAAAAAAAATTAATGACGAGAAATTCAAAAAATAGGGGAGAAATCCAAAATAATAGGGGGAGGACATCCGCAAGAAAGCTATGAATACATAAGGTTAATTGTGGATGCTTAGATGTAGTTCTTTAAGGAAGACTGCTCAATTCGATTCTTCATTATCAAATTATTTATTTTCAATTTCCTTTAATAATGACCAGCTCTAACAATGAATGGAACCGTGAAAAGTGCTCAATTCTCCCAAACATTAATGAAGTAGCTCATCATCATCAACCATAATTTTAGAGAACAGCTATGACAGAAAAAACCCTCTCTTAGCCTCTCTCCTACCAACTTGCTTTTTATCTCCTCGAATTTCGCATACTGGCTATTTTACGACTGGTTTCAGATTTCTCAGCTTCAGATTAAAACAGTTGCAAGAATAAGAAATATAACTAACAATATTTCAGTGATAATCAAAAAAGGAAGGAAAACAATATGAGTCACTCTAAAGTAGCTCCTCAGAAAGTAGACAGCAAGACCCTAGCAACTGATCTCCGCAGGAGTCATTTTACTCTCGGCCAAACTGGTAACACTCTCCTTACAGCACTCTTTTTTCTCACATTTTACCTCAGGCTCCATAAAGACTAGTGAGTATATTGATGAATACCGCCGTAGGCAAGCCAAGCTCGACGAGAACTTAGGAGAAAAGCTTGCACTCAAAAGCTCTCATTTCCACCTGGGAGACTACAACTCAAACAAAATGTATTCAACGGTCAGTCATCTTGACTACATCCAGCATCAAGGCGCTGAGCTCGCGCAACTGAATGAGGAGAAAAAACGAGATTTGAGAACTCACCACTTCTCCTTTGGTAACTACAAGCCAAACTACGTCCCTCAGACTGCCTTGGAATACACTCAAAAGGCACAATCGATTGAGCAGTTTAGAGAAGAGCAGGACTTACAGCGAGCAAAGATGAGGAAGCATTACCACGACTTCAATGAAACCGATAAGAAAAATTACACGTCAGTTTACGGACACGAGTACAACCGCCAGTTCGATCCAAAGGATCTTCGTCAAGGGTTGACGCAGAAAGAGCTTCAGCAGAAGGTTGTGGACTTGAGAAAGTCACATGTGGTACTTGGAGGGGATAACCGACAGATGATTTCGGTGCAGAAAGCTGATTATAAAGTGAAAGAAGGACATATCGAGCCTCCTGCGAATGACAATGTGGCAATTAGAAGAACAAACTTCGTGATAGGAACTGATGCTCCTGACTTCTATACCGTTAACAGCCAGTATTTCGTCAAGCATCCGGTGACTGTGACAGAAAATTTCAATAGTCTCGGCACAGATCTCCGAGGTAATTTTGCATTATGTTTTCGCTGTAAATAATATTTGATTAGCGACTCATTTCATTATGGGAAAAGAACAGCCCACATTGACCTCTGTGATGAGAGCAACATACCAAAAACCCGAAGGCGGGCAGGCAGCACAGACGCTTAACCCTGCTCTCTGGAACAATCATTTCAGCCTCGGAGAGGAAGGAGCTAAATTGCAAAATAAAACGACTTATAGCACCCAAATCGTGCCGCCAGA